>OGFO01000957.1_pt1 | contig 12738 bp, 8 predicted proteins | sample 1570981 | NCBI WGS metagenome assembly OGFO01 (sample SAMEA2581955, study PRJEB24529) | metagenome | biome: Human gut stool | place: China | collected 2011
GGGGGTAATTCCGCCTCTTGTGCTATCTGTAAACGGATTTATGCCTGCGCCTCCTCAGGCGCGCGCTCCTCCTTTACCTCGCGGATGAGGATGAAGGGGGTCAGCTCCCGGGACTGGCCCGCCGGGTTGTCCCGGATCAGGCCCTTGAGGGTCTCGTCGTCCAGGGTGACGGAGGACGCCTTGCCCAGAATCTCCACGTTCAGATCGTTGGCGTCCACAATCATGGCCTGCACGCCGGTGGCGGCCTCGATCTCGTCGCACACCTTGCCGGGGTTCTCCGGGATGCGGATGCCGAACTCGCCGTACTCCTGGAACTCGTGGTCGTAGAAGCCGTCCAGGCCGGACACCTCCTGGCCCACCATCTCGTAGAACACGCCCCGTTTGCCGAACAGCTTGGCCACGCCGGCGCAGAACGCGGCCCAGAGCACGAACAGGGCGCCCCGCTCGTTGATGGCGAACTGCATCTTGTAGGGGCTGTCCACGCCGATGCCGGCGGAGGAGTGGGAGGCGAAGCGGGACAGGAACCGGGCCAGGCGGCCCACCTTCATGTCCTTCTTGTAGACCACCCGCTTCTGGCACAGGCCGATGATCTTCTCGCTGGAGGAGAGCAGGTCGCCGGGCTGCCACACGGGCTTGACGTACTGCTCCACCAGGTCGATATAGCTCTCGCCCACCTGGACGAAATGGGTCTGGATGGCGTGGCGGGCGTAGGTCTTTCCGCCCACCTCTATGGTGACGCTCTTTCCCTCGTTTGCGCGGAATTCCATGGCAAAACCTTCTTTTGTGTTTATTGTCCCTCCTATTATAGCCAGCCGGGGGACAATGTGCAACCTAAAGTTTTGCTGTGAAGCCTCAAATACCCTCGTTCTGGGGGATTTTTGGCAGGCTGTCGAAACCCTTCTGCAGGTCGGCATCGGTGGGGATGGAATCGCTCATCTTTCCGTTGAGGTAGTTCTCATAGGCGGTCATATCAAAGTACCCGGTACCGGTGAGGCCGAAAAGGATGGTCTTGGCCTCGCGGCTCTCCCTGCACCGCAGAGCCTCGTCGATGGCCCCCCGGATAGCGTGGGCGGATTCAGGGGCGGGGAGAATGGTTTCCCGCTTGGCAAAGAGCACCGCCGCCTCAAAAACGCGGGTCTGCTCATAGGCCACCGCCTCCATATAGCCGTCGTGGTAGAGCTTGGAGAGGATGGGGCTCATGCCGTGGTAGCGCAGGCCGCCGGCGTGGTTGGCGGAGGGGATGAAGCCGCAGCCAAGGGTATACATCCGGGCTAGGGGAGTGACCCGGCCGGTGTCGCAGAAATCGTAGGCGTACTTGCCCCGGGTGAGGGAGGGGCAGGAGGCTGGTTCCACCGCCACGATGCGGGGATTCCGTATCCCCCGCAGCTTGTCGGCCATAAAGGGGGCGATCAGCCCGCCCAGGTTGGAGCCGCCGCCGGCGCAGCCCACCACCACGTCGGGATATTCCCCCAGCTGCTCCATGGCCAGCTTGCTCTCCAGGCCGATGATGGACTGGTGGAGGAGCACCTGGTTGAGCACGCTGCCCAGCACATAGCGCTTGGCGCCGCCGCTCTGGACGGCGGACTCCACCGCCTCGGAGATGGCGCAGCCCAGGCTTCCTGTAGTCTCCGGGTGGTCGCGCAGGATCTGGCGGCCCACCTCAGTCGTGGGGGAGGGAGAGGGGGTGATAGAGGCGTCGAATACATTCATCACCGCCTTTCGGAAGGGCTTCTGCTCGTAGGAGCACTTGACCATAAACACGTCGCAGGTCAGGCCGAAGTAACTGCACGCCTCACTGAGGGCGGTGCCCCACTGGCCGGCGCCGGTCTCAGTGGTGACGCCGGTTAGGCCCTGCATCTTGGCATAATAGGCCTGGGCCACGGCGGAGTTGAGCTTATGGGAACCGGAGGTGTTGTTCCCCTCAAACTTGTAGTAGATCCTGGCCGGGGTATCCAGGGCCTTCTCCAGCTCGTAAGCCCGAATCAGCGGGGAAGGGCGGTACATCTTATAGACGTTTTGAATGGGTTCCGGAATATCCACATAGGCGGTGGCGCCATCCAGCTCCTGGCGGGCAAGCTCCTCGCAGAAGATGGGGGAGAGGTCGTCCACACCCAAGGGCCGGAGGGTACCGGGGTGGAGCAGAGGATCGGGCTGCTCGGCCATGGCGGAGCGCAGGTTGAACCACTTCTGGGGCATCTGGTCCTCGGTCAGATACAGGCGGTGGGGGATCTTGCTCATGTTGATACACTCCTTTTCTGTGCTGCAGGGGAAAAGGGTACAAAAAAGCCCTTCGTCCCCAAGATTGTTTCTCTGGGACAAAGGACTGTAGCTTCAGCCTCTGCGGTGCCACCCGGATTGACGTATACCAGCGCATACGCCCACTCACTTTCACGGGCCGATCAGCCCATGCTCCCCGGATAACGGGTGGAGTCCCCGTCGCGCTACTGAGCCCAAAGGCTGTTCGCTGTGCCCTCAAAAGTCCATTCATCCGAGCGCTGCCTGCCGCGATTCCACCACCCGCGGCTCTCTGAGAGGCATTGATACCGGACTACTCCTCTTCGTCATCGGTTTACCGATTTGATTTGCTACAGTATAACGGCGGCGGCCCGGTTTGTCAAGCTCTTTTTTGTAAAAGTTGGGCCGGGCCCGCCGGGTGGGTGGATTACAGCAAATTTTAATCTGAGAACCCTTTTTTGACAGGGTGGGATCTGCTACACTGGGAAAAAGGCCTTGGGAGGTGCCGAATATGAGGTATGTTAAAGAATTTGCGGTCGTACTGGCGCTCCTGATGCTGGCGGGCTGCGCCGGGAAGCCGGTACAAGAGTCCCCGGTGGCGACGGATGAGGGCATTCCAGCGGGGCAGATCTACCTCTACGGGGAGATCCACGGAATCGCCGCCATCGAGGAGTACGAGGCGGAGCGGTGGAAGGAGTGCTACGAACGGGGGATGCGGCACCTGTTTGTGGAGCTCTCGCACTACACGGCCCAGTGGCTCAACCTGTGGATGGACGCGGAGGACGATGAGATTCTGGAGCAGCTCCACCAGGATTGGGAGAGCACGCTCTCATCCGGCGCCGAGACGCTGGATTTTTACCGCACCATCAAGGAGCAGTGCCCCGAGACGGTGTTCCACGGCACCGACGTGGGCCACCAGTACGACAGCACCGGGGCCCGTTACCAAGACTATCTGGAGGAGCGGGGCCTGGCGGACACGGAGGACTACCGCCTGACCCTGGAGGCCATCCAGCAGGGGAAAACCTTTGCCGAGCGTGGCTCCGATATTTACCGGGAAAACCGGATGGCAGAGAACTTCATCCGGGAGTTTGACGCCCTGGATGGGGAGAGCGTCATGGGCATCTATGGCGCGGCCCACACCGACCCGGATGCCATGGCGGACTCCGCGGGAACCGTCCCCTCCATGGCCGCTCAGCTGGTAGAGCGGTACGGGGACTCCCTTCACACCGAGGACATCTCCTGGATTGCCTGGGAGCCCCAGCGGACGGATACCCTCACCGTGGCGGGGAAGGAGTACCAGGCGTCCTACTTCGGGGAGGAGGATATCTCCGGCTGGGCCGGGGACTACCAGTCCCGGGCCTTCTGGCGGCTGGAGGGGGCCTATGAGGACTTCGAGGACTGTCCCGAGAGCAGCGATGTGCTGCCCTGCAACGACTATCCCATGCCGATTGAGGCCGGGCAGGTGTTTGTCCTGGGCTACACCCGGAAGGACGGAACATCAGAGCGGAAGTACTACCGCTCCGACGGGGAGGTATGGAACGGCATGGACTGCACCACGGAATTTATCCCGGAATAAGCTCATAAAACGGCCGTGGGGCCGCCGGATCCGGCGGCCCCACGGCCCTTCTGCGCTTAATTCAGGTGGGAAAAATCGTGCCGCTTTTTGCGGGCATGGTAGTGGGTGTGGAGCAGCTCGTGGGAGCGCTGGGACAGGGGCGCGCCGAAGAACTCCTCGTAGATGGTCTTGATCTCCGGGTTCTCATGGCTTTTGCGCAGGGGCAGGCTCCGGTCGATCTCATACAAGGCCTGGATACGGGCGTCCCGGACGGCGTTGTTGGTGCCGATGGGCTGTCCGCCGCCGCCGATACAGCCGCCGGGGCAGGCCATGATCTCGATGAAGATATAGTCGGCCTCGCCGCGCTCTACCCGGCGGATAAGCTCCTCGGCGTTCTTCAGACCGTTGGCCACGGCCACCTTCAGGGGGGTGCCGTCGAGGTCAATGGTGGCCTCCTTGATGGCGTTGATGTCGCCCCGTACGGCGTCAAACTCCAGCCGGGGCAGGGTCTTGCCGGTGTAGAGCTCGTAGGCGGTGCGCAGGGCGGCCTCCATAACGCCGCCGGTAGCGCCGAAGATGGCGCCGGCGCCGGAGCCGGTGCCCAGGGGGGAGTCAAACTCACTCTCGGGCAGCACGGACAGGTCCAGGCCCACATAGCGTATGAGCTTGGCCAGCTCCCGGGTGGTCAGGACGTAGTCCACGTCCTGATAGCCGTCCCGGCCCAGCTCGGGGCGGCTGGCCTCGTACTTCTTGGCGGTGCAGGGCATGACGGACACGCTTACCACGTCGTGGGGATCCCAGCCCATCTTCTGGGCATAGTAGGTCTTGGCCACCGCGCCGAACATGGCCTGGGGGCTCTTGGCGGTGGAGAGGTGGTCGATGAGCTCGGGGTGGTGCTTCTCCAGGTAGGTGACCCAGCCGGGGGAGCAGGAGGTGATCATGGGCAGCTTCCCGCCCTCCCGGATGCGCTTGAGCAGCTCGCTGCCCTCCTCCATGATGGTGAGATCGGCGGAAAAGTTGGTGTCGAACACCTTGTCAAAGCCAAGCATCCGCAGGGCAGTGACCATCTTGCCGGTGACGACGGCGCCGGCCTCCATGCCGAACTCGTCCCCCAGGCCCACCCGGACGGAGGGGGCCACCTGGACAATGACGTGCTTGGAGGAGTCCTGGATGGCGGCGGTAACCTCGTTGGTGTAGTCGGTCTCCACGATGGCCCCCACGGGGCACACCAGGGAGCACTGGCCGCACAGCACGCAGTCGGTCTGGTCCATGGGCAGGTCAAAGGCGGTGGTGACCTTGAAGCCGGCGGAGCGGCCGGAGTAGGTCAGGGCGGCGCAGCCCTGGACCTCGGCGCACACCTTCACGCAGCGGCCACACTTGACGCACTTGGCGGGGTCGCGGACGATGGAGGGGTTGTCGATGCGCAGCGGCTCGTCGGAGGAGATGTCGGGCAGCTCCGGGTGGAGCCGGTTAAAGCGGCGGCAGAGCGCCTGGAGCTCGCAGGAGCCGTTGCGGGCGCAGGAAAGGCAGTTGGTCTTGTGATCGGAGAGGATGAGGTCCAGCACGCCGGTCTGGGCATCGTACACCTTCTTGGAGTCGGTGATGACCTCCATGCCCTCCCACACCACGGTGGAGCAGGCCGCCGCCAGCTTGCGGGAGCCCACCACCTCCACCATGCACATCCGGCAGTGGGCCTTGATGGTCTGGTCCGGGTGGTAGCACAGGTGGGGAATATCGATGTTGAGCATCTTGGCCGCCTCAATGATGCGGGTGCCCGCAGGCACCTCCAGCGGCTGCTTGTTGATTGTGATATGTACCATCTCGCTCATCGGACGGCGACCTCCTCTTTTACGGCAAAGACTTCCGGGAAGCGCTTCATACAGCTCAGCAGGGCGGACTGGGCCGTCTCACCCAGGCCGCACAGGGACGCGCTGGACATAATGTCGGCAAATTTCTTGAGGGTGGCGATGTCCTGGGCGGTGTGGGTACCCTCGGCCACCTTGTCCAGCAGCAGGGAGATGTGGCGGTTGCCCTCCCGGCAGGGGGTACACTGGCCGCAGCTCTCGTGGGAGAAGAACTCCTGGGTCATGCGCAGAAAGCCGATGACGCTGGTGCGTTCATCCACCACCAGCACCGCGCCGGAGCCGATGGCGGTGAGATCCGCCTGACGCATGCCCTTGTAGGTGTAGGGGGTGTCCAGTTGGGCGGGGGAGCAGATGCGGCCCGACGCGCCGCCAAGCTGCACCAAGCGCAGGGGGTAGTCCTCGTTCTCCATGCCGCCGGCCAGATCATAGACGATCTCCCGGATGGTGATGCCGAAGGGCACCTCGAACACGCCGGGGCGCTTGACGTTGCCGCACACCGAGATCATCTTGGTGCCCGGGCAGTCCGGCGTGCCCTGGCTCTTATAGTAGCCCTCGTCGTCCAGCAGCAGGGGGGCCACCAGGGAGAGGGACTCCACGTTGTTGACGCAGGTGGGCAGGTGGAACACGCCGCACTGCTTGATAAACGGGGGCTTCATCCGGGGCCGGCCGGCGTGGCCGCCGATGGACTCGGCCAGGGCGGAGCCCTCGCCGCAGACATAGGCCCCCGCGCCGGAGTAGAGGTGGATGCGGTAGTTCAGCCCGGAGCCCAGGATGTCCTCCCCCAGGTAGCCCGCCGCTTCGCACTGGGCGATGGCGGAGAGCAGCCGGGGCCGCAGGTGGGAGTACTCCTCCCGCAGGTAGATGTATCCGTTGTCCGCCCCCACGGCCCAGCCGGCGATGATCATGCCCTCCAGCAGTTGGAAGGGGTCGTGGGTGAGCAGCTCCCGGTCCTTGAAGGTGCCCGGCTCGCCCTCGTCAGCGTTGCACACTACGCACTTGTGGGCGCCGGGTACCTCCCGGGCCTGCCGCCACTTTTTACCCATGTCGTAGGCCGCGCCGCCCCGGCCCTGGACGCCATTGGCGGCCAGCACGTCGGCAATGTCGCAGCCCTCCATGGTCAGGGCCTTGCGCAGCGCCCGGAAGCCGCCGATGGATTCATAGCCCTTCAGGCTGTCCGGGTCGTACTTCCCGAAATTCCGGGTGATGAAACAAACCGTCTTGCTCATGTCCGTTCCCCCTTAGTTGAGCTGCTGGAGCATATCCAGGATACGCTCCTCGCTGTCCAGATGGCCGTATACCACGCCGTTGACCCGCACGGCGGGGGACACGTCGCAGGCCCCGAAGCAGGGGACCTGCTCGATGGAAAAGCGGCCGTCATAGGTCACCTGGCCCACCTCCAGATTTAAAAGGCGCTTGAGCCGCTCCAGCAGGGTGTCGCTGTCCTTCACCCGGCAGGGGGCGGAGGAGCACACCTCCAGGGTAAACTTGGCTCTGGGCTTGTCGTGAAGGGCGGTATAGAAGGAGATGACATCGTAGACCTGGGTGGGCTTCACCCCCAGGCGCTCCGCCACATAGTAGGCGGCGGCCTCCGGGATGTAGTGCCGCTCCACCGCGGCCTCCACGTCCAGCAGGATGCCCACCAGCTGGGTGGGATCTTCGCCATGGGCGGCGAGAATGCCGTCGATTTTGTCCGCCAGCTCCTGGTCCAGGGTGTCGGCAGTCTGGGTAAAGGGCTTCATAAGGGGCTCCTCCTTATCACATAAAATGAACCCTGTCCTGCGGAGGACATGGGATAATTACCAAAAGGAAAGTAGATAGTTCATCTATTAAACTTTATAGTTTTTATAAAGTATATCAACATCCCTGGAAAATTGCAACTGGTTCGTTTAAATTTGTATAACCGGGCGAAAACGGGCCATCCTAAAAAAGTTCGATTCAGCAAAATAGACAACAGGAGGTGTGCGCCATGGGCTTTTTTGGTCGGAAGCGTGCCCCCAGCGTACCCCATCCCCGGAAGGAGCCCCGCTTTGACGGGCCGCTGACCTTGAAACGGCTGGAGCAGATCTTCCAGGACTGCGTGGACTTCACCAAGCGTCCGGTGTCCCTGGGGGAGGGCGGCGCGTGTACGCTCACCCTGTGCTACCTCAGCGGCATGGTGAAGATGGAGCGGGTCAGCGACTACGTGCTCCGGCCGCTGGCCCAGGACGAGGCGCTGGCCCGCTGCGGGACTCCCCGGCAGGCCATGGAGGAGATGATGGGGGGAGCGCTGTATAATCTCTCTGCGGCCGAGCGTACCACACTGGACGAGGCCGCCTTTGACCTGGTGGCGGGATGGTGCCTGATGTTCTTTCCCGGGGAATCTGCGGTGCTGTCCCTCTTTGTGGGCACCGAGGAAAAGCGCTCCATCAGCTCTCCCAGCAACGAGACGGTGCTCAAGGGCTCCCGGGACGCCTTTGTGGAGAGCCTGCGCACCAATACCAGCATCGTCCGCCGCCACCTGAAGACCCCTGAGCTGCGTATCCGTGAGCAGGTGGTGGGCCGCCAGTCGGTCACGTCGGTGGACATCCTCTATATAGAGGGGCTCACCAATCCCCACCTGGTGGAGCAGGTGGCCGCCCAACTGGCGGACATTGACATCGACGCGGTGCTGGCCACGGGCAATATTGAGGAGTATATCGTCCCCGCCGCCCGCACCGCCTTCCCGCTGGTGCAATATACCGAGCGGTCCGACCGCTTCTGCGCCGGGCTGGCCGAGGGGCGGGTGGGCATCCTCATCGACGGCCTGCCCCTGGGCTACCTGGCCCCCGGCGTGCTGGGGGATTTCCTCCAGGCGCCCCAGGACAAGAGCGAGAGCTGGCTGCTGGCCTCCGCCCTCACCCTGCTGCGCTACCTGTGCATGCTGGGCACCCTGCTTCTGCCCGCCCTCTATGTGGCCATGGTCACCTTCCACCAGGAGATGATTCCCACCCGCCTGGCCCTGTCCATCATTGCCGCCAAGCAGGACGTGCCCTTCCGCTCCGTCTTTGAGGTCATCGTCCTGCTGCTGGCCTTTGAGATTCTCCAGGAGGCGGGGCTACGCCTGCCCCAGTCCATCGGGCAGACCGTGTCTATCATCGGCGGCCTGGTGGTGGGCAGCGCGGCGGTGGAGGCCAAGATCATCTCCCCCGCGGTGCTCATCGTGGTGGCCATCGCGGGGATCGCCGGATACACCATGCCCTCTCAGGAGGTGGCGGGCGCCCTGCGCATCTGGCGGTTCCTGCTGGCCCTGCTGGCCAGCGCGGCGGGCCTGTTCGGCGTGGTGGCCGGCCTGTCGGCGCTGGTGATCCATCTGGCGGGCATTGAAAGCTTCGGCGTGTCCTACCTGACCCCCTTTGCCTCGAATGCCGGGGAGCAGGTGGAGGGGCACGCGGTGTTCCGCCAGCCCCTGCCCCAGGTAAAGCAGCGCCCGGCGGCCCTGAAAACCCGAAACCGGAGGAATCAGAAATGAGACGCATAACAGCCCTGCTGCTGGCCGGCCTGGCCGCCCTGACCCTCACCGGCTGCCGCCGTGGGCCCGGCCTGCTGCCCTATGCCCGGGAAATCGAGGACATGGAGCTGATGCAGACCCTGGGCGTGGACCGGGCCGGGGAGGGGCAGGTGGAGGTAACCGCCTCCAGCGGCTCGGGCGATCCGGCGGAGGGGGCGGCCACCGTTGTGTCCGGCCAGGCCGGCACCATCAGCGCCGCCGTGCTGGGGATGCAGGGGGAGGGCTCCTCCTACCTCTACTTCGGCCACGTGGGCCAGCTCCTGCTGGGAGAGGAGCTGGCCAGGCAGGGGGTGGAGCCCGCCCTGGACTATATTCTCCGGGATGTGGAGACCCGGCTGGACACCGCCCTCTATCTGGTGCGGGGCGGCACAGCAGGCAAGGCGATCACAGCAGCGGGGGAGGACGGCTCCGCCGCTGACCGGCTGGAGGCGCTGGCGGAGGACGCGGGTCTGCTGGCCGGTTCCATGCCCCGCACCGTAAAGGACGCCCTCTCGGATCTCTATGCCCAGGGGGCCACCTTTCTCCCGGCGGTAGAGGCGGACGAGGCTCTCACCGCCGCCGGGTATGGCATATTAAAAGGGGACAGCCTGGCCGGCTGGGCTGAGGGGGACGCCGCCCTGGGGGTCAACCTGGTACTGGGCCAGGTGGACGCCGATGTGGTGGAGTTGCCCCTGGATGGAGGCGGAGTGGCGGCCCTGCGTGTGGTGGGGGCCAGGACCTCCGTCCGCCCGGTGATGGACGGGGGCGCCCTTACCGGCCTGTCCCTCACCTGTACGCTGGACGCCAATATGGCGGAGGGGAATTTGGACCTCCGAACGGAGGAGGTACACGCCTCCCTCGAGGCGGCCCTGGCCCAGGTGGAGGAGGCGCGCATCCGGTCCGCGCTGGAACTGGCACAGGAGCTGGACGCGGACTATTTGGGGCTGCTCCGGCGGGCGGCCCTGGCCCGGCCCTGGCACAAGGAGGCGCTGGAAGGGGCCTCTCTGGGCGCGCTGGAGCTGGAGCTGCACGTGACGGCCAAGCTTCAGCGCAGCTATGACGCCGCCCGGTGAGGGCGGCAGCTCAAAGGAAAGGCGGTATACCCATGCCTGACGACCGAATCTCCCTGCGCCAGCTCCTGGCGCTCCTCTTCGCTGCCCTCCTGGCTCCGGCCATCGGCGTGCTGCCCTCCCAGACCGCCGCCCTGGCCGGAGAGGCGGGGTGGCTGTCCGCCCTGGCTGCCCTGCCGGGACTGCTGGGGCTGTGCTGGGTACTCTTTGCCCTCCTGCGCCCGGCAGGGGAGGGGGCGGGGCTGGCCCAGGTCACCGAGACCGTCCTGGGCAGGGGGTTGGGCAAGGGGGTACTTCTTCTCTATTTATTGTGGGGTCTGCTTCTGCTCAGCGCCAACGCCAGGCTTTTCGCCCTCCGTTTCCTGTCCACCAGTTACCGGAACGCCCCCCTGGGTCTGTTTTTGCTGACCCTGCTGGGGCTCACCCTCTGGCTGGTGCGCAAGCCGGTGCGGGTGCTGGCACGGACCGGAGAGGTGTTCTACCTGGCCCTGGCCATCGGCCTGGGCTTCTCCCTCATCCTGGGCGTACTCCAGGTGGAGCCCCGGCACATCCTTCCCCTGTGGACGGAGGATCTTCCGGGGGTGCTCTCCGCCGCCGTTCCGGTGCTGGGCCTGTTCGGTTATGTGGTCTTTGCCGCCTTCCTGGGGGGGAATGTCACCCGGGGAGAGGGAGACCGCCGCCGTGCGCTATGGTGGGCGGCCGCCTTCTGTCTGGTGCTTACCGCCCTTCAGCTTGTCTGCCTGGGCAACTTCGGGCCCGGGCTGACCGCCCGCATGGACACACCCTTTTTTATGATGGTAAAGGGGATCGGCATCGAGGGCACCTTCCAACGGGTGGAGTCGGTCATCATCGCCCTCTGGGTGTTCTCTGATCTAGCCCTGCTCAACCTGCTGGCGGGCTCCTGCTCCGTCCTGGCCCAGTCCGTATTCTCTTTAAAGGAGCGCAAGCACGCCGTACTTCCTCTGCTCCTGCTGGCCCTGGCGGGGGCCTGGTTCCTCTTTCCCGACGCCTTTTCCCTGGAGCGGTGGATGGAGGGCCCGGCCAGGATTGGCAGCCTGCTCTTCGGCTTCGTCATTCCTGTTTTGCTCCTGCTGGTAAAAAAGCTGCGCAGGCAGGTATAAGGGTGGCAGATCTTGTGCATGCTATGGATTAGAATACCAGTGATCCGGTCCGGTTTGACAGCCGAGAAAAAAACCTGAAAAAAAGAGAAAAAGGTGTTGACAAAGAGGAGGAAAGCTGGTATTCTAACTGAGCGCCTCACGGAGGGCATGAAAAAACAGGAAAGCGGACGGAAGAGACCGGGCGGAAGCCGGACGGACTTTCGGAAGCGGGCTGAAAAAAGTGCTTGACAAATGAGTGAGGGCGTGGTAAACTAAATGAGTTCGCGCCGAGAGGCGGGAACCTGCTTGAAAAGAACAAAAAGAACGGCTGTGAGGCTGAAAAACCTCAGAAAAGTTTGAAAAAAGTTCTTGACAAGCGAAAGCGTGAGTGCTAAAATAAATAGCACGTCAGTGGAAAAGCTGACAGGGGCGTGTACCTTGTAAATTAAACAACGTGAGAGAAACACGAAGCACCAGAAAGGACGAGAAGTCCTTCTGAGCAAGCGCAAGCTTGATGAAGAAGGCTCTTGAATAGATTTCTTTGAAGCTATGAATTAAGCTTCGATAAGATGATTTGAGGAACGGAGACGTTCTTTAGATACCATTTTATTGAGAGTTTGATCCTGGCTCAGGATGAACGCTGGCGGCGTGCTTAACACATGCAAGTCGAACGGGGTGCTCATGACGGAGGATTCGTCCAACGGATTGAGTTACCTAGTGGCGGACGGGTGAGTAACGCGTGAGGAACCTGCCTTGGAGAGGGGAATAACACTCCGAAAGGAGTGCTAATACCGCATGATGCAGTTGGGTCGCATGGCTCTGACTGCCAAAGATTTATCGCTCTGAGATGGCCTCGCGTCTGATTAGCTAGTAGGCGGGGTAACGGCCCACCTAGGCGACGATCAGTAGCCGGACTGAGAGGTTGACCGGCCACATTGGGACTGAGACACGGCCCAGACTCCTACGGGAGGCAGCAGTGGGGAATATTGGGCAATGGGCGCAAGCCTGACCCAGCAACGCCGCGTGAAGGAAGAAGGCTTTCGGGTTGTAAACTTCTTTTGTCGGGGACGAAACAAATGACGGTACCCGACGAATAAGCCACGGCTAACTACGTGCCAGCAGCCGCGGTAATACGTAGGTGGCAAGCGTTATCCGGATTTACTGGGTGTAAAGGGCGTGTAGGCGGGATTGCAAGTCAGATGTGAAAACTGGGGGCTCAACCTCCAGCCTGCATTTGAAACTGTAGTTCTTGAGTGCTGGAGAGGCAATCGGAATTCCGTGTGTAGCGGTGAAATGCGTAGATATACGGAGGAACACCAGTGGCGAAGGCGGATTGCTGGACAGTAACTGACGCTGAGGCGCGAAAGCGTGGGGAGCAAACAGGATTAGATACCCTGGTAGTCCACGC
>OGFO01000960.1_pt1 | contig 12699 bp, 11 predicted proteins | sample 1570981 | NCBI WGS metagenome assembly OGFO01 (sample SAMEA2581955, study PRJEB24529) | metagenome | biome: Human gut stool | place: China | collected 2011
CCAGAACGTATCCCAATCAGGCAGCTGAGGTACTTTCTTACGTGTTTCGTTGTAGCACCATTCGAGCCACTGCAGCTGAGTTCTTCCTTCCGTGAATTCCTGTTCCTTGCCGAGTTCCTTGGCAATCAAGCGGCAGATTTCGTACGAAGTCTTCTGATCCCACTGAGGTTCGACAGCCTTGTGCATCGGCAGCATGGAAGTCGTACCGCCGTTAGAGCCTCCTTGGCAGGCGATGTCGTCGGTTTCAGGGCCAAGGACGTCCGGAAGAAGAATATCGGCATAACGGCAGGTCGGTGTCATCATGTTGTCGCAGACTACGATGAATTCGCACTTAGATGTGTCGCGAAGGATCTTATCCGTTGCGTTTGAGTCGGAGTGCTGGTTAATCGTGGTGTTGCCGCCGGAGTTCACGATCATCTTGATATCGTGGTCCAGCTTCTTGACGCCGCGCATACCGTCGGTAATGTCGGTCATGTCTTTACCGCGAACAATGGCATCCGTCCACATGAAGACAGGGATCGTGGCTTTAACAGGGTTCTTGCCGATCGGGAGATAAACAGCTGGCAGAGAAGAGTTGCCTTCGGCATCACCCGGGTTCGTGCCCGGCAAGCCGACTTGACCTAAAAGAATCGGCAGCATGGCGATGGCGCGAGCGGTTTCTTCGCCGTTAGCCTGACGCTGAGGACCCCAGCCCTGAGATATGAAGCAGGGCTTAGTCGTGCCCATTTCCTTAGCAAGCTGAACAATGGTCTCTACCGGGATACCTGTAATCTTGGCAGCGCCCATTCCGGAGTTTTAGCGATTCCGTCTTTGCCTTTGCCGAGGATGTGGCTCTTGTAGTCACTGCCTTTTGCGGCAGAGGCGGGGAGTGTTTTTTCGTCGTAGCCGACGCAGTATTTATCAAGGAAGTCCTGGTCGACCCAGTTATTCTTGATCAGTTCGTAGGCAATGGCTTCGACTAAGGCAGCGTCCGTACCCGGACGAATCGGAATCCACTGATCCATACCTGCGGCAACGGTATCGTTGTACATCGGGTCGATCATGATGGATTTCGGATGGCCTTTTTCTTTAGCGCATTCGAGCTGATAGCCTTTACCGCCGCCGGATCCGCGTGTGACTAAAGTATTGCCTCCGAATGTGACATACAGTTTGGCGTTGCCGATTTCACTCATGTCTGAGCCGGGACGACCGCCGTAGGTGTAAGGCATGGCTGCGCCGATCTGGGCGGTGGAGTAAGAACCATAGTACTTAAGGTAGCCGCCCATGAGGTTGAGCAGGCGCCACCAAGCGCGTCTGGAGTTCACTAGAGACTGCTGGCCGGAGCAATACTGCCAATAGACGGATTCATTGCCGTATTTTTCAACGGTTCTCTTGAGGTTGTCTGCCACGGTTTTGATGGCTTCATCCCAAGTAATGCGTTCGAATTTGCCTTCGCCGCGTTCACCGACGCGTTTCATCGGATATTTCAGTCGATCCGGTGAGTACAGGCGCTGTCTTAATGCACGGCCGCGCAAGCAGGCGCGAATCTGACGATGATCGCAGGCGTCACCGGCGGTGTTGTCGGTTTCTACGCGAATGACTTGGCCGCCTTTGACAAAGCAGCGCTGCGGACAGCGCTGGCCGCAGTTAATCACGCAGGCATTCCAGTAGAAAGGTTCAATTTCTTTAACCGCCTGAGCAACGGCTTTAGAGATCGGATTCATCAAAAAGCTGCCTGCAGCAACGCTGAGTGCTGAAAAACGCAGGAAACTTCTTCTTCCGAAAGTGCTCTGTGGAAGATTGAACATGTGCTCTCCTTGTTTTTTAATTTTGGGGTGGGTAAACAAAGATTAGGGGTCTTTGTTGCCTAAAATTGTATTTAATACGTTCGGATGAGGTCAAGAGTGTGAATCTAGTAATAACGAGTAGTTGTTTGTCTGCGAAATCCCGACAACAATAAACCCTCTCAATGAATATTTAGCTAACAAATAATCAAAAAGAGATATAGGAAAAATCCAATATTTGTTTTATGGTAAAAAAGAAAAAGGCCTCGCAATTCGGAGACCTAAGTAAGAAATAATTCTTTAGGGAAAGTCGGGTCGGACGTATAGCTCACCGGGCGTTGCTACATAACCTAAGTGTTCGGAAATATCATCCGCAGTGTGTTTGATTTCGCTGATCCAGCCTTCTAAGAAACTGCTGGCGGGAGAGGAGATCGAAAGGCAGGCAACTAATTTGCCGGAGTCGTCACGGATGCCTGCGGCTACACAGCGAACCCCCATTTCCAGTTCTTCTTCATCTCGCGCAAAACCAAGAGTTTTGATCTTGGAGATTTCAGTCAGAAGGGTGTCGATGTCCCCGATGCTGTTCGGAGTGGACTTTTCAAGGTTGGTCCGCAAAGCATAGGCACGAATCTGCTCGAAAGAATCTTCGGCTAAGAAGAGTTTTCCTGAACTCGTGGTATGCAGGGGAGCAGTAGCGCCGATCGTACGGACGACTTGAATGCCCGGACGCTCACGCATGATACGATCGATATAGACGATATTGTCGTTTTGACGAATTGAGAGATTGACTGTCTGGCGTGTGAGATTATGCAGACGCTGCATTCCGGTTCTTGCCGTATCACGAACCGAGATTCTTTCTCTCACCAGGTTTCCGAGCTGAAGGAACCGCAAACCTAAACGATAAGTTCCGGCAGAGGCGCCTTTCTCCACAAAACGAAGGCGAACTAAATCGGAAAGGATACGGTGGCAAGTAGAGATGTGAAGACAGGTTTCGTCAGAAATGACCTTCAAATTCACAGGGTCGTGATGCTGGGTCAGGACTCGAAGAATTGCACTGGCCCGATCAAGTACTTGAATGTTTGCTTTACTAACGGACTGATCCATGAGACTGCATCTGTTTTTATTGATAAATCAAAGGCGGTGATATCAACCGCCCATGATTGTTATTTTAGATTTTTTGCAATAATTTCTGCGATATCTGAGATAGAAATTTCAGATAGTGATTTTTCTTGAGATTTCGCAGAGTCGAACATGGATAAGCAGAACGGGCAGCTCGTTGCAACTTTGTCGCAGCCGGTATCGTTGACGACTGCCTTCAGACGGATCACGTTCAGTCGCTCGGGCGCGTCCGTATCGGTCCAGAACTGTCCGCCACCGGCGCCGCAGCACGTTGTGCAAGTGCCCCATTCCTTGGGATCGACGGTCTCTAAGCCTTTGACTTTATTCAAATCAAATCTCGGAGCGTTCACGATACCGTTGTAGCGAGCGTAATAGCACGCGTCATGGATGGCGACTCTTTCTTTTTCGGAAAGTTCTGCCTTGAGTCTGCCGGAATCCATCTGTTCCGCAATGAACTGTAGGTGCGAAATCACGTTGAACTGACCGCGCTCAAACTCGGGATACTCATTCTTCAGAGTGTTGAAGCAGTGCGGGCAGGTCGCCAACAAACGGCTGAAGTTGTACTGGCGCAGATTATCAATGTTGGTCTGTGTCTGAATCTGATAGAGATACTCTTCACCGACTCTGCGGGCAAACTCGGCGTTGCACATTTCTTCCTGCATCACGGCAAAGGACAAGCCGGAATGCTTGAGGATCTTGATCATTGCCTTCGCAATCTTCTGATTGCGTTTGTCATAGGCAGCAGAGCAGCCGACCCAGTAAAGGATGTCGTAGTGAACGCCCGGTTCGGCAAAGGCAACGTCTAAGCCTTCCAGCCAAGCCCAGCGGGTATCCGGGTCCAAGCCCCAGGGGTTGCCGACGGACTGAATGTTCTGAAGCGTTTTAGCCACGCCTTCGGCGAACTGGCCTTCTTCTAGAGCCAGAGAACGGCGCATCTGCTGGATCGTATTGACGATTTCAATGCGGGAAGGGCACTGCTCGACACAGGCACCGCAGGTCGTACAAGCCAGAAGGGATTCTTTGGAAACAACATCCGGTACCAAGACTTCTTCGGTCTTGGTGTAGCCTTCCATCATTCGTTTCTTCAAAGAAAGAATGATTTCACGAGGATCAAGAGGACCGCCGGCGCGGTTGACCGGACAGACAGAAGTGCATCGGCCGCATTCGACGCATGCGTCAAAGTTGAGACGATCATGCCAATTGAACTGGCCGAACTTGGAAATACCGAAGCTTTCCTGTTCTTCGATGTTGTCGATCTTTTCCACGAGGCCGCGCGGTTTGGTTCTCTGCCAGTAGATGCTCGTCGGGCTCTTATACATATGAGCGAAGTACGTCATCGGGATAGCGGCGACGAACATTAAGGAAATGACGCCGTGGAGGATCCACATGTAGAGGTGCTGAGCTTCCAGCTGTTCCTTGCTCATGCCGGAGTAGAAAACCTTAGCCAGGAAGTTTCCGACAGGAGAACAAGAAGCATACGGAGGATTCTCGGCAGCTAAGCGAAGCGCTTCAACGATGTAGCCGGTAAGGATAATGACGGCAAGAGAACCCAAAATCCACAAAAAGCGGACGGATTTCTCATACTGCTTGCCCTGCTTGATAAAGCGGCGGTAAAAGGCCATGCCTAAGCCGATCAAGCAGACGACACCGGCAATATCGAGAATGAACTTATAGAAGTAGTAAACATTCCCGGCCAAGAACTGTTTGCCGAAGACCAGTTTGCCAATGTCCCAGTCTAAAACGGCCAGGCAGGTGCCGAAGAAGAGGAAAACGAAACCCCAGAAAATCCAAAAGTGCAGCCAGCTGCCTAAGGGTTTGCGGATGATTCGTTTTTGCTCCAGACCTTCTTTAACAAAGAAACCCCAGCGACGCTTGGTTTCCTTGTCCATGGCGTAGGGCTTGCCGGCACGCCAAAGTAGGTAGGACTTGCGGATGCCCACTGCACAGCAGATCGCAGCGGCGATGCCGAGAACATAGATGCCGATAATGGCCCAGACGGGAATATTCCAAAATCCCGGACGAGTGACGATGTCTACTCCATTCATAGTCAATCTCTCTAAGTTAAAGAGGTACATATTCCCGACGACCGTCGGAATTTAATCGAGATTCAAATATTCTCGGACGCAAAATCGGCCATTCAAAAGGATGCTGAATGACAGGTTCAGCCAAATGCGATTTCCGAAGAATGGTGATATGCGGTTTAAAACGGCCTTTGTCGTAAGAGATATGGAGACGATCCAAAATCTCTCGCGATTCGCGGGCCAAATGTTCTATCTCCGGAGAGGCGCTGCCGCCGACCCAAGCCACTTGAGGACGTATGAAAAGGCCGCTGTTGTCGATCAGCCAGCTTTTGCCGTTAAAGTCAGTCGTAAGAGGCAGAAGCTGAGCGATTAACCGGGCTTTATCGGGTTCGATCTCTCCGATAAAAGCCAAAGTCAAATGAAAATTTTCTTTCGGCACAGGCCGCGCGCCCGCATCGAAACTTAAAGCTCTATCCTGAGCGTCCACTAATTTATTAATGACGCTAGGCGCAGCGGGAAGTCCGATAAAGCACTTCATAAAACTTATCTGCCGTGTTGGTCACGCCACTGAGCAATGGCTTCGGAGCAATCAGCGATCAGTTCCGGACCTTTGTAGATGAAACCTGTATAGAGCTGAACAATAGAAGCACCGGCTTCCATTTTCTCGACGGCGTCCTGAGCGCTCATGATGCCGCCGGAAGCAATGATCGGCAGCGCACCCTGGAGATGCTCGGAGGCCATTCTTGTGACTTCGGTAGAACGAGCCATAAGAGGTTTGCCGGAAAGGCCGCCGGTTTCTTTAGCGAGCGGGCTGTGCTCGACCGGTTCTCTGGAAATGGTGGTATTCGTGCAGATTACGCCGTTCATGCCGTGCTTAACAATGATGTCCAGCGCATGTTTGACGCCGTCATCAGACAGGTCAGGTGCAATTTTTACGGCGATCGGGACGATCTTGCCGTCGTTTTCATCGGCTAAGCGCTGACGATGTTCAGCGATACCAAGAAGGAGCTTATCGAGTTCTGCATCAGCCTGCAGGTCGCGAAGGTTAGGAGTGTTCGGAGAAGAAATGTTGATCGCGATGTAATCACCGGATGTGTAGAGGCGATCCATACACTTCTTGTAATCCGATAAGGCTTCGCTGTTGGGCGTGACTTTGTTCTTGCCGATATTGATGCCTAAGATGCCTCCGCGGTTGCGAAAAGCTCTGGCGCTCTGGAGATTCTTAGCAACCTGAATAGCACCGACGTTGTTGAAGCCCATGCGGTTGATGATGGCTTCATCGGGAATCAGGCGGAAGAGGCGGGGCTTAGGATTACCGGGCTGACCTTTAGGAGTTACAGTACCGATTTCAACGGAACCGAAACCCAAAGCGCCGAAGGCTGTGACATGCTCGCCGTCCTTATCCATGCCGGCTGCCAAGCCAACGCAGTTCGGGAAGCGCAACCCCATGATTTCAATAGGATTTTCCGGGAAGGAACGAGTTACAAGTTTCTGAGCGCCAAGCTGAGTAGCCCAGTCAAGGTTCGAAAGAATAATGTGGTGAGCTTGTTCAGGGGTAAAACGGAACAAAACTGACTTAGCAAGTTTGTAAATTGAGTTCATTTTTTTTCGTCTTAGGACTGTAAAAAGGTCTTCCCGATATTATCCGCCGATAAGGACGGTCCGAACGCTATTGAGCTGCCGGAAGACAATTCAATATCAACCGAAAAGTATACCGAATCAATGCTCAAATCGGACTCAGGTGGTGACGAAAATCAAACGAAAACGGCCTTGACATGGAAAACCAAGGCCGTCTTGCAAATATTTAGATGGAAAATACGCCTTCAATGGTGATTATGAGATTTTCCCTTGTTTGTGCCGCTCGATGTAGTGGAAAGGAAAATTTCCTGTTTTGGCATCTTCAAAATAAAGCCTGAGGATTTTGTCGACCGAGTTGAAGGCAATCTTGTCCCATGGAATTTCGTCTTCGCTGAAGAGTCTGGCTTCAAAGGATTCGGGACCGGGGTTGGCTTCGGGGCTTTCCATGGCAGCAAGGAAAATCACATGCGACTGGCTAGCATGCGCTAAATCTAAATAGACGTAAGGTTCGTCGGCAATCCGGAAATCGATCCCGGCTTCTTCCTGGGTCTCTCTAGCCGCACCGTCTCTTGTAGTCTCCTTCATTTCCTGGTGTCCGGCAGGGAGCGTCCAATAGCCTTTTCTCGGATCTATGGCTCGGCGGCAAAGCAGAACCCTGTCTTCCCAAACGGGAAGGGTGCCCACAATATTTAGCGGATTCTCGTAGAAGATTTCTCCGCAGGCCGTGCAGACATAACGTTCATGATCGTCGCCCTCAGGAATCTTTCTCTCTACGGGCGCTCCGCACTGTGTGCAGAAAAGAATTGGCTTTTTACTCATTACCGACCTCCGAAAAGAAGGAGAAACAGGCAAATGATTTTGCCTGTAGGAGCCTTAGCGGTTAAACCGAGAAACCGGAATCGGTTCTCTGTAATTAAAGACATTCATTCGAGTGAGCAGCTTTCCGAGGACTTCATACTTGTACTCAAGATATCGAGCGTGCTCTTCTTCCGAAAGACTGCCTTCCTGATGCTTGATGACTTCTTCGGCCCATTCCTTAGTAAAGATATGGTGATCAAAGCTGTAGGCAAAAGCTCTGTCTAAATAGGCGACCTCAAAGTACATGGCGCCGTTGGCAGGCGTTTGAGGGGCAAAGTCCGGTGCGATAGAAGTATCGACAAAATATCTGCCCTTTAATACAGCTCGTGTCACCAACTCAATGCCGTCACGGACTTCGTCTCCGGGAAAAGAAGTGCGGAAGCGGAAATATTCGCGGCGCGGAATCTCGTTAGGACAAAGGTCTTCGAATGCTGCGTTAAGAAGGCGAAAAGTGACGCCGCTCGCGATTAAGCCGCGATTCCCGCTGTAGCGCATTAAGTCTTCTCGCTGGAAAACAATCGGACCTTCGTCATCTCTGACCGTTAGATAAGTGGTAGGTATGTAATACATATTATTAATACTCTGTTTAAAAATCACAACGGACGGTTTTTAAAGCCGTCCGTTGTGATTTTAGATAGATTACAGAAAAGCGGGATCAAGTCGGATCATTTTGGTCGGCCGAGCCTTTATCCTGCATACGACGGTAAATAGCGGCAGCGATCGGGCCGGAAATGTTGTGCCAAACCGAGAAGATGGCACTTGGAACCGCGGCGATCGGATTGAAGTGTGCCGTTGCAAGAGCGACACCTAAGCCGGAGTTCTGCATACCGATTTCAAGACTCAAGGCTTTGCACTTAGCCACATCCATGCCGGTGATCTTGCCTAAGAAGAAACCGAGCAGGAGGCCTAAACCGTTGTGAAGCACGACGACGGCGAAGACGAGGAGACCGATTTCGGCAATCTTCTTCTGAGAGACGGCAACGACAGCACTCACAATCATGATGATCGCGATAACGGAAATAGCCGGAAGGGCAGTCACGGCAGCGTCAATCTTGGACTTGAAGATCGCTTTGACGATCAAGCCGAGAATAATCGGCAGGATTACGATCTGAATAATGGACCAGAACATCGCGACAGGATTCACGTTAATCCAGGAGTGAGCAAAGAGATAAATCAATGCCGGAGTCACGATCGGAGCAAGAATGGTGCTCAGAGAGGAAACAGTCACGGAAAGCGGGACGTCGCCGCGAGCCAGATAAGTCATCACGTTGGAGGCTGTACCGCCTGGGCAGCAGCCGACCAGAATGACGCCGACGGCAATGTCGGGCGGAAGATTAAAGATTAAGCAGAGCAGCCAAGCCAAAATCGGCATGATTGTGAATTGGCCTAGGGTTCCGATGGCAACAGCCATCGGGCGACGGAATACTTCGGAGAAATCGCTTGCCTTCAGTGTCAAACCGATACCGAACATAATGATGCCCAGCAGCGGAGAGATGTAAGGAGCAAAAAACTTGAAAGAATCCGGAGAGACATATGCAAGACCGGCAAAAACAAGAACCCACAGGGCAAATGTTTTGCCAAGGAATTGACTAACAGATGCAAGGAACGCCATTTTAATTTTCTAATGTTAATTCAAAATTTCTTCTAGACGTTCGAACGTCTTTGGGTAAAAGCGATTCGAATCGTGGTTTGCAGCGTTTGACTGCGTTTTAAACGTTTTCGGGATCACCGATCAACGTGTTGAATAATTTAGCTCCAAAAAATATTGCTTTTAACTTTTCGAAATACAAAATTAATTTCCGTAACATGATATTTTATATTTATATGAAATCAATTAGTTACCTTACTTTCTCTTCACTTCTCAAGTGTTCGACACGGACTTTGAATCTCAAAATAGGTTTTTTATGTCATCGGAAATTTGCATGACTTGTAGAACAGTGATATAGTTACATTCCTCGTTACACGAGATGTTTCATATTGATTGCGGGGTGGAGCAGTCTGGTAGCTCGTCGGGCTCATAACCCGAAGGTCACAGGTTCAAATCCTGTCTCCGCTACCAATTCCTTCTGAGAGGAGTTGGTTGTTTTGGGAAGGCATACCAAAACGTAAAACGACAGTTTCGTCAAACACCCAATAATTGCGGGGTGGAGCAGTCTGGTAGCTCGTCGGGCTCATAACCCGAAGGTCACAGGTTCAAATCCTGTCTCCGCTACCAATTCTATTTTTTGAATTGGTGATGTCTAAGGCGGCTGTTAAGCTGCTTTTTTCATGCCTATTTTTGACTCCTGCTAAATCCATTTTCCAAAAGTGTAATGAGGGGTTAAATATAATAATTTATTTCTCTTATTCTCTGCATTCTTAATATAATTGCGCTGTTAACCATCTAAATTTCTATGCAGGTTCTCCGCATATGTCCATTCATATGCCTGCATAACTCGGTTGGTGCGAATTAATTTTTACCCATTGATGTGGGCTTCGCATTCTTAACCACGGCCTTTGATTGCCGACGCTATCCCGACCTCCGACTTACCACCGGACGGAAACGGAATAACCCGCTTGATCCTTTACGGACAACGGAAATAGCACCTCGACTTAATTTTTTCTGTTTTATTTGGCCATGTAAAAAACATGGCCGCCTTCTATTTTCGGAGAACTAATGAAAGAATTCTCAAAGCGGAGAACCGACGCCGTTAAAGGCCTGCGCAGATACCGTTTTCTTTTTCCGCCTAAAAATAAATATTGTCTTGTCGGCTTGAAACGTCATCCGGATAACTGGCAATTAGTTGTCCTGACGCTGTGCCGAATCTACAACTGCTTCCATTCCACTAAAAACAAGTGTTGTTCAAGAGAAACCTCTGAAGGCAGAAAAAAGTTTTATATGAAGTTTTTTAAATATGCCGCTAAAGAATTTCGGATTGATCCCCGCCAGCTAAAAACGGAGCACGTCGAAGCCTATTTCCATCACAAAATCACCGAACGGCTGAACCGGGGAGTAGAGCCGAAGGTAATCGCTAAGAGAATAGACAATGAACTCAGTCATTTGAAATTCTTTGCTTGGTGGATTTCAAAACCCAATTGCATTCCGAAGTTCTCGAAAATCATGAAAGCGGAAAGGTTTCGGCTGGAAAACTGCCCGATGTCTAACTTCCGCAGCTCCCATACCGATACTTCTGCACTCAGGAAGAAAGTTAACGACGCATTCAAAATCAATGATTACTTAGGCGTCCAAGTGATGGCCATGGCTTATTTCGGACTTCGTCCGGCCGAGTCGGTCAGCCTTGAGCATCAGGAGTCTTTCTGTTCCGAAGGCGGACGTCCTTTTATCCATGTGCTGAAAGGCTCAAAAGGCGGAAAGCCGAGAAAAATCCTGATGAAAACCGTTGATCAGCACGACGCCTTCGAACAGCTCAGCTCTTTTTGTACAGAAAGGGGTATTGAACTCTTTCGTAATCCTAACCTATCGGTGCAAGAAGCCCTAAGGCTTCAAAGAAAGCAGCTCGTAGAGGAGTTGGGACTTTCAAAAGAAGTTTTTGAAGGATCTGCCTATTCAATGAGACATTCTTTTGCTTCGAGAATGATGGACGGTTATAACCCAAACGGCGAAAGGTCCTCATTGGAAGTCTCTGAAGATCTTGGACACCATAGAACTGAGGTGACGGCTGTTTATGTCGGTAACATGGAACGCGCCGGAGAAGACACTATCCCAGGATTATTAACCGCATTGGTCTCAAATCCGATGCATTCAAGCACGGAAGACAGACTCAAAATGTTCTTTCGTGAGCTTCTTGTCTCTCATACACGCTTCTGTTTTGGTGTGCGTATACCCATAACGAAGGTCGGGATTTGGAGGCATTGGCCGCAAGAAAGCAAGCGATTTTGGGAAAGAAACGCAATCTCTATACCGAAGAGGTATTGATGGAAAAACTTTCATCGATAAGTACGAAGTCGACCGCCGAACAGTTCCTGATCCAATTCAACCAGTGTTGTCCGGCTGATTGGATCGAGAAAAACGTGATGGCGCCGTTCGATGCCAACTTGTTTTTCAAATAGTGAAAAATGGCAGATTTGCCGATTTTTTCCCGCTGAGAGGCCTAAATTTTCTAAATATAGTATCAATTCGGGAAACTACTTATATTCCTCGTCAAACCCATGTAAATCAAAGGTTTGGAAAGGGTGTAAGCAGCTAAAATTTAGATAAAACAAATAGTTGAACACAATTTTCTAGGCGGAATTTACAAATTTCAGGTAGAATCCCTGATGTCGAAATAAATCGAGATTAATTGTGTTTAGTAAGTTAGAGAAAAAGACAGTTCGTCACATGATGGAATCTGTCGGACTGATCGCCCTTGGTTACATTATTGCGGTTGCCGGCGCCGAAAGTACAGCCGTCATTATTGCAGGCCTCTTAGTTATGTTGGCCGGTTGGTTCTTCCTGATTCGCTCAGGACACGGAACGCTCCATCCGAAAGCAAGACAAGTTGCAGCAGCCAGACAAGTCGAAGAACAAAAAGTCATGGCAGGCGCTGCGGATTGATGAACATCATTCCATTCGAGCTCGAGTAAATCTCGGGCTTTTTTTATTTTCGGACTCTGACGACCCAATGTAAACTTCTCCAAAAGAAATCAAAAAATTCGCTTCTCTGGAGAAAAACAGAAATTCGAAAGGAGGAGGCGCTTCCTCCCCTGCCTGAAGGCAGGGGTCTCCGCGCCTAAATTTGATGAAATTCACTGTCGTCATCGATAACTATTGTGCTAAGTCAGGCATGCTCGCTGAATGGGGCTATTGCAGCCTTTTAGAGACAGAGCATGGCAACGTGATGATTGATACCGGCGGAACCGGTCATGTTTTAAGACACAATCTCGACTTTCTCAAAATTGATCTCAAGAAAGTTAGGGCTTTAGTCCTTTCTCACAGCCATCACGACCATATCTCGGGCGTCTTGGATATTGTTTTCAGCTGTCCTGGGATTCCGATCTACGCCGGTAAAGGCATCGAGATTGAGAGAAGAGGAGATGCCGATGCATCAAGAAGAAGCGGCGGCGTGCCTGTGGGTCATTTTCCTAATGCACACCTCATCGAGGATTATGTAGAAATCGTGCCTGGCGTATATGCCTTCCGAGTCCCTGAGCAAAATCGCCGTTCTCAATATGTTTGCTGCCGCAACATGTGGGAAGTTGCTCCTGACGGGCAAATTATTGCTGACCGCTTTGAAGACGATGTCTCCTTGGCAGTAAAAGGAGAAAAGGGCTGGAGCTTGCTGCTTGGCTGCGCACATGCGGGATTACCGAACATTATGCAGAGAGCAAAAGACTTGTTTGCCATCGAACGTCTGCACATGGTTGTCGGAGGCTCCCACCTT
>OGFO01000962.1_pt1 | contig 12682 bp, 9 predicted proteins | sample 1570981 | NCBI WGS metagenome assembly OGFO01 (sample SAMEA2581955, study PRJEB24529) | metagenome | biome: Human gut stool | place: China | collected 2011
AGTTTAATTGACGGCGCAAAGATAGTAACAAGTTTGGTTTTGCAATACTTTTATATATTAAAATTAGTCCGAATCAAAGCACAAAAGAAACTTCTTTATCACGTTCAAAATGAAAGCTTTTAAAGAATTATCCGATTCCATTCGTTTACGGTCAAATAATGTACACTTTCATCCTACAGTCAATGATCAGTCTTCAAATCATTATTCCATAAGTATAATAAACATTTGCGAGGAGAAGGAAGTATTATATATTATTTAAAATCAAAAGAATGGAATATTATTGATTGTGGTAAAAAACAGAAAAGTATTAGGAATGCTCGAAAAGAATATATACATTTGTATAATATTCACCTTAAATACTTGTGATATGAAACACTTAACTGTAGTATTCGTTCTGTTGTGCATTTTCGCTTGTAGTAGCAAAGATATTGTAAGTTCCGTTGAGGAATCTGTAAAGCCGGCTAATGAAGTGGCTGTACAAACTGTCAATTTGCTTGATAGCCTTGAAATTATGGACTATATTTATAGCATTATTGATTCAGATCCTACAACAAGAACAAGTGTAGCGGGATATCCCGGACTTTCTGATGGTTGGGATAATAAATTAACTGCTGAAGTGAAGAAAGAGCTAATGCATACCTTACCACGACCACTTTTAACTCGTGAAAAGAAGTCTTTAGCTAGCTATTTCCCTTCTATAAATTATCAAAATGCAGCTGTTTATGGATTCCCTAATTCTTATTATAATTGTTTTGCTTATTCAATGGATGTTACTGATAAGTGGATAGAATTTTTAGACTATGATTATTTAAAATTTTGCTATAATGATGCCATAAGAAAGTATGGTGCCACGTATAATTTTAAAGATTGGAATGATGGTAGTGTGAGCACTTATTTAAATGCACAGATATGGGGAGACGGAAGGCCTTTGCATGCATCTCGAACGTTTACAGGAGATCTCGCTTATTCAAAGATGGGTAGGAATTTTGTTTTATACCACACTAAGGCTGCTCTTCAAAATGGAATATATGGATATCCTGGCATGATACTATATCCATCCTATCCTTATCGTAGTCTAAGTGAAATGGATGCTAAAACAATGAAAGAAATAAGTGAGGATATTCAAGAAAATATAATCTTCTCACAGGATGAGCTAGCGATGATTGCTGGAAAAGCAAAAACATGTAGAGAAGGTTCAAGGTTTGAATCTCTTTTTAATGAATGGAAGGAAGCATGGAATTGGTCGTTTAGCAATAACACTGCTAGTACAAGACAATTACCTCAATATGCCAAGTTAAAGGATATGGGAAAAGAAATCATTCCATTATTGATTGAGAAGATGGCAACAGAAGAGGATAATTTCTTTGCTATAAGGTTGTATGAAGATCTACAAGATAATCCTAATCTGATAATACGATATGCGAACGATGATCCACACCAACTTGAAGGATTACAACAAACAACCAAAAAAACAATAAAGAAGTGGTTAGAATATAATTCCAATTAAAGTTACCTTGAGAATGATAGGTTGTTGGTTGGATATTGCGTATACCATTAAATTAAGAATATCGGTTCAAATTGGACCGATATTTGAATATAAGTATATAATTTTGAGTCAAGAAATAACAGTATTGAATCAAAGTCTATTGAATGAATCATCTTGAAGCTGTATTGTTTTGACTGAATATTCTAATGAAAAAAGCGCGGATTTGACAATTAGTCTATTTACTCTTGAAAGCGGAAAACGGATATTATACAAGAGGCTATCTCCAAAAGGAAGAATAGAACTCTTCTATCCCAGCTAATAATGTAACAAGGGCACATTTATTTCTTTCAACATATTCTAATGATGAAAAAACCGGCAAACTAACTTCTAAGAGATATGAGAAGAATTTATATCTAGATTATACTCCAAAAACAAAGCTATACATTGGATTTAAGTATTTGGGCAGATTCCGCATATTTGGTGGAAGTAAGATTACACGTAGAAGCTCGTAATCCAACAGAAAAAATCCACTACATTCATAAAAATGACATAGCCAAAGTTTTTTTATGGAAGTAATTATGTTTAGAGAGGAGACCATTAATACAATTTCACAAAAATGTAGCGAAACAATCGATTACTTTTTCCTCAAATATTCATAACCGAAACGACAGTACAGACACTTTCGCTTATCACAATACTCTTTTTGTAACTGTATCAGTGCCTGACTATCCGCCGCACTGACTACCGGAAGTCCGGCATCGCTCCACGAACGAATGATGTGATTACTCTCCGCCTTCAATTCTTCCAGAAAGCGTGCGGCACGTTCACACATTCGTTCATCCGTCTTGTGCAAACCATAGGTATAAAGAAAAGGAACCACCGTATTAATGATAATCAAATCCTTGGAACGCTCTCCCATCGTCTTTTCCTTTTGTGAAGAAAGTCGCCCGAATAAATAATGATTCTCCCAATAGGAAGACGTACGTGTATCCAATAAAGCTCTCACGTCCGTCAGAGTATCCGCTTCCAGTAAACGTGAAAACTGTTTATCTCCTTTCTGATAGAGATAGGCCAACTGCGCCAGGCGAATATGAGGAAAGTTCTCCGGACGAAGCCGGAGAAAACGCCATAAAGTAGCATCCATCCCCTGCCCGATTTCAAATTTTCGCTGCAGATAACGATACTCTTTACAAAGACGAAGACTATACTCGTCTTCCTGTTCCTTTTTCAGAAATGTATCTTCCAACAACCCTGCCAAACCATAGAAGAAAGCTTCTATCTGAAACAGATCATTCCGGTGCTTATCCATCGCACGAAATGGCAACAATCCCGCCCACGTTTCAAAAGCATCACCGTTCAAGCCGAAACCGAAATTACGGGCAAGGGTGATAAAGAAAGCATCTTCCCAATTACTGTTGCAAAGTTCGAGACGCTGCATGATTAACTGTGCTTTCTGCTCCAAACGCTCTGTTTGCAAAGCGGTCAGCCAGGAATGGATGGTAAGTTTGGGAAGAGAGGCAAGGATGGGATAGCAAGCCGGATAATGATCGGCTACGCAAAGTTCATGATAATGGGATTGCACATTTTCCGGACAAGTCAGCAATAGTTGTGGTATCTGTTCACCGTTGGTACGGGTTATTTCCGTATCCACCTCGCTCACCACATGGAGAATTACAGAATCGTAGGCTTTGTCGCAATTATGCCCGTGGCGAAACCAATCAGAAGAATGTGTATGTATTTCTATATTCCCTACCCATAAGGCGCCATCAATCTTTAGTTTCGCGTTAAAAAAGTCGGGACCGGCATTCGGGTTTTGCAGACCGGAATCAATCACTTCTACCGGTAAGCCGTTGGTGGTTTGCAGTACTTTCAGAGGAAATAATTTATGCTTCCACACGTAGTGGAGAAGATGTTCCATGTTAACAAGACGTTAATGTGCGCTGCAAATGTAATAAAAATCTTATCTTTGCGACTATTATTTTGAATATAAGTCAGAAAACAATGAAAATAGCACTGATCGGTTACGGAAAGATGGGCAAAGAGATAGAAAAGGTTGCCCGTAGTCGCGGACATGAAATCGTCTGCATCATTGACATCAATAATCAGGATGACTTCGAATCGGAAGCGTTCAAATCGGCCGATGTAGCCATTGAGTTTACCAATCCGATGGTAGCTTACAGCAATTATATGAGAGCATTCAAAGCAGGTGTGAAACTGGTATCCGGCAGTACCGGATGGATGGCCGAGCATGGCGAAGAAATCAAAAAGCTCTGCACTGAAGGAGGCAAAACACTGTTCTGGTCGTCCAACTTCAGTCTGGGAGTCAGCATTTTCTCTGCTGTCAACAAGTATCTGGCTAAAATTATGAACCAGTTCCCCACTTATGATGTCACCATGAGCGAGACACATCATATTCATAAACTGGATGCTCCTAGCGGAACAGCCATCACACTGGCAGAAGGTATTCTGGAAAAGATGGACCGTAAGGACAAATGGGTGGAAGGAACTTTCCTTGCACCGGACGGAACCATTAGCGGAACCAACGATTGCGCGCCTAATGAACTTCCTATCGCCTCTATCCGCGAAGGAGAAGTGTTCGGCCTTCATACCATTCGCTATGAATCTGATGTAGACAGCATAACTATCACGCATGATGCTAAAAGCCGTGGCGGATTTGTATTGGGAGCCGTACTGGCAGCCGAATATACTGCCACACACGAAGGTTTTTTGGGCATGAGTGATTTATTCCCATTCTTGAACGACTAAGATTTCAGAAGCTAGTTCTAAACAAATATAACATTATGAGACAAGCCACACGCACACAATGGATCAAATGTGCCATTGCTATTCTACTTTACCTCGCTTTCCTTCTCTGGGTACGGAGTTGGTGGGGATTGATTGTTGTTCCTTTCATTTTCGATATTTATATCACAAAGAAAATACCTTGGTCTTTTTGGAAGAAGTCGAAGAATCCGGCTGTCCGCAGTGTGATGAGTTGGGTGGATGCCATCGTATTTGCGTTGGTTGCTGTCTACTTCGTCAATATCTACATCTTCCAGAATTACCAGATCCCTTCCTCTTCGCTGGAAAAATCATTGCTGGTAGGCGATTTCCTGTATGTAAGCAAGATGAGCTACGGTCCCCGCGTACCGAACACTCCGCTTTCTATGCCGTTGGCACAACATACGCTGCCTGTCTTCAATACTAAATCGTATATCGAGTGGCCACAATGGAAATACAAACGGGTACCGGGCTTCGGCAAAGTGAAGCTGAATGACATTGTTGTTTTCAACTTCCCGGCAGGAGACACGGTAGCAGTGAACTACCAACAGACAACGGACTTCTATACGCTGGCTTACGGTGAAGGACAACGCATCTACTCCAAACAGATTGAGATGGATAGCCTGACACGTTCACAGCAACGTGCAATCTATGACCTCTACTATGACGCGGGACGTAAACAGATTCTAAATAATCCGCGTACTTACGGTGAAGTACTGTGGCGTCCGGTAGACCGTCGCGAGAATTATGTGAAACGTTGTGTCGGCTTGCCCGGTGATACATTGCAAATTGTAGACGGACAGGTAATGATTGACGGTAAGGCGATTGAGAACCCCGAAAACCTGCAATTCAACTACTTCGTACAGACTACCGGTCCGTACATTCCGGAAGATATGCTCCGCGAATTAGGCATCAGCAAGGATGACACCATGCTGATAGAAGACTCCGGCTGGGAAGGCGGATTATTGGATATGGGACTGGACAGCCGGAATGCACAAGGCAAACTGAATCCGGTATATCATCTTCCATTGACTAAAAAGATGTATGACACTCTCCTTGGCAATAAAAAGCTAATCAGCAAAATAGTAATGGAACCGGAAGAATACGCCGGACAGATGTATCCGCTGAACCTTTATACCAAATGGAACCGCAACAATTACGGTCCGATCTGGATTCCTGCCAAAGGAGCTACCATTACCCTCACAGAAGACAACCTGCCTATCTATGAGCGTTGCATCGTAGCCTACGAAGGCAACAAGTTGGAAGTGAAACCGGACGGTATCTACATCAACGGTGAAAAGACCAATGAATATACCTTCAAAATGGATTATTACTGGATGATGGGTGACAACCGTCACAACTCTGCCGACTCCCGTTATTGGGGGTTTGTACCCGAAGATCACGTAGTGGGCAAACCGATTGTCGTATGGCTGTCGCTTGACAAAGACCGTGGATGGTTTGACGGTAAGATTCGCTGGAACCGCCTCTTCAAGTGGGTAGACTGATAAGCGTACGGATAGAATAGAGTGATAAGGTGATAAATATTGATGAACATTCGTAAATTCAAATGGATACTAGCATTTGCCGGAGCAGTAGTCGTAGTGCTTCTGCTCCGGGGATTTGCTTTTACGTCCTGCCTTATCCCTTCCACCGGTATGGAAAACTCCATTTTCCAGGGTGAACGTATCTTAGTGAATAAATGGAGTTACGGGTTGCGAGTTCCTTTCATGTCGCTCTTTTCCTATCATCGTTGGTGCGAAAGTCCTGTACGGCGACAAGATATCGTAGTGTTCAATAATCCGGCCGGAATCCGGGAACCCATCATCGACCGCCGGGAAATCTATATCAGCCGTTGCCTCGGAATGCCGGGTGACACCTTATTTGTTGATTCCCTTTTCTCCGTTATTTCACCCGAGGCACAGTTCAACCCGGATAAGAAAAGACTTTATTCGTACCCCGCCTCAAAAGAAAATCTGATAACCTCACTGATGCATACTCTTTCCATCACCAACGACGGATTGATGGGAAGCAATGACAGTACCCACGTGCGCAGTTTCAGCCGTTATGAATACTATCTGCTGGAACAGGCGATGAATGGAAAAGAGTGCTTCGTTCAACCTCTGTCGAACAAGGAAAACACTGATCCGAATCCGCTGATTGTTCCCGGAAAGGGGCAATTTATACGTGTCTATCCCTGGAATATAACCCTGCTACGAAATACGCTCGTGATGCACGAAGGTAAACAGGCAGAGATAAAAAACGATACCCTCTACGTGGACGGAAAGCCCACGAAACACTGTTATTTCACAAAAGATTATTATTGGATGGGATCTAACAATACCATCAACTTCTCCGACTCGCGTCTTTTCGGATTTGTCCCGCAAGACCATGTCATCGGAAAAGCCTCCGTCATCTGGTTCTCCAAAGAAAAAGATACAGGACTGTTTGACGGATACCGATGGAACCGTTTTTTCAGAACAGTGAAATAATCTCCGGATCATAAAAGTAATAACTACTTCCTAATAATAGATTAAGAGCCTCCTAAACGTATTAAAATGAAAGAAATGAAAATAGCTTATTTATCTTCAGCTTATCTCGCCCCCGTCGAATATTACACCAAACTTCTAGCTTATGACAAAGTGTTTGTAGAGCAACACGACCACTATATCAAACAAACCTATCGTAACCGGTGCACCATTGCCGGCCCATCCGGCGAATTAGCTCTTTCTATCCCAACCGTAAAACCCGACACATTGAAGTGTCCAATGAAAGATATCCGCATTTCCGACCACGGCAACTGGAGACATCTGCACTGGAACGCCATCGAATCAGCCTACAACAGTACTCCTTTCTTTGAATATTACAAGGACGACTTCCGTCCCTTCTACGAAAAGAAATACGAGTTTTTAATCGATTTCAACGAAGAACTATGCCGGATGGTCTGTGAATTGATAGATATTCACCCCACTATGGAGCGTACTAGCGAATATAAGATGGAGTTTGCTCCCGGAGAATTCGATTTTCGGGAAGTCATCCATCCCAAAAAAGATTTCCGGGAAGTAGATACAGAGTTTGTTCCACAACCTTACTATCAGGTTTTCGAGTCCAAACTGGGTTTTCTACCTAATTTGAGTATCATAGACCTGTTGTTCAATATGGGACCGGAAAGTCTGTTGGTACTAGACAAGTAATGACTCCACTTTTCTATACGCATATAGCCAACAAAGGTGAACCATGTCGTCACATTATTTATACTCGTACAGCTTTACGTGTAAAATACTGAATTCTCCGACAGGAATACGTACATGCCTTCCCTGATGGTCCTGATCGCCATTCAGGCGCCGGATATATTTCAGTGAACCATCTTCGTTCACATTAACTTCATCTACAGAACCAATACCGGCTCTCATACCACCTTGCCAGCTATTTTCCGTTTTTGGTGCCTTTCCGCCCACACTGACAAAACCATCCTCGCCCAACGCTGGTGAACTTTTCATTTTATTTTCCCCCTGTTTCTTAAATTCAAGTACCAAGCCACTGCCGGCAACGATATACTCATTGGGAGCCAGACGCAGTAAAACACCTCCCCCTTCAGGCCATACGCTGCCATTCCGGGCACGTGGGTCCCATGGTAGAGTGAAGTAATGACGACAGGTAATCTCCAAATCATCGTATGAAAGTATTCGTTCTTTATTCTCTTCATCAAACAAAAGACCGTTCATCACTCCTTTGCCTTGATATTTTGTCAATAAAGGCATCAGTTCTCTCAATTTAATATAGCTCTGTACCAAAGGTGCATCTGCTCTATCCGAACCGCTTTCAATAGAGAAAGGACAAAAGCCAATCGCATCATGCTCACCAAACACATAGAAAGCACGCACTCCATCATTGTCTTCCAACCGGATTTCAGGTATAAAGAGAGGATTATTGTGCAGTTTATACTTTGCCACCCAATCAACGAAACCTCTATCATATAAATCCGGAGCCAGAAAATCAATGTTGGGTGCTGCATAATGCCATACATCTATCAAATGAGCCAATGGTCCTGCCGACGGATATTCTCCCGGTTTCCGTCCCCTACTGTTCATTGCTGCATTGACATACAACGGAATATCATAAATAGAACGTGCTAACTTTGCCATTCGTTCTACGTACTGCGCATACGACCAGGCCATAAAAATTTCATCCGTATACACGTCTGCACCAAACACTTCCTGCCACGTACCTTTCTTCTTGAATCCCTGGCTCTCCCATTTTGCCTGCATTTCGGGATGCAGAGATCTCTTGTTCTTCTGCAAATAGTCGATGAAAAGGGGCGGAACTGGTGCATAAAACAGTTTATCCGCTTCTTTGGAATAATCGCGGGCATCTTCCAACATTCCGATTTCGTTTTCTATCTGAATCATGATAACCGTTCCCTCTTCCTTATCCACAGAAGCAATATGTTTCATCCATTGGGAAAAAGCACGGCTATCCGCCTGAAACACATTCTCCGAAAAGGAACTGGCTATTTCGAGGGGCTTCCCTGCTTTCGTATAGGCACGCGGGTATTTCTTATAATCTTCCTTAAACCAGATCGGAGCATAACAACTCATTGAGTTTTTCCAAGCACCGAACCAAAGGAAAACCACCTTCAAATCATTCGCACGGGCCTGTTGAATCACTTTATCCGTCAGGGTAAAATCAAATTTACCTTCCTGTGGTTCTGTTAAATCCCAATATGCAGGAACCAGTACCGTATTCAGCCCCATACGCTGCAATTTCGGGAATATACGTTCAATATCTTCAATAGAGGAAGCTGAAGAATTTCCCAATTCACCGCCAATCACTAAGAATGGCTTTCCATTTACCATAAGTTGTGTGGTACTTCCCTGTTCCTGCAAATACGAAAGTTTCTGATGTGCCTGAAGAGGCAAGATGGAAAGAAATAAAATCCAAATGAATGCGTTTCTCATAAAAGTTCGTTTTAATCAATTTGTCTGTAGGCAAAGTTACGACAATAAAAAAAAGGAGCACCAAATGGTAAACTCCTTTTCTATCGAATAGGTTACAGATGCTTTATCTTAGGTTACATCTACATTTTTCCTATCATTTATCACCTTTATTTTTAACTGAAAATAGGAGCTTACAACGATAAATGTTGTTTCATCCTGACTTTAGTGGCTCTTTACATTCAGCTATTCATTTGTCAAATCACCGCGACCCACCTCTTAATGTACATTACTTCTCATGCAATCTATTAATAGAAAAGTTCTGTTTGCTTAAGACTAAACTTCCTTTTCATTACTAGCAAAGTGGCTTTTCATTACTTTCAATCTATAAATGCAAGTTGCATTTATAAAAACAAAGCTTGCGTTTATAAAAACAAAACCTTCATTTATAAAAATGAAACTTGCATTTTAAGTATATAAATAACAGAAGAAAAGTTCTCTATTAAGCAAAAAGAAGTTTGGTCTTAAGCAAACAGAACTTTTCTATTAATGCTTGAGGGAAAAGATTTATATAACCAATTTCAAAAACTTGCAGACAGAGGATGAACAACAAAAACATATTATGATCGTTGAGAATATTCACTGTCATATACAAGATGCTATAATACAATTATTTAAAGAATATTCTGGAGCAAAAATTGTATTTGAGAAAGAGGAGGAAGAAAAAGAGCTATAGTTGCTTTAAACCAAGTAGATAACCGATGCGAAACAAGAAGGCGGCTCGTGTACCCGGAACCGCCTTCATCTCCTTAAAAAATCTCTAACCAAACATCTACCTATTTCAACTCAAATGGTACAGTACCTTTAATATCCCTGGATGAACTACCGATCATTGCCTCAAACTTACCCGGTTCGGCCACCCATTCGTGTTTAGCATCATCAAAAAAGCTCAATGCTTTCTTATCAATCGTCAGCGTTACCGTTTTCTCTTCTCCCGGAGCCAGTTTCACTTTCCGGAAACCTTTCAACTCTTTGATCGGACGAGGGAGAGAGGATTTCTTATCGCTGATATAAAGCTGAACAACTTCTTGCCCCTCACGGGTTCCTGTATTCTTCACATTGACCGTGAAAGAGATAGTATCATCTACCGTCATTGTTTTCTTGTCAGCCGAGGGTTTTCCATAAGCGAAAGTTGTATAGCTCAATCCGTGTCCGAACGGGAACAGCGGTTTGATTTTTTCTTTATCCGCCCAGCGGTAACCTACAAAAATATCTTCCCGATAGATTTCATTAATCGTATCTCCTCTATGTTTAGACTGTGCCAGTTCTTCCTTATTGCCCGGATATTCGCCCAATTTATGAGCCCCTACATCTTCCAGTTTTGCCGGGAAGGTGAAAGGAAGTTTTCCCGAAGGATTGGCGTCTCCTACCAATACGGAAGCAAGAGCTGTTCCAGCTTCCGAACCCAGGAACCAGCCTTGTACAATGGCCGGCACTTCATTTACCCAAGGCATGGCCACAGCATTGCCGGAGATATTGACCACGATCAGGTTTTTATTCACCTTTGCGAGTTCACTGATCACTCTATCTTGTGCGTATGGCAAACCTAAAGAAGCACGGTCCGAATCTTCACAATCCTGATGATTACTCTTATTCAAGCCACCGAAGAAGACGACATAATCAGCATCTTTAGCCACTTGCAAAGCCTCTGCAAGCAGCTCATCTTCCGAACGGTTGTCTTTCAAGTCCTGACCGGTTTTCACACCGTTATACTCTCCTGTCGGATCGCCTACATATCCACGGGCATATACTACTTCTGCTTTTGAGCCCACACGACTTTTCAGTCCATCCAACGGAGAAACCTCATATTTCACTTTCAAAGAAGAACTACCACCGCCCACAGTCATCATCTTAATAGCATTTTCACCGATAACGGCTATTTTCTTAGCTTTATTCAAATCGATAGGCAGTATGTTATCCTTGTTTTGCAACAATACAACACCTTCTTCACCAATCTTACGTCCGGCTTGCCCGTGTTCGGGAGAACCTAAAGAGCCAAATGGTTTGTGCGGGTCCATTGAAGTACGGAAAATCAGACGAAGAACATTACTAACCTTTTCATCCAATTCTTTTGTTCCTACTTTACCTTCCTTGATTAATTTCAGGTAAGGGAAAGCAAGGAAATAATTATCATAGGCATTTCTCGTTCCGGCAGACAGTCCGTTCGTCCATGAACCAAACTCAAGGTCCATGCCATTGTGAATCGCCTGCTCGGTATTGTGCACACCTCCCCAGTCGGACACTACGACACCGTCAAAGCCCCATTCATCACGAAGAATATCTTTAAGCAGGCGTTTGTTATGACAGGCGTGCTCTCCCTGATAGAGATTATAGGAGCCCATAATCGACCATGTGCCACCTTCCTGAACAGCTGCTTTAAAAGCAGGCAGGTATATCTCATAAAGGGCACGATCACTTAATTCCACATTCGTGGTATGGCGGTTAAACTCCTGATTGTTCAATGCATAATGCTTCACGCAAGCAGCCACTCCATTCTCTTGCACACCTTTGATGTAAGGAACCACCATTGTGGCAGAGAGGTACGGATCTTCTCCCATATATTCGAAGTTACGTCCGTTCAAGGGTGTACGGTAAATATTCACACCGGGGCCCAACAGAATGTCTTTTTTGCGATAACGCGCCTCTTCACCGATACTTTTCCCGTAAAGATAAGACATTTCGGGATTCCATGTAGCAGCAAGGCACGTTAGTGCCGGATAGGCAATACAGGAATCGTTTGTCCATCCTGCCTGATCCCATTCATCCCATAAGACTTCCGGACGGATACCGTGAGGACCATCAGTAGCCCATACTTCCGGGATACCAAGACGGGGAACGCCTGCCGAACTAAATTTAGACTGTGCATGAATCATCTTTACCTTTTCTTCAAGGGTCATCCGGTTCAACGCATCTTTCACTCGCTCTTCAATAGGCTTACCTGTGTCCAAGTACACCGGTTTCTGCGCAAAAGCAGGCAGTGCAGTCATCACAGACAGGCCAAGTAACATTGCTTTGAATTTCATGTTCATTTATGATATAAGAAATAAGTTAATACTTTATTTATATAGACTCCCAAACAGGGAATATTTCCTAGTTGCGGACGGGTTTATTAATGTTTTTTACATTATCCCAGCCTAAGATGAATCCTGAAAGGGTACAAATCATTATACCCTTTCAGGATAGTTTCAATAAAAATCCGGTATCAATTTTCAGATCAATTTATTTTCTCAACCTTCAGATCAGCATTTGCATTACCATTCGTTACATCAATGGTAAACCGATAGACACCTCCTTCTTCAAATGCTTTATTATCCTGCATTTCCAAATTTCCGGAATCTACAAGTTTAAGCTGTTCCACTAAAATAGAGCTTGCATAATTGCCGAATTCTCCTCCCCAATCATTTTGATGGAAGAACTTAAAACT
>OGFO01000964.1_pt1 | contig 12675 bp, 9 predicted proteins | sample 1570981 | NCBI WGS metagenome assembly OGFO01 (sample SAMEA2581955, study PRJEB24529) | metagenome | biome: Human gut stool | place: China | collected 2011
CCGGTCCGCCCGGCAGTGGAGGAAGCCGCCCTCCTCCCGGATCTCCGCCCCCAGGTCCCGCAGGCCCGCAAGGTGGAGGTCGATAGGCCGGGGGCCCAGCTCGCACCCGCCGGGGTAGCTCAGGTCCGCCTGCCCGCACCGGGCCAGGATCGCCCCCAGGAAAATGGCGGAGGAGCGCATCTCCCGCATCAGCGCGTCGGGCACGTCCCAGCCCGTGGGGGCGGAGGCGTCCACCACCACGGCGTCCCCCTGCCGCTCCGCCCGGCAGCCCAGGTGCCGGAGGATGTCCAGGGAGGCCGCCACGTCGGACAGCTCCGGGCAGTTGTGGATGACGCACTCGCCCGGGGCCAGAAGGCAGGCCGCCAGAATGGGCAGTACGCTGTTTTTTGCCCCGTGTATCCGCACAGAGCCGTCCAGGGGGTGTCCCCCCTCGATGATGTAAGCACTCATAGATCCAGCCTCCGCAAGTCGTTTGGTACGCTATCCTATGCGGAGGGAGGACGGCTGGTTCAGTTGGCCCGTTTTTCCATCAAACGGACCAGAGTCTGGTAGATTTGTTCCGCCGCGTCTGGCACCGCCATGTCCCGCAGGGCACGGCTCATGGCCTCCCGCCGGGGGGCGTCGGAGAGCAGCCCGGTCATAAGCGCGTACAGCTTCTCTCCAGAGGACTCCCCCTCCGGCAGCAGTACCGCGCCGCCGGCGTTGGCCAGCACCCTGGCATTCTTGGTCTGGTGGTCGGCCACCACGTTGGGGGAGGGCACCAGCACCGCCGGCTTGGCGATGGCGGCAATCTCCGCGATGGTGGACGCCCCCGCCCGGCACAGCACCAGATCAGCGGCTGCCATCACCAGGGGCATGTCGTAGATATACTCCCGCACATCCACCTCCGGGTGGTCCGCCAGGCCGCTGCCCTGGAGGGCGTCCAGCACCGCCCGGTAGTCCCGGCCCGCGCCGTGGATGTGGTGGAAGGGGGCGCCGTCCCGGCACTCCAGGGCAATGCACTCCGCCATCTGGCAGTTCATCACCTCCGCCCCCAGGCTGCCCCACACAGAGAGCACCAGGGGCCGGTCATCGGTGAGGCCCAGCTCCGCCCGCGCCTCCTTCCGGGTATAGCGGAAGAAGTCGGTACGCACCGGCGTGCCGGTGACCACCACCTTTCCGGGGTCGTCGTAGTGGCTTCGGCTCTCCTCAAAGCCCACCATCACCACGTCCACCACCTTGGACAGGGTCTTGGTGGTCAGGCCGGGGACGGCGTTGGACTCGTGAACGGCGGTGGGAATCCCCCGCTTCGCGGCGGCCTTCACCACCGGGAAGGAGGCATAGCCGCCGGTGCCCACCACCAGGTCAGGCTGAAAGCGGTCCAGGATGGCGTTGGCCTGCTTCCTGGACTTGTTCATGTTCAGCAGGGTTCTGACGTTGTGGCCGATGGAGGCCGGAGAGAGGGACCGCCGGAAGTTGGTGATGGTCACCGTCTCAATGGGGTACCCCTCCTTGGGCACCAGCCGGGTCTCCATGCCGCCGTCGGCACCCACGAACAGCACCTCACAGCCGGAGTTGCGGGTCTGGAACATCTGGGCCAGGGCCACGGCGGGATTGACATGGCCCGCCGTTCCCCCGCAGGTAAAGAGGACTCTCATTCCTTTTTTCTCCTCCTCGTAATGTAGGGCGGCCGCTGGTCGCCCCTGCGGCCTCAAAAAGCTTCACCCGCCATAGGGTGAAAGAAATTCAGAGGATGTGCGCAGCAGGACATGCGCCTGCGGAGCACACCACTGTCCCTGGCCGCGCAGGGGAACAGCGTCCTCCCTGGACCTTTTTACTCCTGTCTCGGCGCCGGGATCTGCCGGGAAACGGAAAGGATGATGCCCATCTCCGCCAGTTGGATCATCAGCGCCGTACCCCCGTAACTGAAAAACGGCAGGGAGATGCCGGTGGTAGGGATCAGGTTGGTGACCACGGAGATGTTCAGGAACACCTGTACTGCGGTCAGGGTGGTGATACCCACCACCAGAAGGGCGCCGAAGCGGTCTCTGGCGTGGATGGCAATCCAGTAGCCCCGCATGACCAGCAGGGCAAAGAGAATGAGGACGATTCCGGCCCCGATCAGGCCCAGCTCCTCGCACACGATGGCGAAGATGAAGTCGTTCTCCGGCTCGGGCAGGTAGAGGAACTTCTGCCGGCTCTTGCCCAGGCCCAGGCCCAGCAGTCCGCCGGAGCCGATGGCGTAGAGGGACTGGATAATCTGATAGCCGCCGTCCCGGGGATAAGCCCAGGGATCCTGCCACACCAGGATGCGGGTGGACTGGTAGCCGCTCATCATGAGCACCACCAGCCCCATCAGGGCCGCGCCGCCGCCGGCAAACCAGTAGAGCTTGATGCCGGCGGCAAAAAGCACCGCCGCCGCGCCGGCCAGAATCAGGATTGTGCCCGACATGTGGGGCTCCAGCATCATCAGGCCCACAATCAGCAGCAGGATGAGTCCATAGGGCACCAGTTCCAGAAAGCCGATGCGGTCCAGAAAGCCCACCACACCGCTGAGCGGGCTGCGGGGGGAGAGGCGGCGCGGCTTCTCCGTGTTCCGCTTGGACAGCCGGGCGGAAAAGTACATGATGACGGCCACCTTGGCGATCTCCGACGGCTGGAAGGTTCCGATGCCCGGTACGGCGATCCACCGCTTCACGCCGTCGGAACGGCTGGTGTGGATGCCGGGGATGAGCACCGCGATGAGCAGCAGGACAGCCAGCCCAAGGGCGAAGACCGACAGCCAGCGGAAGGTCTGGTAGTTGATCTTCGAGGTGATATACATCACGGTCAGGCCAGCCGCGGCAAAGAGGGCCTGGCGGAAGAAGTAGAAGGTGGGGCTTTTGTCCTCCTGCAGGTACGCCGTGGCGTAGGAGGCGGAAAACACCATGATCACGCCGATGCCGGTGAGCAGGAGCACCAGCATCAGGAAGGGCAGGTCCATGGGTCCCCGGGCCAGTTGCTCCTCAATGGTCAGATCGCGCTTGCGTTTTGCCAGGGGGCTCCCCTCCTTTCTCTCAACTCAGTGGATTACCGGCCCATAACCCCCAGAAAGGCCAGCACACAGGCCAGCAGGGTCACGCCGGAGAACACACAGAACAGCTTCACCTCGCTCCAGCCGCCCAGCTCCAGGTGGTGGTGCAGGGGCGCCATGCGAAAGATCCGCTTTCCGTGGGTCAGCTTGAAGTAGCCCACCTGGAGAATGTCGGACAGGGTCTCCAGGATGTAGATGATGCCCACCAGGATGAGCACCAGGGGAATATCCAGGGCGAAGGCCAGTCCGCACACCGCTCCCCCCAGAAAGAGAGAGCCAGTGTCGCCCATAAAGACCTTGGCGGGGTGGAAGTTATAGATCAGGAATCCGCACAGCCCGCCGAACAGCCCGGCGGAGAAGATCCCCAGCTCCAGTTGCCCCCAGAAGCAGGCCACGGCGGTGAAAAAGAGCATCACGGGCATGGTGACGCCGGTGGCCAGGCCGTCGATGCCGTCGGTGATATTGACGGCGTTCACGGTGCCCACCATGACGAAGGCGGCGAACACCATATAAACGGGCCAGGGGAGGGACAGGGTCACGTTCACAAAGGGGATGTAAAGGTCGGGGGTCAGATAGTGGTGGTTGCGCATCAGCACCGTGAACACGATGGCCGCCGCCAACTGGAGCAGAAACTTCTGCGGTGCGGTCAGGCCGGTGTTCTGGTGCTTTTTCACCTTCACATAGTCGTCAATATAGCCGATCACGCCGAACACCAGGGCGAACAGGAGCACAAAGCCGCCGCCGAAGCGCCCTGCGGCAAAGTCCGGCCACCCCAGCAGCAGAACCGCCGCAGCGGAGCCGATGATGAACATCAGCCCTCCCATGGTGGGCGTCCCCTGCTTCGACATGTGCCAGGTGGGGCCGATCTCCTTGATGGACTGCCCGGCCTTCATGCGCCGCAGCAGAGGGATGAGCCCCTTCCCGCCCAGGGCGGCCGCCGCAAAGGCCACCACAAAGCTGATTACAATCCTTAACATCTCTTTTGCAACCTCCAAAGCCTCTCAACATTCCAAATTGCGGCCCATGTGAGCCGGTTCGATATTTTATCACAATCCCGGCATGGTTTCCACTCGAAAAAGCAACAAACTTCCTCGCCTCTCAGGCGAAATAGGCGGCGATTTCCTCCCGCTCGTCCAGGTGGTACTCCACGCCGTCCACCTCCTGATAGGTCTCGTGGCCCTTACCGGCCAGCACCACCGTGTCCCCCGCCCGGGCCAGCGAGAGGGCCCGCCGGATGGCGGCGCGACGGTCGGGCTCCACCACGACCTCCGCCGGAGCCCCCTCCAGGCCGGGCAGAATGTCGTTGATAATGTCCATGGGCACCTCAGTACGGGGATTGTCTGAGGTGACTACCGCCACGTCGGCGACAGCCCCCATACGGGGCCGCTTGGTGCGGTCCCGGTCGCCCCCGCAGCCGAACAGGCAGATCACCCGCCCCGGCGTGAAGTCCCGCACGGTAGTGAGGATGTTCTCCAGGGCGTCAGGGGTGTGGGCGTAGTCGATGAGCACCGTGTAGTCCGTGGGGGTGGGCACCACCTCGATGCGGCCCTTCACCCCCCGGGCCGCCCCCAGTGCGGCGGCACAGCCGTCCAGCGGCAGGCCCAGCACCAGCCCGCAGGCCAGCACACCCAGAGCGTTGTAGATGGTAAAGCCTCCGGGTATAGGCAGCCTTACCCGGGAAATGGCGTCCCTGGTCACCGCCTCAAACTCTACCCGCTGGGGGAACAGGCGGAGGTTCTTGGCCGTGAGATCCGCCTCGTCCCGGCACTCCGAGTAAGTAAAGGTCGGAACCGGCACCGTTTCGGCATAGTACCGGCCCGCCTCGTCGTCCAGATTGAGCACCGCAGCGGCGCACTGGCGGAACAGCAGCCCCTTGGCGTCCCGGTAGGCCTCCATGGTACCGTGGAAGTCCAGGTGGTCCTGGGTCAGATTGGTGAAGATACCCGCCCGGAAGGGGATGCCGTCCAGGCGGTGGAGCACCAGGGCGTGGGAGGATGCCTCCATCACCACGTGGGTACACCCCGCATCCGCCATCTCCCGCAGCAGCTCCTGCACCTCGTAGGACTCCGGCGTGGTGCGGTGGGCGGGCAGGCTCTCCTCCCCGATCAGGTTCTGGTTGGTGCCGATCAGCCCCACCTTTGTGTGGAGGCACCCCTCCAGCATGGCCTTGAGCAGATAGGTGGTGGTGGTCTTTCCGTTGGTCCCGGTGACCGCCAGCAGGGTCAGTTCCCGGGCCGGATGGCCGAACCAGTTGGCTGAGGCGATGGCCAGGGCGGCCCGGGTGTCCTCCGTCACCAGCCAGGGGCCCTCCCCCTCCGGGGGGCGCTGGCAGAGCACCGCCGCCGCTCCCCCTTCCAGGGCCTGCCGGATGTACCGGTGTCCATCGGTCTTGTACCCCGGAAGCGCCACAAAGAGGCAGCCGGGGGTCATGTCTCGGGTGTCGCAGCAGATTCCTGAACATTCCACGTCCTGGACATGCCGCGCGGTCAGCGCCACGCCGTCCAACAGCTCATTCAGCTTCATGCCCTCACCCCGTTTCCCATGTTGTCGGCCCGTTTTTACAGGCCCGCGCCGCTGGCCGTGCTGTCGGTAAAGCGTACCTCAATGGTGGTACCCCGGTTGACCGAGGCGCCCGCGGCGGTGGACTGTTCATAGGCCACCACGTGAGAGCCGTACTCGGTGGCTCCGGTGGCCCGCATGTAGAGACCCGCATCAGCCAGCTTCTGCCTGGCCTGCTCGGCGGTAAGGCCGATGACGCTGGGCACCTGCACCTGGTCGGTGGGCACCGCCTCGCCCATGTAGAGCACCACCTGGCTGCCGCCGGGGATGGATGCCCCCGCCGCCGGGATCTGTCCGGTGACGGTACCACCGTCGCCCACGGTGCGCAGGGTCAGGCTGTTCTTCTGGAGGGCGGAGGTGGCGTCCGCCAGATTCAGTCCGGACAGGTTGGGCACCAGCACGTCGGCGTTGGCGGTATAGGTCTTCTCCACGCCCAGGTGGCCCAGAATATCCTCCAGCAGCTCTCCGGCCATCAGGGCCGCCATATTGCCGCCGCTGATATACCAGCCGCCGGCGGTGGTATTGGAGCCGGGGAAGGCGGGCTTGGGGTTGTCGTAGGCCAGCAGGATAATCACCTGCGGGTCATCCGCTGGGGCGAAGCCCAGGAAGGAAACGATGGTATGGTCGGTCTCCAGCGTCTCGGAGGAGCCGGTCTTGCCGCCGATGCGGTAGCCCTCCACCCGGGCATTCTTGCCGGTGCCGCCGTCCACCACCTTCTCCAGGATCGCACGGCAGCGCTCACTGGTCTGCGCGCTGACCACCTGTCGCACCTCGTTGGGCTCATTGTGCTGGAGCACATTGCCCTCGCCGTCGGTCACCTGGCTGACCACATAGGGCTGCATCAGGTGGCCGCCGTTGATGACGGCGGAGGCCGCTGTGATGAGCTGAATGGGGGTCACCTGGAACCGCTGGCCGAAGGATGCGGTGGCCAACTGGACGGTGTTGAAGTCCTCCCGGGGCCAGATCAGGGAACTGGTGTCCATCTCGCCCTGCATGTCTATGCCGGTTTTCTCCAGGAAGCCGAAGCCCTCCAGATAGTCATAGAACTTCTCCGCTCCCAGGGCCTGGCCGATCTTGACGAAGGCCGGGTTGCAGGAGTTCGCCACCGCCAGGGCCAGATCCTGGTCCCCGTGGCCCGGCGCCTTCTTGGAGCAACTGATGGGCCGGGACCAGCCCTCTACCATGATGTAGCCGGGGCAGTAGAAGTGGCTGTTCTCGGTGACCACGCCCTCCTCCAGGGCGGCGGCCAGGACGATGGACTTGAACGTGGAGCCGGGCTCATAGGTACTGGTGATTGCCTTGTTAGTCCACTGGGTGTAAAGCACTTCGGTCTCTGCCGCAGAAATGGCCTTGTCGCGGGCCTCCTCGCTGGAAGCCCCCTCTGCCAGTGCCTTCTGGTAGGCCTCCTCCTTGGTGTACGCCCCGCTCTCGATGTCCGCCAGATACTGGTTGAGCACCGGATCGCTCACCACCCTGGGGTTGTTCAGATCGTAGGTGGGGGAGTTGGCCCAGGCCAGAATTTCGCCCGTATTGGGGTCCATGGCGATGCAGAAGCCGCCGTCCTGCACCTCGAACTGCTCGATGCCCTTTTTCAGGATGCTCTCACAGTAGGACTGGATAGCGCTGTCCAGGGTCAGGGTCAGATTGTCGCCGTCAGTGGCGTCGTAGTAGTCCTCATAGCGGTAGAGCATCTGTGTGCCGTCGCCGTTTTTGGCGGTGACGATCCGCCCCGTCTCGCCCGAGAGAGCCTCGTCGTACTGAGCCTCAACTCCATAGGCGCCCCGTCCTTCGCTGTAATTCACCCAGCCGATCACCTGGGCCGCCAGGCTGTTTTTGGGATAGTAGCGCTTGGTGGTGGGCGGGGTGTAAATGCCGGTGATATGGTTTTCGTTGATGAAGGAGATCACCGCGTCCCGCTCGTCGTCCTCCACCCGCCATTTGATCATCTCATACATGGAGCTGGTCTTGGCCAGGCGCTTGAGGATGTCCGCCTCGTCCAGATCCAGGATTTGGGCCAGGTTGGAGGCAATGAACTCGTTGGTGGGCTCCGGGTAGTCCAGTGTCTTCCCATTCTCTGCTGCGTTCGCCGCCTTCTCTCGATACGCCTCCTGGCAGGCCAGGATCTCTTTGGGGGAGAGCTGGATGTTGTAGACCGTGGCGCTCATGGCCAGAGTCTCCCCGCTTCGGTCGTAGATGGTGCCCCGGTTGGCCTCCACCGTGCTGTCGGCGGTCTGCTGCTCCACCGCCATTCCCTGGTATTTGTCGTAGTCGCGGATCTGGATCTGCCAGAGCCGGACCAGCAGCGGCACGAACGCCGCCACGCCGAACAGTGTCAGCAGGAACAGGGTGCGCACCAAAATGGTGCGGTTCGCCCGCCGGTCCGGCTGCTGCTGGACCATACGCTTTCTCTTTCTGTCTGCCATGGCTGGCTCACCTCACTCAAGAAATCTCGTCTGCCGCTCTCCCGCGGGATTGGGTGATATATCGCAGGAGGGCGTAAGAAAATTGCTTTTCTTACGCCCGGCCCGCCATGGGCGGGCCGCCGCACTTTTTCTGCCGAAAAAGTGGTTTTGATCCCACGTGAAAGGGAACCCTGATGGTTCATCTTCGCACTAAGAGCCGCCTTGCAGGCGGTTGCGCTCCGAATCGCCCTGCGGGGCAGCCTTTCACACTATCCCTCCTTCCGGCTTTCCCGCCCTGGAGGGATTGGGTGATATATCGCAGGAGGGCGTAAGAAAATTGCTTTTCTTACGCCCTCTCTGCTCGTTCTCTTCAAGGGCCGCCCGGGGCAGCCCGTCTGTTTCTCTGGGGTCTGCAGATCACTATATGGCCGTACTCACTGGAAATATGCCACAATCTCGGAGGCAATGGACTTTACACTCTCAAACATGCCGTCCAGTCCGGCGACCGCCTCGTCCTGGTTGAAAAAGGTCACGGTGTCCGGCTCGGACAGGTCCACATACACCACCTGCCCGTTCTGCGGCCGAACCATGGCACCACTGGCTGTCATGGTCTCCTCAATGCTGCTCAGATCATAAGACAGCTCATACGCGGTGCGCAGCTTGGCCTCCTCCGACTGGAGAGCAGTCATCTCACTGCGCAGCTCCACCACCTGCTGGGAGATGGTGGTCAACTGCACATAGCTGAACAGCAGCAGCACGGCAAACACGCCCACCGCCAGAAATCCCACCACAGCGAAGGGGGAGACCAGTCCCGCCTCCCGTACCCGCACCCGGGGCCGGACCACCGCCCGCTCCCGCGGCCGAACCATGGGCCTGGGCCGAAGAACCTCCTCCCGCTGGAGCTGCCGCGCCGCGGAGCCATCATACGCGTCATAGGGTACGCGGCTGTAATTCGTGTATCTGCTTCTGCGCTTGACGGCAGTTGCCATGAGTCCGTCCACTCCAATCTCTTTGGTAAATTCCGTGCTTCTACAGTTTTTCCGCTACCCGGAGCTTGGCGCTGCGGGCCCGGGGGTTCTCCTCCAGCTCTGCCGCTCCGGAGACAATGGGCTTTTTGTTGACCAGCTTCACCTGGGGCTTCTTCCCGCACACACAGACGGGAAAATCCGGCGGACAGGTACACCCCTTGGCGAAAGCCGCCAGGGCATTTTTCACGATACGGTCCTCCAGCGAGTGGAAGGAGATCACCGCCAGCCGCCCACCGGGGTTCAGCCGGGGCACCGCCTCCCGCACCATCCGGTCCACCGAGCCCAGCTCGTCGTTGACGGCGATGCGGATGGCCTGGAAGGTCCGCTTGGCCGGGTGCTGTTTCTCCCGCAGGGCCGCAGGGGGCATGGCCCCCTTGACGACCTCCACCAGCTCCAGCGTGGTCTCAATGGGGCGCTTGTCCCTGGCCCGGACGATGGCTCCCGCGACGGCGGGGGCGTACCGCTCCTCCCCATATTGCCAGAGGATGCGCCGCAGCTCCTCCTGGGGCCACTCGTTGACCACCGCCCGGGCCGTCAGGGTGTCGGTCTGATCCATGCGCATGTCCAGGGGGGCGTCCCTCCTGTAGGAAAAGCCCCGGGATGCGTCGTCCAACTGGGGGGAGGACACCCCCAGATCAAAGAGCATGCCGTCCACCCCGTCCAGGCCCAGCCCGTCCAGGATGGCGTCCAGCGCACAGAAATTGCTGTGTACCAGGGTGACCCGCTCCCGCCACGGCGCCAGCCGCTCCTCCGCCGCGTCCAGAGCCGCCTGATCCCGGTCCACGCAGATGAGCCGCCCGGTGGTCAGCCGCCGGACAATCTCCCGGCTGTGGCCCGCCCGGCCCAGAGTGCCGTCCAGATACACGCCCTCCGGCCGGATGGCCAGGGTCTCAATGCACTCGTCCAGCAGCACCGGCTTGTGGGAAAATACCTGCTCACTCATATCAGAATCCAAGCGCCTCCATACAGGCCGACATCTTCTCCGGCGTCATCTCTTCCTCCTCCTGGGCCTGCCATGCGTCCGCGCTCCAGATCTCCGCCCGGTCGTTGACACCCAGGATCACCACGTCCTTGTCCAGACCGGCATACCTGCGCAGCTTCTGGGGAATGACGATACGGCCCTGGCTGTCCAGTTCACACTTGGCCGCGTTGGCGAATAGGGGGCGCATGGCCTTGGATTGACTCATAGGCAGGGAGGAAAATTTTTCTGTAAACCGGTCCCAGGTAGACTGGGGATAGATGGCCAGGCAGGCGTCTACACCCATAGCCAGATAGAAGGTGACGCCCAGCTCCTCCCGGAGCTTTGCGGGAATGAACAGACGGCCCTTGGCATCAATGCTGTGCTCATAGGTGCCGGTCATGCTGCTCACTTCCCCCCACTTTACTGCTTAAGAGCGGTGATTTGCTCCACTTCGCCCCACTTTCTTCTCTAGTATAAATGTTCTGTTACAGAATTGCAACATTTTTTTCTTCTTTTTTAACGGGAAAAATGCCGATTTTTCCACTGAAACCCCTGCTTTTCGGCACTAAAAACATATGTTCGATTGCATTTCGTTACAAATGGTATCAAAAAACCGCCATCCCTTGCGGTTTGGCGGCAAAAAAGTCCTATATTTTGCGGTATTACGTAAACAAAAAAACGGTGCAGTCCCGCCGCGCACGCGGTTCGGGATTCGGGTATATTCTCCCAAAAACACCACCTCTTTTGCAAAGCATTTAATAGTATTTATGGAAAATGTAGGTATACTTTTAACCACAACAGATATCTGTTCCACAAAATTGAACACATCCGTGCTGAAAAGGGGGTACCTATGGATCAAACACAAGCCGCACCGGAAGCGCACATCACCTACTACGGCGGAAAGTGGGTGGCCTTCGCGCCCATCCTGCTGGCCATCGTGGGGCTAATTTACATCGCGGTCAAGCAGGCGGACGTACCGGAATACTGGGTGGTCTTTCTCCTCCCCATGATCGTCTGCCTGTTCCTGGCCAAGGACAAGACGGCCTACTGCGAGGCCATTATCGAGGGTGCCACCAACAAGGTGGGGGGAATCCTGATCATGGCGGTTCTGCTGGCCGGAATCTGCGGGCAGCTCATTGAGACCAGCGGCCTGGTGGACACCCTGGCACACTATCTCATTGAGCTCAACTTCCTGGGCAACAAGTTCGTGGCCGCCTCTTTTCTGCTCACCTGCCTGATCGCCTTCTCCACCGGGACCTCGGTGGGCACCATCTTCGTGGTCGGCCCCATTCTTTACCCCATCGGCTATCTGGTCGGGGCCACGCCGGCGCTGATGATCGGCGCGATCGTATCGGAAGCGGCCTTCGGCGACAACGTCTCCCCGGTATCGGACACTCTGATTGCGGCCTCCTCCTCTCAGAAGGTGGACCTGGGCGGCGTTTTCCGCAGCCGCCTGAAATATGTCCTGCCGGCCGCGGCGTTGACGCTGATCCTCTATCTGGCGCTTGGCTCCCGCGGTGAGGCCGCGGATCTCTCCGCCGTCCAGAGCGCCGCGGTCCGGCCTACGGCCCTGCTGTTCCTGCTGGTGCCCGTGGTGGTGGTCTTCTGCCTGCTCCAGCGCCACCTGCTGGAGGCGCTGAGCTATGGCATCGTCACCGGCGTACTCCTGGGACTGGTCACCGGCACCATCACCTTCAGCGACATCATTTCCGTCCCGGAACCCCTGAGCGCAGGCGGCCTCATCATGGAGGGCATCGAGGGCGCGGTCCCCACCATCCTGCTGGTTATGCTGCTGTTCGCCCAGATCCACCTGCTGGAAAAGGGCGGCTGCATTGATATGATGATCCAGTCCATGGACCGCTTCATTGTCGGTCCCCGCTCCGCCGAGGGCGCCATCGTCGCCATCTGTATCCTGCTCAACGTGGCCACCGGCCTGAACACCGCGGCCATCGTGGGCACCGGCCCCCTGGCCAAGCGGCTGGGGGAGGAGTATCAGCTCCACGGCTACCGCACCGCCAACCTCCTCATCTGCTCCGGCGGCACCCTCAACTACCTGATGCCCTATATGGTGCCGGTGGTGTGCGCCGCCATGATGACAGCCGTCGACCTGCCCGGCGCGGTTCCCGTCTCCACACTGGAGATCGTCACCCACCAGTTCTATCCCATTCTTTTGCTGGTTATGACTATCTTCGCCATCGTCTCCGGCTACGGGCGCACCCTCCTGCCAGACAGCCGCGCCTTCCGGGAGAGCGAAAGGGCTGTGCGCTACTGACCCTCTCCCCGCGCCAGCCGCTCCAAGGCGGGAAGGGCCCGCAGGATGTAGCGGCCCTCCCGTTTGAGGAGTATCCCCTCCTCCTCCATGCGCTTCATCACCTTGTTGGTGGTGATGCGGCTTGTATTGATGATACCGGCCACATCCTGGTGGGTAAAGCGGATGGAGATGCGCACCCCCTCCGGGCAGGGCCGCCCATACTGGGCCGCCAGATTGAGGAGGGTCCGGGCAATGCGCCGCTCCGCCTGGTCAAAGGAGAGCTCCCGCACCTGACCGAGCAGCACCGTGTTTTTCCGAAAGCAGAGCTCCAGGAACCGCTGATTCAGCGCCCAGTCCTCCCGCAGCGCCCCCAGCGTGGCCAGACGGGGGAAGGCATAGGCCCAGGTGTCCACAATCGCCAG
>OGFO01000968.1_pt1 | contig 12585 bp, 11 predicted proteins | sample 1570981 | NCBI WGS metagenome assembly OGFO01 (sample SAMEA2581955, study PRJEB24529) | metagenome | biome: Human gut stool | place: China | collected 2011
GCAGGCCGGAAAAACCAGAAATGACAGCCGTCAGACCGTATCAGGCAGGGCGAAAGGGATGGCAGGCCAGACCGGCGGCAGGAAGCCGAAACCAAGACCGCAGCAGGGAAGAAACAGGAAATAAAGAACGGTCCGGGATCATATCAGAACAGATACCGGTCAACATTTCATTCAGAAAGGCAGATCACATGAGCGGAAAGAAAATTGCGATCGTGACCGGCGCGTCGTCGGGAATGGGAAGGGAGATGGTGTATCTCCTTGCGGATCACTTTGCGGCACTGGAGGAGATCTGGGTCATCGCCAGACGAAAGGACCGCCTGGAGGAGCTTGTTGGAAAGGTTCCTGTGTCCTTGCGGATCCTGTCGTTCGATCTTTCGAGTGAGGAAGACCTTCGCATGCTTTCCGGACTTTTAAAGCAGGAACAGCCGAATGTGAAGATCCTTGTAAATGGCGCGGGATACGGAAAGACAGGTGCCGCGGGAACGATCCCGCGCGGTCTTTCCACCGGAATGGTGCGGTTAAATGATGAGGCTCTGGTGGCGGTGACGGAGATGGTACTTCCATATATCTCAAGGAACAGCCGGATCATCCAGTTTGCCTCCGCAGCGGCGTTTATGCCGCAGCCGGGATTCGCGGTCTACGCCGCGTCAAAGTCCTTTGTGCTGAGCTACAGCCGGGCGCTGGCCGCCGAGTTAAAAAAGAGGGAGATCTATGTGACAGCGGTTTGTCCGGGACCGGTCGAGACGGAGTTTTTCGGGATCGCTCTCAATGGAGGAAAGCTTGCACCTATCAAGAAACTCACGATGGCAGATCCGAAAAAAGTGGTGAAAAAAGCTCTCCTGGACAGTATGAAGGGCAAACGGATCTCGGTATATGGTCCGTGGATGAAAGCATTCTATGTTCTCTGCCGGATCGTTCCGCATGAGATCCTGACGGGGTTTATCAACTGGTAACCTCCGACTGCGGGACAGAGCACCGAAAATTTACAAAGTATAGCAGAAAAGAGGGAAAAACTTGAAATTACGACTGGAAAAAGGAACTTACCGTTACCGCACCGCCCACAAGAAACGTCAGCTTTTCTTTGTGGTACTGTTTATTCTGGCGATTGTTGCGCAGCTTATTTTAAGAAACTTTATCACGGAGCAGATCTATAAAAATCTTGTCACGATCAGTGCGATCCTCACGGTGCTGCCGATGGCAAACCTCGCGTCCCCACTGGTGGTTGCAGCGAGGATCCCGGAGGTCCCGGAGAAATTTCACGACGCGTGTGTTCCATACGAGGAGAAATTTCCGATCTTATACGATCTGATCATTACATCTAATGACCTGATCATGCCGGTGGACGCTGCGGTGGTCCATCCGACCGGGGTCTACCTCTACTGTCCGAACAAAAACGTGGACAGGAGGAAGGCGGAAAAATTCTTAAACGAGATGCTGGTGGGCTGGAAGCTGGACGGAAATGCGAAGGTCATGAACGAGGAGAAAAAGTTCCTACGGAGGCTTTCTGAGCTTAAGACCGTCACAGAGGAAGAGGATGACGGAAGCGCTCCGCATGTTTTAAAGTTATTAAAGAGTCTTTCCATGTAGGGGAATAAAAAATGAGAGAGATCGTGATTGAGAAGAACGAGGCGGGACAGCGCCTGGATAAGTTCCTTGCGAAGTACATGAATGAGGCGGCGAAGAGCTTTTTCTATAAGATGATGCGCAAGAAGAACATCACGCTGAACGGGAAAAAGTGTGAGGGAAATGAAAAACTCGCCGAAGGCGATGTCGTGAAGCTGTTTCTTGCGGAGGACACCATTGAAAAATTTTCCAGTGTTCAGGTGCAGGAGGTAAAGAAAGTAGATCTCGATATTCTCTATGAGGATGACGAGATCATTCTGGTCAACAAACCGGCGGGGATGCTGTCGCAGAAGGCTAAGGAGACCGATGAGTCTCTGGTGGAGTATCTGATCGATTATCTTTTGGGGAGCGGCAAGCTCACGGAGAGCGGGCTGCGCGCGTTCCGCCCGTCGGTCTGCAACCGTCTGGACCGGAATACCAGCGGTATCGTGGCAGCAGGAAAATCTTTGGCGGGTCTTCAGATGCTTTCCGGCGTGTTTAAAGACCGCTCGATCCACAAGTATTATCAGTGTCTTGTATCCGGCGAGATCCGGGATGTGAAGACGGTGGACGGCTGGCTTTTAAAGGATGAGAAGAAGAATCAGGTGCGGATCCTCACGGAGGCGGAGGCAAAGCGCTTTGGAGGAAGAGGCGGAGACGAGGAGCCGAAACGGATCCGGACAAAATATGAGCCGATCGCAACGGATGGAAGGTTTACGCTGCTTAAAGTGACACTTCTGACAGGACGTTCCCATCAGATCCGCGCCCATTTAGCGTCTCTTGGACATCCGATCGTGGGGGATTCCAAGTACGGCGGAGTTTCGAAAGTCAACCCATCAGGGCGGACCGTGAAGTATCAGCTCTTACATTCTTACCGTCTGGAGTTTCCGAAACTTGCGGAACCGTTTGTCTATCTATCCGGGCGGGTGTTTGAGGCGCCGCTGCCGGGATATTTTGGTTCGGTACTGAAAGAGACAGGGATCAGGTCGCCATAAAATCTGGCAGCACCGGACAGACATGTGACAAACAGCTGGTTGACATAAAAAACTTATGTAAATCACTCAAAAATATTTGCATTGATGATAAGGAACAACTATGGGAACATGGAAAACCAGGGGCCTTCGTGGCTCCACGCTGGAAGATCTGCTCAACCGGACCAATGACAGCTACCGGGAAAAGAAGCTGGCCCTGATCCAGAAGATCCCGACCCCGATCACGCCGATCGAGATCGACAAAAAGAGCCGTCATATCACGCTGGCGTACTTCGACATGAAAAGTACGGTCGACTATATCGGTGCGGTTCAGGGGATTCCGGTCTGCTTTGACGCGAAGGAATGTGCGGTGAGTACGTTTCCACTCCAGAATATCCACCCGCACCAGATCGCATTTATGAAGGAATTTGAAGCCCAGGGCGGAGTTGCCTTCATTATCCTCTCCTTCACAGCGGAGAACGAGATCTATTATGTTCCTTTTGATGTGGTGAACCGTTTCTGGGTACGGATGGAAGAGGGCGGAAGAAAAAGCTTTACCTATGATGAGGTGGTGCCGGAAGCGTACAGGATCCGGAGCCACCGGGACATGTATGTCCATTACCTGGAAGGGATCCAGCAGGATCTTGACCGGAAGGAAGAAAAAGGAGGAGACAGCGAATGATTGAAATGGTCATATGGCTCGTTGTGATCGCGGCGTTCGTGTTCCGGGCGTTAAAAAAGAACGGGACACTGGACGAACTCTTTGCGGGTGCAAAGAAGCGGAAAGAAAATAAGGCAGAGCGCGTGGTGTACGAACAGCCGGAGGAAGGTTCCGGGAAGAAGGAGAAGAAGAAGGGGCCGGGGATCCGGGTCCCGAAGCACACAGGTCTTGCGGTGACTGCGGTTGTGATCGTCCTCGCGGCGGCAGTGCTTTCCTTTGACAGCTTCTATACTCTTTCCGAGGAGGAGATGGCGGTGGTTACCACGTTCGGAAAACCGGCAGTGGAGGAGGCATCGGGTCTTCACTTTAAAATTCCGGTGATCCAGCGCGTGACTAAGGTTTCCAAAGCCATCACGGGTATGCAGATCGGCTACACGACGGACCCGGCCCGGGCGGAAGGCGCCTCCATAGACAATCCGGTATCTATCGAGAACGAGAGCCTGATGATCACAAAGGATTTCAATCTGACAAACGTGGATTTCTATGTGGAATACATGGTCACAGATCCGGTTCAGGCGGTGCGCCACAGAAGTGTGTACGAGTCTATCATCAAGAACCTGGCTCAGAGCTATATCCGCGATACCGTCGGCGTTTATAATGTTGATGATGTGATCACCACCGGAAAGACCCAGATTCAGGAGCGGATCAAAGAGCAGCTCACAAACCGTCTCGTCGAGGAAAATATCGGATATGGAATCTACAACGTGTCGATTCAGGATACGGAAATGCCGAGAGATGATGTGGCGAATGCGTTCAAGGCGGTTGAGGATGCGAAACAGGGCATGGAGACGGCGATCAACTCCGCAAAGAAATATCAGTCTGAGAACATTCCGGAGGCGAAGGCAAAGGCCGATAAGCTTTTGCAGGATGCCGAGGCATACAAGGAACAGCGGATCAACGAGGCAAACGGACAGGTGGCGCGTTTTGAGGACACATACGCGGAGTATGTGAAGTACCCGCTGATCACAAAAAAGCGTATGTTCTATGAGACTATGGAGGAAGTTCTTCCGGATCTCAAGGTCATCATCACCGGCGGAAACGGCACACAGACGCTGCTGCCGTTAGAACCATTTTCAGAGGCAGTTTCCGGCAGCGCAGCACAGACGGGAGGAGGGAACTAAATGAAAAAGACAGGAAAAAGAATCATAGGAATCGTTGTTCTTCTTCTGATCGTTGTTCTGCTTCAGGGAAGTATGGTGAGCACATACAATGACGAGTATAAGCTCATTCTCCAGTTCGGAAAAGTGGTCCGGGTGGTCGAGACGCCGGGTCTCAGCTTTAAGATCCCGTTTCTTCAGACAACACAGTCGATTCCTAATTATGAGATGATCTATGACCTTATTCCGAGTGAGGTTAATACGAGGGATAAAAAGGTGATGGTAACGGATTCCTTTGCATTGTGGAGTGTTACAGATCCGCTGGCATACCTTTCCAGACTCGGAGCGAACAAAGCAAATGCGGAAAGCCGAATTTCCGTCGTTGTATATAATGCTGTAAAAAATGTCATTTCCTCCACGGATCAGGCAGATGTGATCTCCGGCCGTGACGGAAAGCTGGCAGAGATGATCACAGAAAAGATCGGTTCTTCTCTGGACAGCTACGGAATCAAGGTAAAAAAGGTGGAGACGAAGCTCTTAGACCTTCCGGATTCCAACAAGGAGGCCGTTTACCAGCGTATGATCTCTGAACGCCAGAATATCGCTGCCGGATATATCGCAGACGGTGAGTACCAGTCCAATGTCATCAAGAACAGTACGGATAAAGAGGTCTCCATCATCATCTCCGAGGCGCAGGCCCAGGCGGAGAAGATCCGGGCGGAAGGCGAGGCAGAGTATATGAGGATCCTTTCCGGCGCGTACAATGACGAGGGAAAGGCCGATTACTATAATTATATCCGCAGTCTGGACGCGTTAAAGGCGAGTCTCAAGGGAGATAATAAGACGATCATTCTGGATGAAAATTCAGAGCTTGCGAAGATCCTTAGGGGAAACTATTAAGGAACGGCCAGGATAAAACCGCAGCAGCGGAAAATTCCTGTGAAGCAGTGATGCTGTGGATCCGGAACGATCCGGACGAAGCAGGCTGCTGCGGGACATAACCGCGGTCAGTAAAAAAGATCGTGGATGTCTGATAAATAATGATACGGTAAAGGAGAAGGGTTATGTCAAAAGTAGTTGATTATTTCCTCAAGTATGTAGCATTCGATACGCAGTCCGCAGAGGATGCGGGGACAGTTCCGAGTACGGAAAAACAGTTCGCGCTGGCGAAGCTTCTGTCCGAACAGTTAAAGAATATCGGGGTGAAGGACGTCTCCATGAGTGAGCACGGCTACGTGTACGGAACGATTCCGGCAAACGGGGATTATAACTGCCAGACCGTCGGCTTCCTCGCGCATATGGACACTTCACCGGATTGTCCGGATGAGAATGTCCGCCCGCAGCTCGTCAAACACTACGACGGAAAGGATATCACTTTAAATAAGGCACTCGGTGTAAAGATGACAACAAAGATGTTCCCATTCTTAAAAAACTATGTGGGACAGGATCTGATCACCACCGACGGAACGACACTGTTAGGTGCAGATGACAAGGCGGGAATTGCCGAGATCATGACCATGGCGGAGACACTTCTGACACACCCGGAGATCCCGCACGGAACCATCAAGATCGCTTTCACACCGGACGAGGAAGTCGGACACGGCGTTGACTTCTTTGATGTTCCCGGCTGGGGCGCAGATGTGGCTTACACCGTTGACGGCGGCGCCTGGGGCGAGATGGAGTATGAGACCTTCAACGCGGCATCCATGAAAGTCACGATCCATGGAAGCAACATTCATCCGGGCAGCGCGAAGAACAAGATGAAAAACTCGATCCTGATCGGTCTGGAATTCCAGTCAATGCTGCCGGAGAACGAGAAGCCGCAGTATACTGAGAAGTACGAGGGATTTTTCCACTTAAACCACATCGGTGGAAATGTGGAGAATACAACTCTCCACTATATCGTCCGTGACCATGATATGACGCGGTTTGAGGAGAGGAAAGCGCTCGGAAAGAAGATCGGCGAGTTCCTGAACGCGAAGTACGGTGAGGGAACCGTCGAGGTGGAGATCGCAGATACCTACTACAATATGGCTGAGAAGATCCGTCCGCATATGTACCTGATGGATGTGGCTGCTGAGGCATTTAAGGAGCTTGGCATCGAGACTCCGGCGATCAATCCGGTCCGCGGAGGCACGGATGGATCAAGGCTTTCCTACATGGGACTTCCATGTCCGAACCTCTGTACCGGCGGACATAACTATCATGGAAAGTATGAGTTCATCTGCATTCAGTCCATGGAGAAGACAGTGGAGCTGCTTCTTAAGATCGCGGAAAAGTTTACGAAGGTTGAGAAGCAGGCATAAAATCTGGATCAGGATATGGCTGTTTAGAAAATGCGGGAGGCGCTGGATATCGCTTCCCGCTTTTTTGGATGTATGAACGCAATTTAGAACATGTCTTTATGTTGAAGGGGCAGAGCATTCATGATATAATGAGCGATAGTGAGTCAGAAGCGTGCCTGCACGGTTATGGCGAACGGCGAAATTAGTGAGTGACGAAGTCACGATATAATCATGCGCAGAAAGGCGGTACAGATTATGATAAAAATGATTCAAAGACGTCTGGACGCGATCCTGCATTGGAATATTTCCTTTGTGGGCGGTTTCCTCGGCGGTTATGCAATCCTTTCCCATGCCGGAGTCTTCGGCTCTGCACAGACAGGAAACCTGATGGAGATGGCTTCGAACGTCCGATTTATGGAATGGGAGGAATTGGGACTTCGTCTTCTGGCGATGGTGATCTTCGCCTGCGGTGTGATCGCTTCCTATATGCTGACAAACTATACAAACTTACATATGCGGAAGCTGGCGATCTGGGTGGATGCGGCCGGTCTCGGACTTACGGCCCTGCTGCCGGATTGGTTCTCGCCGATTGCGGGTGTTTACCCGATCTTTTTTTTCGGCATTCCAGTGGGGTGTATATTCCGGCGCAGATGGTTTCAACAGCGCGACGGTCTTCATCACAAACAACTTCAAACAATCCGTCCTCGGCTGGACGCAGTATGCGTTGACAAAAGATAAAGAATTTAAGAGAAAAGCCGTGCTCTACAGCAACACGGTACTTATGTTCTTTCTCGGCGCCCTCCTCGGTGTCACCGGTGTAGTTGCCTTCGGCAACGCACTCGGTGCCTGCGTAGGCTTTATTCCCCTTGCTGTCGCGCGGATCTTTATCAGCATCGGTGAACTTCCGATAGAAGATGAGACTCCGGAGGAGACAGAGGAGGAGGCAGAAGAGATGATGGAAGAGGCGAAGATTTTGGAGAAGGAAGAGAAGAAGAAAATTTAAAAATTGTATATTTGATGAATGGGAATAGGCAGTTGATTCAAGGATGGGTCGGCTGCCTGTTTTGTATATCGGGAAATGCCGAAAAATTCCCTGGTACACAAAAAGACACGAATGTGCGAATGATAGTAAACGGAATTTACTTTTGAAATTTTCACGTGAATCAAAAAATCCATACCCCCATTGCAATTCTCCGCTATTTTGCGTATACTTATAATATGAGTGGATAGATGCAGCCGCTATGTGTTGGGCATTTTGCCTGCCGTAGTTGAACGGGGCACTATCCACTCTTTTATGCTTATGAACAATCAATAGCCCTCACGCGGACTCCTGCAGCAGCCGGATCAGCTCCTCCATCGCCGGAAGTGTCTGTTTTCCTTTCAGCGTAACGATGGAGTAGCTGGTAGTATCAGCCGGATTTCCGATCCGGAAGCAGCGGACGGGCTTGGGATAGCGGAAATTTTTCATGTACTGGTAGAAGTTGAAAGCGATGCCATAGCCTTCTGCTGCGAGCTGACAGGCAGATTCAAGATTTTCAAGGAGAAAGACCTGTCCCGGTTCGGCGTGATCATAAGCAATGGCAAGGTCTGTGTAATGTCTGGAGGACTGATCCGGCTTTTGCAGGATAAAACGTTCCCCGTTAAATTGTTTGAGATCGATCCTCGGACATGGATCTTTCCGGCTTTTCTTTGCCGCGCCCGCGCACAGTGGGTGCCCGGCGGAGACAACAGCGACCATATAGTCCTCATAGAGAGGACGGTATTCCAGCAGTGGATGGCTGGAGGATTCGTTTACGATGGCAAAATCAAGCTCTCCGGCAAGCAGATGCCGGATCATCTGCTCAGTAGATTCCTCGCATGGGATCAGCTTCACGTCCGGATAGCGGGCGGAAAAAACAGGCAGCGCCTTCGCAAGAAGGTAAAGTGTTCTTCTGGGATGGATTCCGAAACGGATCGTTCCCGAAGAGCCACCCATGTATTTTTGAAGCTCATTTTCATAATGGGCTTCTATTTTTATCATTTCTTTTGCATGTTCCAAATAAATCTTTCCGGCCTCGGTTGGGACAAACTGTTTCCCGATCCGGTCAAAAAATTTTGTCCCGGTGCGTTCTTCAAGATTTCCTAAAAATATGCTGAGTGCAGGCGGAGAGATGTGCAGGGCCTGGGCCGCATCCTTAATTCCCCTGTGTTTTTCAATTTCAAGCATATAGAGCTGTTCCCGCATATCCATGGCCTTTCGCTGGTCCTTTCCCTGAATAAATATTTGCAATTTCGCATAAAAATAAACAATATTAAATAAAACAATAAAAATATTAAACTTGATTTAATTTTATATCTTGATTATAGTCTAAGAAAGAAAACAAATCAAGGAAGGATTGGAAGTATGAAACCATTAAAAGAAAAAAAGCCTTTTCAGGCGCCGCACACATTTGTGATCCTTGTAGCGCTGATCCTTCTGGCAGTCGCAGCCACTTATGTTGTGCCTGCCGGAGAGTATACCCGGTATACGGATGAGGCGACAAACAGAACCCTCGTGGAAGCGGGGAGCTTCCATTATGTCGAATCTCATCCGGTAAGCTTTTTAACCGTTCCGGCACTGATCTACAGGGCGATCGTAAAGGCGGCAAGCACAGTTACGTTTATCCTTATTATCGGCGGCTCTTTTGAGATCATCACATCCACAGGGATCCTCACAGTTCTCTGTAAGAAGATGGCGAAAGCCTTCCGCGGCCGCGAGTATTTTGTGATCCCTGCATTTCTGCTGTTATTTTCTGTTTTTGGAACAACGATGGGAATGTCTGCCGAGGTCATGATCTTTGTGCCGATCGGAATTGCCCTTGCGGCATCTCTGGGACTTGACAAAGTGACAGGTACCGCAATGATCGCTATGGGCGCCGCATCCGGATTTACAGCCGGAATCCTGAATCCCTTCAATGTCGGTGTTGCTCAGGATATTGCGGAGATCCCGATGTTTTCCGGTATGGGATACCGCATTTTTATTCTCGGAGTTCTTCTGGTGATCGATACGGTCTACATTACCTGGTACGCAAAGCGCGTGAAAGCGGACCCGACAAAGAGTATCATTTACGGAGAGCCTGAGGACCAGGAATTTACTTTCGATGATACAGAAGAAGCGCTGAACCTGACCCATGGTCTGACTCTGGTAGTGATCGTAGCCGGCTTTGCGGTCCTGATCTATGGACTCAGTAAGCTCGGATGGTATTTTGAGGAGATGTCTGCGATCTTTATCGCGATGGGTGTGCTCTGCGGTATCGTGAACCGCTATAGCCCAAACAAGATCGCCGCTACGTTCGGAAACGGAGCGAAGGGAATCGTTGTGGGAGCTCTGATCGTCGGAATTGCCCGCGGTGTTGAGCTTGCATTATCTGACGCGATGATCCTTGATACCATCGTCCATGCGATCGCAAGTATCGTAAACATTCTTCCGCAGTCCTTAAAAGCCATCGGAATGTTCCTTGCACAGTCACTTGTCAACTGTGTGATCACCTCCGGTACCGGACAGGCCGCGGTTACCATGCCGCTTATGGTACCGGTTGCGGATCTGATCGGTATCACGAGACAGACAGCCGTCCTTGCGTTCCAGCTCGGAGACGGATTTTCAAACTCTGTTCTTCCGACATCCTCTGCGCTGATGGGTTATCTCGTCGTTTCGAAGATCCCGTATGTAAAATGGTTAAAATTCATGATGCCGTTATTCCTGATCTGGACATTCTTCGGATGTCTGTTCATGCTTGGGGCACTCGTGATCGGCTATTAAAGCGGAGGAAAAGAGAAGATGCAGGATTTTGAAGTGAAGGAGCGTTTAAGAGAACATCTGGAGTACCTTTGTTCGTTCGATAAGCTCTCCGGTGAACCGGAGGCGTATCGCGCGGTCGAGTATATTCTTGATGTATTGGAAAAATCCGGGATCTCCTGCCATGAGGAGGATTTTCCGGCTTATCTGAGCAATCCGGTGAGTAGTGTCCTTATCGCGGATGGTGAGGAGTTCCCGTGTCGTCCAAGGTCTTTCTCGGAGAGTACAAAAGAAATGATCGAGGTCCCACTGATCTACGATCCCGGAACAAAAACAGAAGTCTTCCTTTCAGAACAGAAACGGTTTATGGAAACAGTTGCCGGAAAGCTTGTCCTCGGGTACGGTTTTGATGAGCGTTACGCAAAATTGCTGGAGCAGCATGGAGCGGCTGGGTGGATCCAGATCTGGACCTCCGACGAGGACGCGGTCCATGAGGACACGGTAAGCCCTGTCTGGGGAACTCCGGATATGGACTCATCTCTGTTCCAGTTACGGATGCCGGTGGTTGCCGTCTCAAAGCCCTGTGGGGAGAAACTGATCCGGAAGCTGAAAATATATGAGGCAGAAGGAAAACAGCTTTTTGCGCAGCTTTCCAGCGAAGTGGACACAGATGTAAAAAATGTCGCGCTGCCGATCGCCGAGATCCCGGGAAAGAGCATGGATTTTGTCTTGGTCTCCGGTCACTATGATACCTGGTACCGTGGCGCTTTTGACAACTGCACGGCCAATGCACTGGCTCTGGAGCTTGCGCGTTATATGAAAGAACATCAGGATGAGCTTTTCTATTCCCTGCGGATCGCCTGGTGGCCGGGACATTCCAACGGGCGCTATATGGGATCCACCTGGTATTGTGATCACCACTGGGATGAGCTTGAGGAGCACTGCATCGCTCACCTGAACCTTGATCTTCTGGGATCCAAAGGAGCAGACCACACGCTTGCGATCCGGACAGCGGGGCTTGAGGGCGAGGAATGGCTGAAAGAGCAGGTGCGGAAGGTAGATCCGGCGGCGGAAATGATGTTTGGGCGTATCGGGCGGGGAGCGGATCAGTCGCTCTGGGGCGCGGAGATCCCATATCACATCAATCCCCGTTATGAGGCGAAAAAAGAACGAAAACACTCGGATGCTCCGGGTCCCGGCGTGTACTGGTGGCATACGATCGACGATACCTTTGACAAGATCGATCTTGACGGGCTTTTGCGGGATGGGAGAGTCGTGGGCGTTCTGCTGTATGAACTCCTCTCGAAGGAGAAGCTTCCTGCCGATTATCGCGGCTATGCAAAAACCTGGCTCCCATACTTTGAGACGTTGAAAAATTCCAAGGAGCATGGACAGGCGGCGGATGAGATCGAAACACTTCTGAAAGAGGTTCTTGATCGTTGTGAAACGCTTGAACATATATGGGGAACGGAGAAGATCGAAGAACATAACCGCCTTTGCCGTCTCGTCGGAGGAGTTTTCAGCCGTCTTATGCACTCCACAGGCTCCGCGTATGAACAGGATACTTCTTTTGCATATGGTCCGCTGCAGCTTCTTAAAGCTTCCGCGAAGGCACTCCCTGAAAACAGTCCCGCGGATTGGAGCCTGTTCTATCAGACAACATTCGTGAGACAGAGAAACCGGATGGTGACGGAGCTTAGAAAACTGCTGAAAGAGATCGATCTGGAATTCAGGAATGGATCGGATCGCTTTGGATCTTCACGAAATTGTGACAGGAGAATGGAGATATGAAGAAAGAAACAATAAAGCAGGCCGTTGCGCCTTACATGGCAGAGCTTACCAAAATGGCAGACAGGATTTATGATCTGGCGGAGCCAGGGCTTGAGGAAGTCCGCTCCAGTGGGATCCTTACCGATTATCTGGAAAAAAATGGATTTCAGATCGAGCGTGGGATCGCAGATCTCCCGACTGCATTCCGTGCCGTCTATGAACAGGGAAAAGGAGGACCTTCCTTTGGATTCTTGGCAGAGTACGACGCGCTGAAAGGGATCGGTCATGCCTGCGGACATCACATGCAGGGACCGTCTGTGATCGGAGCTGCTCTGGCACTTCGGGATCTCTGTAAGGATCAGCCCTATAAGATCGTGATCTACGG
>OGFO01000973.1_pt1 | contig 12492 bp, 11 predicted proteins | sample 1570981 | NCBI WGS metagenome assembly OGFO01 (sample SAMEA2581955, study PRJEB24529) | metagenome | biome: Human gut stool | place: China | collected 2011
CGAAATCTGCGCTCTCGTCCACATCGAGATGGGTATCTACCGAATTCGCATCGATCACCGGAACCGTGCTGTTCTCCACAACGGTACGGATCAGACCTGCCCCGCCTCTCGGGATCAGGACATCGAGATATCCGTTCATCCGCATGAACTCTCTCGCGGTCTCATGGCTTGTGTCCTCAATCAGGGAGATGGCATCCTCCGGGATTCCTTCCTTCTTTAAACCATTCCTGATCGCTGTGACGATGGCTTTGTTGGATTCCAGCGCGTCGCTGCCGCCGCGAAGGATCACAGCGTTTCCCGTCTTAAAGCAGAGCGCAAAAGCATCTGCCGTAACGTTCGGTCTCGCCTCGTAGATGATTCCGATAACACCGAAGGGCACCCGTTTCTGGCCGATCAAGAGTCCGTTCGGGCGCCTCTTCATGGAGATCACCTCTCCCACCGGATCCTCGAGACCTACGACCTGGCGCATGCCCTCCACGATTCCCTCGATCCGCTTGTGGTTCAGCTCCAGGCGGTCCACAAGTCCCGGAGCCATTCCTCTTTCTTTCGCTTTTGCGACATCCGCCGCGTTGGCTTTTAAGATCTCATCCTCTTCATCCAAGATCTCCTGGGCCGCAGCCAGAAGTCCCGCGTTCTTTAAGTCTGTCCCCATTTTTCCGAGGATATAGGAAGTTTCTTTTGCTTTCTGTCCGATTTCTATTAACATGACTGTTTCCTCCCTGATTTATGAGCCTGATCATGCAATGTATCATACGGTATTTTCGGTCCAAAAAATATCAGTCTGTATGTTGTTACTTAATGCTGCACCGGATCACCCGTTTTTCTGTCACGATCATATCCACGCTCTTGTCATACGGCTCCGCCGGGAGCTCATGAAGGATCTGGAACTCGTATGCCAGGGCAATGGTCTTATGACCGGGATGCGTCTCCAGATACCGGTCATAATATCCGCCGCCTTTTCCAAGGCGGACGCCGTTTTCCGTAAATCCCATGCCCGGCACCAGGATCGGTGCTGTCGAAAAAATATACCTGGATTTCTGATGAAATTCCTGGTCCATCTTTTCCGAATGGTACTCTTCTGCGCTCCGGCATCCGTTCTTAGGCTCCATAATGTGAAACGCGCCCTCAGTGAGATCATCCTCTGAGTCAGTCACGAAAAACTCCATCGTCTCACCCATGACTCTTGGAAGGCAGACAATGCATTTTTTCTTCCAAAGCTCTTTTAAGATCTCCGCAGTCCCAGTCTCCCAGTTTAAAGACGCATATCCGTAAACTGCCCCGGCATCAGTGACCGCGGGAAGAGTCAGGACCCGCTCCGCGATCTGGCGGTCCAGGATCTCTTTTTCTTCCTCCGGCAGTAACCTTAACTGGCCTCGTATTTCTTTTCTAAGATCAGCTTTCTGTTTTTCCAACATTTCCGTATTTCTTTCCAAGATCTGTCACGGAGCCATCCTTCTCAACGATGGAGATATTGTTTAAATGGCCTCTGAGGCTCGCCTTGATATCGGCAACATACTGTTTTCTCAAAGCTGCCTGTTCCTCTTTTTCCGCGTCCGTAAGTCCTACGGCCTGGGATTTATGGTAAAGCTCATTGATTCTGTCGATCTGTTCCTGTTTCATATTTGTTTCTCTTGTCCTCTCAGTTTCTTTTCAGAGCCCATATTACGCGTGAATGCTCTGGATATAATCCAACAGCGCAAATTCACTGCTCTTATTCGCTTTAAAGAGCGTTCCGATCTCCTCGCCCTTTAAGATCCGCCACATAACTTCCAGATCGTCCGCGTTGGCGATCACCATGTCGGCTCCGCTCTCCGTCGCGATCTTTGCCGCATGGAGCTTCGTCGCCATTCCACCGGTTCCCACGTCACTTCCTGTGGTTCCCTTACCCATAGCCATAAATTCATCGGTAAGATCATCCACCTGGCTGATGAACTTCGCGTCCGGGTTTTTCTTCGGATCGTCGGTGTAGAGGCCGTCGATATCGGAGAGAAGGAATAGCAGGTCGCCTTCCACGAGGGCTGCAACGATGGCAGACAGTCTGTCGTTATCGCCGAATTTAATTTCATATGTAGATACGGTATCGTTCTCATTTACGATCGGCACCGTTCCGAGCTTTAAAAGTTCATTGAACGTGTTCTTCGCGTTCGTGCGGGAGGTATCATCCAGGATCGTCGCCTTTGTGATCAGGATCTGTGCCGCAGTCTGGTTGTACTCGGAGAAAAGCTTCTGGTACACCATCATGAGACGTGCCTGGCCCACAGCTGCGTATGCCTGTTTCTCGGCAACCGTCTCCGGTTTCTTTCCGCCGAGAGTCTGGCGTCCTGTGGCGATGGCACCGGAGGAAACAAGGATCACTTCTTTTCCCATGCCTCTCATGTCACTGATGATGCGGACAAGCTTCTCGATCTTTGCAAGATTCAGATCGCCTGTCTCCGCGTGTGTCAGTGAAGAAGATCCGATCTTGATCACGATTCTCTTTTTATCTTTTAATAATTCTCTCTCTGTCATATGAAAAGTCTCCTTTCAGCGGAATCCTCAGTGCTATTTAACGCACTGCTGACTGTTTACGTTTGACTACCTGACCGCCGCATATCGCTTTATGATCTCTTCCGCAACCTTCAGGCCGTCCATGGCCGCCGATGTGATCCCCCCGGCGTACCCGGCTCCCTCGCCGCATGGATAAAGCCCTTTCAAACTGCTCTGAAGGCTCTCATCGCGGCAGATCCTGAGCGGTGATGACGTACGGCTCTCGATTCCCGCAAGGACAGCATCGGCACGGTCAAACCCTTTGATCCGTCTTCCGAACTGTTCCATTCCTTCCAGAAACGCTCCGTTTAAGGCCTCTGGCATCAGCTCCCGCAAGTTCGCGAAGGAGAAACCTCCGCAAAACACAGGATTTACGTCTCCCAGGGCCACCGTCGGTCGGTTCGCGGCGAAATCGCCGTAGAGCTGGATCGGGATCTTTCCTCCGCCGAGGGCGAACGCACGCTCTTCCAGGCTTCTCTGGAACGCGATGCCGCCCAAAGGTCCTGCTTCCGGGAAATCCGCCGGGGTGATGGCCACAATCAGGGCACTGTTCGCGATACCGCTGTCTCTCTTAAAATTGCTCATTCCATTGACAGCGAGATGTCCCTTTTCTGAGGACGCGTTCACCACCATTCCGCCCGGGCACATGCAGAATGAATACACACCGCGGCCACTGGTGGTCTTTGCCGTCACTTTATAGGGCGCCGCTCCGAGCTTTCCAGCGTCCTCCATTCCATACTGGTTCTTATTGATCTGCGCCTGGTGCTGGATCCGGAGTCCCACCGCGAACGGCTTCGGTTCCATAAAGACCTTCATCCGATCAAGCTCCGCGAACAGGTCTCTCGCACTGTGTCCTACGGACAGGATCACATGATCTGTCTCAATCACAGCGCCATCTGCAGTCATCACGCCGGTGACTCTTCCATTCTCTTCCAGAATTTTCGTGACTTCCGTCCGGAAATGCACCTCTCCGCCGCCGGCGATGATCCGGTTTCTTATATTTTTAACCACACCCCGCAGCACATCTGTTCCGATATGTGGGGCATGGTCGTAAAGGATCGAAGGATCGGCTCCCATCTCCACAAACGTGGAGAGAACTTTCCCGTTTCTTCCCGAGGTATCCTTTACCAGTGTATTTAACTTTCCGTCGGAGAATGTTCCGGCTCCGCCCTCTCCGAACTGGACGTTGGATCGGATATCCAGGGCCTCATCCCCGTTCTTCCAGAAATCTTCTACTCTTTTCGTCCTCTCCTCCACGGCATCTCCCTGCTCCAAAAGGATCGGAGCGCAGCCGTTCTCGGAGAGTGCCAGGGCCGCGAACATTCCGGCAGGACCGGCGCCGATGATCACCGGGCGCTTTTTCATTTCCGCAGTTCCGTGCTCCGGGTACGCATATGGACGGAAGCCTTCGGCCCGGATGTTCTGGTTCGCCGCCTTTTTGATGACAGTACCTTCTCTTTTACTGTTCGCGAGCATCACATCTACAATATAGCTGAATAACAGCTGCGGCTTCTTTCTCGCGTCGATGGATCTATGGACGATCCTGATCTCCCCGATCGCCGATTCATCGACTTTTAGAAGCTTTGCCGCCTTTTTCTTTATCGCCTCTTCCGCGTGATCCACGGGAAGTGTGAGCTGATTGATCCGGATCATATGTATGTTTTTTCCTTTCCTGTTTTCCCTGGGTCCTGTTTCCCTCCGCACCGGAAAACGTCATCGTTTTTCCTGCTGCACGGCTGTTTTTTAAATACCCGGGAACGATTCCTGCTGCCACATGGCATCCGGCTGCGTACCCGGAGGACCATGCCCACTGTAAATTATATCCGCCGCAGATTCCATCTACATCCAGGAGCTCCCCGACTATATAAAGGCCGGGAACACGTTTCGACTGCATGGTCTCCGCTTCTATCTCTGCCGTGTCGACACCACCGGTGCAGATCTGGGCCTGTTCAAAGGAATTTGTCTCCTTCACCGGGATCTTAAATTCCCGGATCGTGGCACCCAGACGTTCCAGCTCCTCCGATGTCAGAAGACCCGCTTTTTTGTCCGTCTGGATCTTCGCCGCCTTCAAAAGCACCGACGCTAATTTCTTATTAAAAATACCGCTTAAAAAGTCCTCCGCCGTTTCCCCGGAAAGGACTTCCCGCTGTTCTCTCAAGAGATACCGGACCTTCGTCTCATCAAGATCCGGCAGAAAATTTAAAGATGCCAGAACTTTCTTTTTCTGGTCCAGCAGTTTTGCGGCGTACCGGCTCACCTGAAATACCGGAATGCCGGAGATTCCGTAGTCTGTAATCTGCAGTTCCCCGCGGTCCTTTGCTGCCGTCTTTCCATCCGCCGTCTGGATGCTCACAAGGGCATCCACCCGGACACCGGACGCTTTTGGGAGAAGATCTCCCTCACAGCGGAGCTGTACGAGCGCCGGGAGAGGCTTTATGATCCGGTGTCCGAACTGCTTCGCCAGCTCATAGCCGCTACCGTCGGATCCGGTAGCCTTTGCTGCCTTCGATCCACAGGCAAGGATCAGGAAATCCCCTGTGAAGGTTCCCAGATTCGTTGTGACCTCAAAGTGTTCTTTTTTTCTTCCCGCCTTTTCCACTTCGCACCCGGTGACGATCTTAACGCCGGCTCTTTTCGCACCCCTTAAAAGTGCATCCAGAACCGTCTGCGCCTGACCGGACATAGGGTAGACATATCCGCCGCGGTCCATGGTCAGGACTCCGAGATTCCGAAAGAACGCGACTGCTGCCTTCGGCGGGAAATTTCGGATCGCAGTCCCCCAAAAGCCCTTTTCATCGCTCCGGTAGAAGGACGGATCCATATAGAGGTTCGTCAGATTGCATTTTCCGTTTCCTGTGGACAGGATCTTCTTTCCCGGACGGGCCGTGTGCTCGATTACTGTAACAGCCGCGCCCTGCTCTGCCGCCGTGATCGCAGCCATAAGTCCCGATGCGCCGCCGCCGATAATGATTCCTTTCCGTCCTCTAAAGTTCTCCGCCATTCTTTTTCTCCCTGTCTCCGGTTTCTCCTGTGATCTGAGACCGATTTCCAGACTTTAAGACTACTGCCCCAGTATCAAACAATTTCGCCAAGTTTTCTCACAGTCAGCGCAGCAAATGCGCAGACCTGCCAGGCAATTACACAATTTTTATACTAGTATATCGACCTGACGCAAAAATTTCAAGTAGTAACTGTTCCGCATCTTACCCATTTCAGGCAAAAAGTACCTCAAATTGACTTTCCGGGCGAAATTTTAACTGCTGTAAGACTCCAGATAACTGAAAATTTCAGCCATTGTCGGAAACCAGATCCCCGTCATCAGCCGCTCCTGCTCCTCCGCCGGGAATTCCGCCAGAGGTCTGTGGTCTCCTGTCCTTTATCATAAACGATGAGATAACCTTCCTCCGCCACAAGGAAATACCGTTCCTCATCCTCCGCCACGGTCTGATTTTCAACCTGCTCCATATTCAAGACCACATGGATCTCCTCTTTTGTCTCCTTCGCAAATACCGGTTCCTCCACAGATTCCTGCATCTGTACCTCTTCCGCCCTCTGGGCTTCCTCCCCGACCGTCATGAGAAACAATGTGATCAAGCTCGCGGATGTCAGTAAGAAAAAGAAAAGAAAGCAGGATACATACTTTTTCATAGGAATATTCCTCCTTTGAAAGTATTATCTGCTTTCTTTTCTATTTTTAAACACATAAAAACCAAATTTTTGTCCATGCACTGACAGTCAGCTGTCCCGGTTTATTTCTGTACTTTCCGCCTCTACATCAGATGCAGTTTTCTGAACACTCTCAGGAGCTTCGTTCCGCCCGGCATCGTCTTTAACTCTGCCGCGGACAATGCCCCAAGCTTAATAAGCAGCACGCCATAAACAACTACTGCGATCATCATCGCAAACAACGTAGAAATCGCGTTGCTCTTCACCGCGAGATGGGCGAGCTGGTAGGAACCGAAGGTGAAGATTCCCATCACCGCGGAGGCGATCACCGGAATGATCACCGTTTTCTTCATCTCCTGCCGGTAGCCGAGAAGCTTCCGGATTGATCTCGCGTTCATCAAGACCATGAAGAGCGCGAACAGGATATTCGAGAATACCATGCTGTAGATTCCCATGTGGAATCCGAGAGCCATGATCTCCAGGGCGATCAGGTGAAGCACCAGGGAGATCACCGCGTGGAAGATCGGAAGGCGCATTTTATCGATGCCCTGAAGGATCGCGTTTGTGACCGTGGACACGGAGTAGAATACCACCGCAAGGGAACCGTAAATCGTCATCCGGATCGCCAGGGAATTATCCCCGGAGAACAAAAAGTTGTTTACCGGTCCCGCAAGCACCGTGAGTCCCACCGTAGACGGGATCGCAACGATACAGGAGAACCGGATCGCGGATGCCACGCGCCCTCTCACAAGTTTCTTATCTCCCATAGCCACCGCCCTTGATACGGACGGGATCAGAGAGGAAGAAAGGGCATTTGAGATCGCCATCGGCACGTTGATCAGCAGATGGTATTTTCCTGTATACACACCCCAAATGGAGGCAAACTCATCCCCCTGTCCGAGAGTCTTAAAATTGTACGCAAGGATTCCGTTGTCCAGCACGCTGTTTAAGTTGTAGATCGCGGAGCTCAAGATGACCGGAACTACCGTGAAGAACAGGATTCTTGTGATGTCCCTGTAGCTCTCCAGGATCTCCGTCTGGTCTCTCCTGATCTGGCGCTTTCTCATCTTTGCGCAGGCTGCAAATAAAAACAGCAGGAAGATCAATGCGGTAAACGCGCCCGCACCTGTACCGATGGTGCCGCCGGCAGCGCCCCAGGCGTTGGAATATCCGTCTCCCGTCTGATTCTTTAACACTTCTGTCTTTAACGCCTCGTTAAAGAGGAAGCTTCCCGCCGCAACGCTGACGATGGCGTTTACGATCTGCTCAAAGACCTGGGAAAAGGCGGTGGGCACCATGGTGCCCTGTCCCTGGAAATATCCGCGGAACACGCCGAGATAGGCCATGATCCATACCGTCGGGGCTAATGTCCTTAGCGCGAATGCCGCATAGGGCATAAAAAATACGTCTTTCGCGAAGAAATCAGCACCGAACCAGATCACCGCAGCCGCAAAGGCACCCACGATGGTGGCATAACAGAGCGCCGCGCGTAAGATTCTCGCTGCGTTCCGGTACTGCTTTCCCGCAAGTCTCGCGGAAACCATTTTCGACACAGCGAGGGGCAGGCTGTAGGATGAGAGAAGCAGTGCAATATTGTATACATTAAATGCTGTTCCGTAATATCCCATTCCTTCATCGCCGATGATGTTGATCATCGGAATACGGTAAGCGATTCCGATGATCCTCACGACGATAGATGCCACTGCCAGGATACTTCCCTGGACAACGAAATTGGATTCCTTTTTCTTTTTCTGTCTGTTACTTTCCATAAATCTCAGCTTTACTGTACCTGTCTGCGCCTACAATGCAGATCCAGGTCTTTCCTTTGTTAAGCATGACTTCCTTTCCTTCAGAGTCATAGTAGCGGGTCGGTCCGAAGTCCCCGTCCTTCTTCCAGAACACAGGAACGCACTTTCCGCCTGTAAATACATAACCCGCTCCGCCCTTATGGACATTGATATTGAGGTAATCAGTGCTGGCGTAATGTCCCCACTCCACATACTGGAAAATGACATTATTGACCGCAATCTGCCCGCCGTCGCCGTTGTGCTTTCCGCCGTACTGGAAACGGTGATACTTTCCGTCACTCTCATTGTACTCGAACCACGGATTATTCATCGTGTAGGACGGGTAGAACTTGTACGCGTCCTTCGCGTCGGATTCCGCCGGGACATACGCATTCTTCGAGAACTGGAAATGTCCCGTGTAGGTATCGCTGTAGGAAGTGCGGTAGCCCAGCTGGCCGATGGTCTTATTTAATTTCGCGCCACTTGTATAGGCGTTATGCGGTGCCTTCTTGTCCTTTGTGCGGTAGAACGCATTTCCGCCTGTGCCATCGACACCGTTGATGTTGTCCACATTTTTCAGATACGGAACTGCGAAGGTGCTCTGTCCGTAGTGGGCATAGATCGCATCGTACTCTCTCGCGAAATATGTATAGTAGGTACGGCAGCTTCTGACGGAACCGATCCGCTCGATATCATCATAGTCCTCGAAGATCGCCATGTAGCGGTTCATATCGCCCTCCACCGGCGCCTCGTAGACCACATCTGCCCGGTTGATGCCGTACTGAGGCAGGGATGCCTTATCATTGCTCATCATGACCGCGACAGGCCGTCTGTTGGCCTTCGCCACGTCCACCATCTCACCGGTCAGGTAACTCTGGATCTTTCCGTCGACCTCTTTGCGCTCCTCCGGGCCTTCCGGCTCCGTCTCCGCCTCCGTCGTCGGTTCTGTCTCAAGAACGATGGTCTTCGTCTCTTCCGGCGTCTCTGTGGGCGCCTCCGTTGTCACAGCTGCTTCCTCAGCCTTCTTTCCGCACCCGGAAAGAGCTGCCGCTGCCATCATGATTCCAATACCAATAATAAATGCTCTGCCCCGTTTTCTCATCTCCTGTAACCCCTCCGTTCCAGAATTTCTCTCTGCATGTCCTCCATCTGGATCCGCTCCTCATCCTCCATATGGTCGTAGCCGGATAAATGAAGCATGCTGTGCGCTACTAAGAATGCCAGCTCTCTCGTCTGAGAGTGGCCATACTTCTCAGCCTGCTCTTTCACCTTGTCCACGGAAATTACGATATCCCCCATAAGTAACTCCCCTGTGTCAGGGTCAAAGTATTCCTCCGGTGTTTCTTCAAGATGGGAAAAGTCACCCGGTGTCTCAAAATCGCACATCGGGAACGACAGAACGTCTGTCGGGTTGTCGATCCCGCGCATATCAAGGTTGATCTGGTGGATCCCGGCATTATCCGTAAGGAGGACATTCACCTCCGCGTCATACGGGCATTCTACATAATCCAGGGATTCCTCGATCACGTTTTTAATGATCTCTTCGTACGGAAGATCCAGTTTTTCCTCCGCTTCGTACTCCACTGTCACTGTCATCTCTGTTCCCGTCCTTCCCGGCCGCTTTTTCCATGTTCCGTGTAAGATCTTCTCTCCGGTTTCTCACGGCCTTCATATTCATCATATGCCTTTACGATCTTCTGGACAAGCGGATGTCTTACCACGTCCTCGTTGGAGAATCGGCAGATTCCGATATCGTTGATATTCTTCAGTACCTTAAGCGCCACGTCGAGTCCGGATACCTGGCCTGCAGGCAGATCCTTCTGGGACTGGTCGCCGGTGATGATGACCTTGGAACCGAAACCGATCCTTGTAAGGAACATTTTCATCTGTGCCTGGGTCGTATTCTGGGCCTCATCCAGGATAATAAAGGCGTTATCTAAGGTACGTCCGCGCATGTAGGCGAGAGGCGCCACCTCGATCAGGCCTTTCTCTGAATTGTGAAGATAGCTGTCCGCGCCCATGATCTGGTAGAGGGCGTCGTAAAGTGGGCGCAGGTACGGATCGATCTTGCTCTGAAGGTCGCCCGGAAGGAAGCCTAATTTCTCTCCCGCCTCGATGGCCGGACGTGTCAGGATGATCCTGCCCACCTCTCCATTCTTAAAGGCCTGGATTGCCATGGACATGCCAAGATACGTTTTTCCGGTTCCCGCAGGTCCCACGCCGAACACGATCATCTTTTTCCGGATCAGATCGATATACTGCTTCTGTCCAAGAGTCTTCGGTTTTACCGGTTTTCCATTTATGGTGTGACAGATGATATCGCGGTCCAGGGAAAGCATTTCCGTATCCTTATCGTCAAAGGAGAGCGCCAGAGCGTAGTCCACGTTCTGTTCCCCGATCTCCTCGCCGCGCTTCGAGAGCTCCAGAAGTGTCGAAAACACGCTCTTTGCGCGCTTTACTGCGTGATCCGGTCCGATGACCTTGATCTCTCCGTCCCGCGCCACCATGGATACGTGAAGTGTCCGCTCGATTTTTTTCAGATAACTGTCAAACTGTCCGCAGACTTTCCGTTCATGTTCTGCCGGAATGTCTATGATTGTCTCAATGATGCTCATCTACTGTCTGAATCTCCTCCTGATCTTCCGGCATGGGGGATTCTTTCGCGATGTCCTCCACCACCGTCAGTGTTCCATGAATCTTCCAGTGTGATTCACTTCTCTCTATTTTAACATCACTACCAAGGATTTGTATACCTTTTTCGGTGAGATTTTGCATATATTCGTTCAAATACCGGTCAGCAGAATCCGAAACTTCTGATTTTGTGAGGACTTTTTCGTAGGGAATATATTCCCTGGCAGCGAGGATCCCGCCGTAGACCGGAAGGTAAAAATTTTTCGAAAATCTGAGCTGGGATTCTTCCATGAAAAGTTCCCAGCTGCTTTCTTTTTTTAGGTCCGGCATCAGGAAACAGAATTCCGTATCCAGAAATTTAAAGAACACGCCCATGCGTTTCTTTCCTGTTCCCGCACGGATCTCCTCCACAACCGGGATCTTCCATGTAACCGTTCTCGTTGTTTCTGCGTAGACTTCCGCATCCGCATGGACTAAGTTTGTCTTCACAAGTGTCTCGGAATCATCGTAGATCGGAAGCTTCCCCGAGACCAGGATATCCCCGGTTTTCACCTCGTCCCCGGCTTTCACCCTGACAATCCCGTTCCGGACGATGATCTTTGTCACGGTGCCATCTGATCCTGCTGTGAGCTCACAGGGCGCATCTGATCCGGTCTCCGCCTTCAGGATCCCGTCATTTTCCCGCACATGGACTGTAAGCCTTGTGCCGGTCAGTTCTGCGGATACCCAGCCGATCTCCGGGAACGCGTTCCGGATCTGTTTTTCCAGATCCCCACAGGAAATCTCTTTTTTTCTCATCCCACACTGCACCGGAATCGTGTCCATGAAATGCAGCAGCATCTCATCCGTAAAACGATGATTTCCATCAAAGGAAATGTCCCACACATAAAAAGATGAAAGATAGATCAGCAGAAAAAAGGCTGCCAGACCTCCGGCCCAGAGACTTCTGCGGCGGCCCAGGATCAGCCAGAATGGAAAACCGTGCTTTTCCGTGATCCGCAGACGGACATCTGTTTTCCGGGCGATCGGCTTCAGACGTTTAAAGTTTCTCGGTGATATCTCGAAGCAGACAGTTTTCCCCTGTTTCTTGTCCTCTTTTTCCAATTCTTTCTTTTCAACATGGTTATCATATCGATCATGCCGATTGCCGTCATATTCCGCAGCAGGGATCTCTTTTGTCTCGATTTTTTCGATCACGATCCCTCTCTGCGCCGCGATATTAAAAAAGCGCTCCATCCCTCTCCCATCGATCCGGACTTTCACGCTTCCCTCCCACAATTTTTCAAATCTATTCAAACCGGATCACCTCCAGGCGGCCGGATATTTTCATCTCATCTTTATCGTAATAGCAGATCTTTAACTTTTTCCCGGAGACAGAAAGAATATAGTGCCTGCATTGGATTCTGATCTCCGTATCCGTGTATACAAGAATGCTCCTGTAATTTTCAATATGTACCGCCCGTGTCCCGATGAGCGTCAAAAGCGTCTCCCCGCCCAATGCGTCCGCAAACACCCCGGCGGAGTCCGTCCGGGTAACATCATCGTTTTTCTGCCCTCTCATGTCTTACTCCGCCGAATTATGCCTTGCAAAATCTTATGCGCCATGTCTTTCCATTATTCTTTCCTGCCTTCTGTCAACCGGCATCCTTTCGCCATATACAGGAAATTCCTCAAAATTTTCTATTACAAAAGCCGCCCCTCTCCCCGGCACAAAACCGGAGAGCAGACGCGGCTTAAAAATTCACAATTTTTAATTTGTTTTCTTCTTTAACTGTCCGCGGATCGCACCAAACAGTGTGAACGCGATCAGGGCAAGAAAGAACCAGCAGATCGGGGTGTTGAAGAATACGACCGGGTTACCGCTGGACTTTAACAGTGCGGT
>OGFO01000980.1_pt1 | contig 12373 bp, 8 predicted proteins | sample 1570981 | NCBI WGS metagenome assembly OGFO01 (sample SAMEA2581955, study PRJEB24529) | metagenome | biome: Human gut stool | place: China | collected 2011
TAATACAATTATGAGAAAGTTTTTTAATATATTCTTATTTGTACTTTGCACCATAGCAATAGCGGGATGCAATGATACGGAAAGCAGCGAATCCAGGTTAGAGATCAAAGCTGTAAATACTAATTTCCAAGCGACTGGAGGAAAAGGCTATATACAACTTCAGGCAACAGGAAATATAACAGCAGATGTTGACGTCGATTGGTGTGTGCTGAAAGAAGTAAATCCTAATGAAGTGGTATTCGAAGTAAAAGAAAATACCGGGTACTCCGGTAGAAATGCTTTATTGACAATCAGTAACGGAGTAGAGACAGAAGCATTCAACATCAATCAATCCGGAGCTGTTTTCATCTTCGGCAAAGACGAATGGATGCTCCGTACCGACAATAAAGCAGCTACTCTGCCAATAAAACTACAAAGTTCTTTCGATTATACAATAGACATACCCGCAGAAGCTCAAGAATGGTTGTCATTTGAACAGAATGCGAAGGGAATAAATTTCAAGGTAAAAGAAAATACCTCCGGAAAAATGAGAGGAGCTATTGTCAATGTGGCAGCAAAAGACAGATCGGCTTCTTATCAGGTAATACAATATGATGTTGACGAGCTTACCGGAACATGGCAAGGTATGTTTTCAGACGGGCAAATGAATTACGGTTTGAAAGATGTCACCATTGAGAAACAGGAAGACGGAACATACCTGCTTTCAAACATTCTAACCGGATTGCCTTACAAACTGAAAGCAAAAGCCATAGACAATTGCCTGGCTTTTGGGGCCGGTCAAAACCTAGGAGTCTTCGAGGACAATTTATATCTCTCATTCGAAATTCTTAGCTCTGACCTATATTATGTAAAAGATCCTTCTGTAACAATCTCATTAGGCCCCGTAATGTTAACAGACGGAACATTCGTTTTCGCTTTTTCCGGAATAAAAGAAAGTGATCCTTTCGGTTTTGTTTTCCGGGTATATGAAGATGCAAAACTACAGAAAGTTATAGACAATCTGTCCATTTTTATTAATTGTATTCTATTTAAAGAAGACATAATCCAATAACATATGAAAAAGATACTATTAACTAGCTTTATCGTGGCATTAGGATTACTTGGTGCAAGCTGTAAAGATGACAACAGCACCGCAAGCGGAGGAGGAGAAATACTTCCGGACCAACAGGTAAGCTGTGAGATATTTATGCCGACTAACGGAGAAACCGTTATAATATCAGACAAACTGATTATCAGAGGAGAAGGAACGACTAACTATGGTAAAATTATCTCCGCTGAACTTAAAGTAGGAGGAGAAGTTATTACCGACATAAGTTCGGTTCCATTCTACTATGAATACACTTTCCCCAAGGAAGCTGAACCAGGAGAGTTGAAAATTGAATTAGCAGTCAAAGGAGATCATGAAGGCAGTGCTTTGGCAACTATTACTGTCACAACAGAACTCGGTGACAGACCTGCACCACCTCAAATCGGAGAAGACCTCACAGATACACGTGATGGAAATGTATACAAGACGGTACAACTTGCAGACCAGTTATGGATGGCAGAAAATTTACGCTATTTACCGGAACAGAATTTTGATATATCTTCAACAGCGCCCAAATATTATGTCATGTTCGACAGTGATATCAAAACAGACTTGGGAAAAGCTTATTTAAAAGCTTATGGAGCCTACTATAACTTACCTGCAGCACTTCAAGGTGAAACAGCATTAGGAGAAGATGAAACACGAAATATAAAAGGTGTTTGTCCTGACGGATGGCATATTCCGTCGCAAAAAGAATGGCAGACATTATCTAAATATGTTTTAGACTCCGGCATGGCCGCTATCATGAGTGATGGTCAAGTAGACGAAACAGCCATAGCAAAAGCTTTAGCTTCAACAACAATGTGGATGCTGCCAGAATATACAGAAATAGAACCTCAACCAACTTGGGTTGGCGTAGAAATGGAAAAGAATAATGCAACCTTGTTCAACGGTTTACCCATCGGATTCCGTGCATGTGCAGGTGACGAAGATTGGATGCATACCTGCTACAGTGCCGGCTGGTGGAGTTCGACAGCCGGAGTACAAATGGGACCTGAATTCAGTATCACCGTACGTTTATGGTCAGACCTCCACACATTTGTAACCAATGCAGAATTCAATCCGGGAGTAGGTCTTCCTGTCCGTTGTATCAAAGACTAACGATTATATTATTACTCACTAAATATAAATACATTTATGAAAAAATTTGGATTCTTTTTATTCGCAGTCTTAGGACTAATTGCTTGTGGTGACGACAACAACGACCCTACTCCCGAGCAACATGTAACATGCTCCATATCTGCACCTGCTGAAGGAGCTACGGTAAACATTGCAGAAAAAATGACAATCAAAGGAGAAGCAACGATTGACTTTGGTGAAATCTCAAACGTCACATTAAAAGTAGGAGACAAAGCTATATCAGAAGTTACTGCTGTGCCTTTTAGCTATGATTATACATTTGAAGCTAACCAAGCCGAAGGAGCATTAAAAATTGAATTAACCGTCAAAGGTGATCAAGGCACTACGGCAACAAGTGAAGTTAATGTCACATTACAAAAAACAAAACCAACTCCTGAACCGGAAGAAGGAAAAATGATTGACCCACGAGACAATCATGAATACAAAATTGTTACGATTGGTGAACAAATATGGATGGCAGAGAACTTGGCCTATTTACCATCAGTTAGCAAACCGGAAGCTGCCGCTACTAGTGATGGAGATCCACTCTATTTTGTTTTCAACTATGATGGCGAAGATGTAAATGCAGCTAAAGCCACGAAAGAATATAAAACATACGGAGTCTTGTATAATTGGTATGCCGCTATGAACCAAAAGAATGCAACAGGTGGAGATGCAGAAGCCATACCAAGTGGTATCCAAGGAATCTGTCCTAGCGGATGGCACCTGCCAAGTAAAGCAGAATGGAAAAAGCTAGAAAGTTTTGTTGTTAGTGAATTAGCACCAGTTGAAGGTAACGTATGGACAGATGAGGATGGAAATAAGTACTCTGATAAAGATTGTAAAAACGTCTGGTCAGCATTAACAGGAAAACTTGATACTGACGGTTGGGGAGAATCTGGCATGATAGATGAAAATCCTGACCTTGCTAATGGCCCGCGTGATACCTATGGCTTTAATGTTATACCTGCTGGACAATGCTATCATAGTGGAGGTTTTGAAACACCTAAGTCAAAGAGTAGAACAGATTTTTGGAGTACAGACCAAGCTACTTATGGAGCAGGAACTGTATATTTCAGTAATATGAGCTATGGATTAGGTTATTCTTCTGATAAAGGAGGAATACAAGAAAAACGCGGTCTTTCGGTACGTTGCGTAAAAAATTAGTTATAAACAAGTATTCATCAATTAGTTCATTACAGAATTAATAAATTCTCTCTTAAAGATAAGGGAAGCGTGTCAAGAGATATACTTCCCTTTTTATGTGCCTCTCTACACAGGAAATAGTGAAAATGCAATATGTAATTATGACCATAACGAAGGTATTCTAATTTTATTCTCTCTCTCTTTATAAACCCGACCAGCCTCCTTTTCCGAATTGATTCAGAAAAGGAGGCTTTCTGTTTCAAAATCTATGAAATATCAAGTAACACAAAAAGTTTTGTCCTCATTCAGAACTATCAAGTCCAAAAATTTGTTTACTTTGTAGATTGAACTACTAATAAATTCCATATAATATGGCAAAAAAGAAAGAAAAGAAAGAGAAAAAGGCCGGCAAAAGAATGAGTAAGAAAGAGCTGGCAGCATTATTAATAGACTTTTTCCATGCCAAATCCAGCGAGACCTTGAGTATGAAATATATATTTTCAGAACTGCGTCTCACCACCCATCCGCAGAAAATGCTATGCGTCGATATATTACATGACCTTTTAGCTGACGATTATATTTCCGAAATAGAAAAAGGAAAATTCCGTCTCAACAATCATGGAACGGAGATGACAGGCACTTTCCAACGGAAAAGCAATGGTAAGAATTCATTTATTCCTGAAGGAGGAGGCGAACCGATATTTGTGGCCGAACGCAATTCGGCACATGCCATGAACAATGACAAAGTAAAAATTGCTTTTTATGCCAAACGGAAGAACAGAGAAGCAGAAGGAGAAGTAATAGAAATACTGGAACGTGCAAACGATACTTTCGTCGGCACACTGGAAGTAGCCAAGTCATACGCATTCCTGGTGACAGAGAACCGTACACTTGCCAATGATATTTTCATTCCGAAAGATAAGCTGAAAGGCGGTAAAACCGGAGATAAAGCCATTGTGAAAGTAACCGAATGGCCGGACAAGGCTAAGAATCCTATCGGACAAGTAATAGATATATTAGGTCAGGCTGGTGACAATACCACAGAGATGCACGCTATTCTTGCGGAATTCGGTCTGCCGTATGTATATCCGAAAGCAGTAGAAACAGCAGCAGACAAGATTCCTGCCGAGATTTCAGCAGAAGAGATTGCCAAACGCGAAGATTTCCGTAAGGTAACAACTTTCACCATCGACCCGAAAGATGCCAAAGACTTTGACGACGCACTTTCCATCCGCAAACTGAAAGACGGATTATGGGAAGTGGGTGTACACATTGCCGACGTGACACATTACGTAAAAGAAGGCAGCATCATCGACAAGGAAGCAGAAAAACGAGCAACCTCCGTTTACCTGGTAGACCGTACCATTCCGATGCTTCCCGAACGGCTGTGTAACTTCATTTGTTCACTCCGCCCGAACGAAGAAAAACTAGCTTTCTCCGTTATCTTCGATATTACGGAAAAAGGAGAAATTAAAGACTCACGCATCGTACATACGGTTATCAACTCCGACCGTCGCTTCACCTATGAAGAGGCACAACAAATCATAGAAACAAAAGAAGGAGACTTCAAAGAAGAAGTGCTCACATTAGATACCATTGCCAAAGCACTGCGCGAAAAACGTTTCTCTGCAGGAGCCATCAACTTCGACCGCTACGAAGTGAAGTTCGAGATTGACGAAAAAGGAAAACCAATCAGCGTTTACTTCAAGGAGTCAAAAGATGCCAATAAACTGGTGGAAGAATTCATGTTGCTCGCTAACAAGACCGTAGCAGAAAAGATAGGATGTGTGCCAAAGAACAAGAAAGCCAAAGTGCTTCCTTACCGTATCCACGACCTGCCCGATCCGGAGAAGTTGGAGAACTTGTCACAGTTCATCGCCCGCTTCGGCTACAAAGTGCGTACAAGCGGAACGAAGACTGATATTTCAAAATCCATCAATCATTTATTGGACGACATACACGGAAAGAAAGAAGAGAACCTGATAGAAACCGTATCCATCCGCGCCATGCAGAAAGCACGTTACTCAACCCATAACATCGGTCACTACGGACTAGCTTTCGAATATTACACTCACTTTACTTCTCCCATCCGCCGTTTCCCGGACATGATGGTACACCGTTTGGTGACGAAATATATGGACGGAGGACGCAGCGTATCCGAAGCCAAGTACGAAGACCTCTGCGACCACAGCTCGAACATGGAACAAATTGCAGCCAATGCCGAGCGTGCTTCCATCAAATATAAACAGGTGGAATTTATGAGCGAACGTCTGGGGCAGATTTACGACGGTGTAATCTCCGGCGTAACCGAGTGGGGACTTTATGTAGAACTGAACGAAAACAAATGTGAAGGTCTGGTCCCTGTTCGTGATCTGGATGATGACTACTACGAATTCGACGAGAAGAACTATTGTCTTCGCGGACGCCGCAAAAACAAAATATACAGTTTGGGAGACGCTATTACTGTTCGGGTAGCTCGTGCCAATCTGGAAAAGAAACAATTGGATTTTGAATTAATAGAAAAGTAAAAGTTTGAATATTCAAGCAAACTGAAAAGCTCATTCAACCCCTGATAACATTAGTACAGAAATACGATTGATTAGATAAATCTGTGAAAGTAACGAGAAAAAAGTTCGCATAGATTTGTGTAATCAGTCGTAAGTCTGTACTTTAGCGTATCATTTTGATTATTCTTACTATTATAACATTCATATATCCATGAAGACTGTCATTATCGAAGACAAACAACGAATCGAGTCCATTATCCTGCATTGCGATGCCTGTTTTGTGGGCATTACAGATTTAGAAGGTAATCCCTATGTAGTTCCCATGAACTTCGGTTATGAAAATGGTATCATATATCTGCATTCAGGTCCCGAAGGCAGCAAGTTAGAGATGTTGGAACATAATAATAATGTATGCATCACTTTCAGCCTTGGACATAAACTTGTCTACCAACACGAAAAGGTAGCCTGCAGTTACAGTATGCGTTCCGAAAGCGCGATGTGTCGGGGGCAAGTGGAATTCATCGAAGAGATAGACGATAAACGCCGTGCACTGGATATCATCATGCGACATTATACAGACAACGCATTCAGCTATTCCGATCCTGCCGTACGTAACGTAAAAGTGTGGAAAGTAGCCGTCCGGCAGATGACAGGAAAAGTCTTCGGTCTGCGAGCCAACGAAAAGCCATAAAACAGTTTCCGGCTTTCGGCTAATGAATTTAACTTCATGCTCCACACCCGTTTAAGAAACGAATTCAGCATTCAAGAAACATGACGGAGCATCTCCAAGCAAATTTCTCCAAACAAAAGTTCAGGGCACTTTTACCCTCACACCCTCACCCTCTGCCTGTATCTCTTTATCCATCGGCATCACAGGTGTGAGGGTAAAGGTGATGGTAAGTGAGGGTAGGCTGTTACCCTCACCCTGTCTCATTGTAAGCGTCGTCCTGCTTCCCCGCATTACATAAGAAATGCAACCGGTATACATCTGTTATCCCTTCATTATCCATCCGTTAAACCACCGATATAGTTAATTCCCCACGGCCGCGGGGAGATCTTCCCACAGCCGTGGTAACTTCTCGTCACAGCCGTGGAGAGAATTCGTCACGGCCGTGGTAAACTAACCATATCGGTAGTCTGATGCAAGAAGAGCGGTAACTTAATACAATAATAAAGGGGAGATAAGGTATTCTTCCCTGCTTCATAATATCCATTCTCCCTATACACCAGTACCAAGGCAGCCGTTTATAACATGATTATAAAGACTATTCTATCCTCTCATTTCAAATTCTTTTTGTATACTTGCAGCATAAATAGATAAGTACTCTTACAAATAAATAAATTATGAAGAAATTACTATGTCTCGCCCTGTTAATATCTGCCGGAAGTATCTACACCGGCAATATCTCGGCAAGCAACAAACCTACCGGTAACAAATCCGGCAACAACTCAAAAGACATATACAAAAAGACCTGGATCGACTTCAATAAGAACGGTGTAAAGGACGTATACGAAGATCCCTCCGCTCCTATCGAGGCCCGTATCGCAGATTTGCTTTCGCAAATGACGCTGGAAGAGAAAACCTGTCAGATGGCTACTCTCTACGGTTCGGGACGGGTATTGAAAGATACATGGCCTACTGCCGCATGGTCAGAAGAAATCTGGAAGGACGGTATCGGAAACATTGATGAGCAGGCGAACGGACTGGGTAAATTCGGTTCTGAAATCTCCTATCCGTATGCCAACAGTGTAAAGAACCGACACACCATTCAACGCTGGTTTGTAGAACAGACACGACTGGGCATTCCGGTGGACTTCACCAATGAAGGAATACGCGGATTATGTCACGACCGGGCTACCATGTTTCCCGCTCAATGCGGGCAAGGTGCCACGTGGAACAAGAAACTGATCCGGGAAATTGCGAAAGTCACTGCAAATGAGGCAAAAGCATTGGGATATACCAATATTTATTCTCCTATTCTGGATATTGCACAAGATCCTCGCTGGGGACGTGTGGTAGAAAGTTACGGAGAAGATCCGTATCTGGCGGGCGAATTGGGAAAACAGATGATCCTCGGTCTGCAAAGCGAAGGTATTGTTGCTACTCCCAAGCATTTCGCCGTGTATAGCATCCCGGTCGGTGGACGCGACGGAGGTACGCGTACTGATCCGCACGTGGCCCCGCGTGAGATGAAGACTCTTTATTTGGAACCTTTCCGCAAAGGTATTCAGGAAGCGGGTGCTCTAGGAGTGATGAGTTCGTATAATGATTATGACGGGGAGCCAGTTTCCGGAAGTTATCATTTCCTCACGGAGATTCTGCGTCAGCAATGGGGATTCAAAGGATATGTAGTATCGGATAGTGAGGCGGTAGAGTTTCTGCACACCAAACATCGTATCACCCCGACTGAAGAAGAGATGGCGGCACAAGTGGTCAATGCAGGATTGAATATCCGTACCAACTTTACTCCGCCACAAGATTTCATCCTCCCGTTGCGTCGTGCTATCGACGAAGGTAAAGTCTCTTTGCATACGCTCGATCAACGCGTCAGTGAGATTCTGCGTGTCAAGTTTATGATGGGGCTTTTTGATAATCCGTATCCCGGTGATGAGCGTCGTCCGGAGACAGTCGTACACAATGACGCTCATAAAGCAGTATCTATGGAAGCCGCTTTGGAGTCCGTCGTTCTTTTGAAGAATGAGAATCAGATGCTTCCGTTATCCAAGAACTTCAAAAAAATAGCTGTGATTGGTCCGAATGCGGAAGAAGTGAAGGAGCTGACTTGCAGATATGGTCCTGCCAATGCGTCTATTAAGACTGTATATCAGGGAATCAAAGAATATCTGCCTAACTCGGAAGTTCGCTATGCTAAAGGCTGTGATATTATTGATAAATATTTCCCGGAGAGCGAACTGTACAATGTTCCATTAGATACACAAGAGCAGGCGATGATTCAGGAAGCGGTAGAATTAGCAAAGGCTTCGGATGTCGCTATCCTTGTACTGGGTGGAAATGAGAAAACGGTTCGGGAAGAGTTTTCACGTACCAATCTTGACCTCTGCGGACGGCAGCAACAATTATTGGAAGCAGTTTATGCAACAGGTAAACCTGTCGTTCTAGTGATGGTGGACGGAAGGGCAGCAACCATCAACTGGGCAAACAAATACATTCCTGCCATTATTCATGCCTGGTTCCCCGGAGAATTTATGGGGGATGCCATCGCTAAAGTACTTTTCGGAGACTATAATCCGGGAGGACGTCTGGCTGTCACTTTCCCGAAATCTGTGGGACAGATTCCTTTTGCATTCCCATTCAAGCCGGGTTCTGACTCTAAAGGGAAAGTTCGTGTAGACGGTGTACTTTATCCTTTCGGATATGGTTTAAGCTATACGACCTTCGGATATTCAGACTTGAAAATATCTAAACCGGTGATCGGTCCGCAGGAAAATATCACTCTTTCATGTACTGTGAAGAATACAGGAAAGAAAGCAGGGGATGAAGTAGTCCAGCTTTATATCCGGGATGATTTCAGCAGCGTTACCACCTACGATAAAGTATTGCGTGGTTTTGAACGTATTCATTTGCAACCGGGTGAAGAACAAACCGTCAGCTTTACCCTTACTCCTCAAGACTTGGGATTATGGGACAAGAATAATCAGTTTACGGTAGAGCCGGGAAGTTTCTCGGTTATGGTGGGAGCTTCTTCACAGGATATACGGTTGAAAGGGAGTTTTGAAGTGCAATAAATAAATCCAAGACAGTCACTAAAAGCAATGTGAGGCAGCCTCTTACTATTTAGGCCACCTCACATTCTTTTTATTTCTCTTTCGTCAACTAGGATAGAGTTATAAGTTATGCTTAATAAAACTGACATATCTGTTTTGTATATCAACTATAACTATAAAAAGATGAAACTTATCAATAGCCCTATTTATACAGAGCGTATTCGGCGGTTCACTGTAAAAAGGGAAGGATGTCAGCTAAAGACATTGCGCAGTTCACCAATCTCACTATTCGTGGGGTAGAAACAGCCCGTTACCGAATAAGAAAGAAACTTGCCATTCCCGGAAATATTAATCTTGTTGATTTTCTGATTGACTTTACATAGAAACATTTACTGAATATTCCTTTTAATTTCCCCCCCTATTCTGTTGGGATTTTCTAAAGAAACTTTATCTTTGTAATGTCACACAATTACAAAGAATATGGTTCGTTTTAATCTTGTTATCACCTTACTACTAATGATAAATATGGCTGTCAAAGCCGAACTGACCAACCGGATGTTCGATGTCAGGCATGTAGGCTATGCAGAAGGCCTTAGTAGTCAACGTGTTTTTTCGATTGTCGAGGATGGAGACGGTGCGATGTGGATTGCTACAAAAACCGGAATAGACAGATACAACGGTCATACGGTAAAGAACTATGATTTACCGGGCAGTTTCTATTATGGCGATCTTGCCGGACGCAGGCTTTACTTATTGTACGACGCACAACAAGGACTGTTTGCCTACGACCACACCGGACGAATCTACCGATATTCCACCATCCTGGATCATTTTGAACAAGTCCTCCACCTGGGACAATTGATTCAGGAAGAAGTCATCTTGAACAAACTCTGTTTGGATAGTGACGGAACCTGGTGGATGGGGGCGGATAAAGGACTATACAAGCAAGAAGCGGACCATCGTATAGTTGCCGTGCTGAAAGGACAATATGTCAACGACATCGCATTTGCCGGCGAGTCGCTTTTTGTGGGTACTTCTAACGGAGTCTGCCAACTGTCACACGCCCTGCCGGATAAGAAACGCCAGCTGCTGGAAGGGTGGAATGTACAAACATTGTTCTGCGACAAACCGAAAAAAGAACTCTGGATAGGCACATTTGGCAGCGGTTTGTCTGTGATGAACCTCGACACTTCCAAAGTGCTTGCGCTGGAGGGACAAGGGAGCACGTTCCTTCATCCGATACGAGCAATTACAGACTATGATGTACATACCATACTCATAGGCGTGGACGGTGGCGGTGTGTATGCGATAGACAAGGACACCAAGAAAGCCCGTTTACTGATGAACACCAAAGATGACACAGATACTTACCTGCGCGGAAACGGCGTATATGCCGTAACCAGAGACGACCAGGGCAACATCTGGATAGGTAGTTATACGGGAGGCGTATCCGTGGCTATCCTGCTGAAACATCCCATTTCGATATTAATACACGAAAAGGGAAATACCCATTCTCTCATCAGCAACAACGTGAATGATATCGAAGAAAATCCGGATGGCAACCAATGGTTCGCTACCGATGATGGAATCAGCATCCGAAACACCCTGTCAGGCACTTGGAAACACGTGCTGAAAGAAATCGTAACCATTTCTCTTTGCACATCCGGAAATGGGAACGTATGGGTAGGAACGTACGGAGACGGAGTGTATCTACTGGATAACAACGGACGCGTGTTACGCCATCTCACCAAGCAACAAGGGCAATTGACCACCAATTATATTTTCTCCGTCAGACAAGACATGGAGGGAGACTTATGGATAGGAGGTCTGGACGGATGCCTGATCATGTTTGAAAAAGAAAAAGGCAGCAGACGGTCTTTCGACGTGAATTGGGTACAATCCATTGAACCTATCGACCGAAACCGGGTAGCGGTGGCTACCGTCAATGGTTTCTTCCTGGTGGACAAACATACAGGGAATATACAGCACTATGCCAATTCCCAGGAATTTCACAATCAGAATGTCAGTGCTTATATCATCTCTATGCTGTTTAATGACGACGGAACCGTGTGGCTGGGAACCGAAGGGGGAGGATTGAATCTATATGACATGAAAAACCGGACGGTAAAGACTTTCACTGTTCAAGAGGGATTGCCGTCCAACGATATATATAGTTTGCAGCGAGACGACAAGAAACGCTTGTGGGTCAGCACCGGAAAAGGAATTGCCTTGATAGACAGCCTGCGCGTGTCGAACCTCAACTATGCGGGCAATATAGACAAGGAATATAACAAATCCTCATTTGCCCGGTTGATGAACGGCGAGTTTGTGTATGGCAGTACGGATGGCGCTGTCTTTATCATGCCACTCGACATCTCAACCGTAGACTACTGGACGCTCCTGCGTTTCACAGGGCTGACGGTTGATTATCAAAACGTCCAGGAAGAAGAATCGTTGAGACCCGCCATCCATGATATGCTTGCCGACCGTGCGGTACGGCTCGGCTATAAATACAACTCGTTTACCGTTTCTTTTGAATCTATCAACTATCGTTTCCAGCGCGATATTGTCTATCAGCATATTTTAGAAGGGTATGACAATGACTGGAGCAAACCGTCTGCCGAGGGGAAGGCATCCTACACCAAGGTATCGCCGGGCACTTATCTTTTTAAGGTGCGCAGCCTGCGGCGCAGCGACGGAAAGACTATCTCCGAAAGCACCTTAGAAGTGAAAGTGAGCCAGCCATGGTGGAACTCGTGGTGGGCTTGGACTATTTACCTATTTATAA
>OGFO01000982.1_pt1 | contig 12354 bp, 8 predicted proteins | sample 1570981 | NCBI WGS metagenome assembly OGFO01 (sample SAMEA2581955, study PRJEB24529) | metagenome | biome: Human gut stool | place: China | collected 2011
GGCTCTCCATAAAAGACAAACCTCTTGGACTTAACCGTTCAAGAGGTTTTGTTTTATCTGCTATTCAAAAAGCTAAAGCTGTTTTGCTTCATCTGAAACATCAGCCCGTGACATCCGACCCTTCTTTTATCGTTAGTTTTGACGACAAATAATAAGTAAAAACCCTTAATGAAGGAGGATGAATTAAAAATTTTATTTCAGAATAATCTTTTTATAAACAACAGGTTGGAAACGATTGTAAAATCTACAGTTTTTACATCTAAGCAATAACCCTAATAATTTTTATAAAGTATCGACGCAGAATTGAATTTAGCGTATCTTTTTATCCGCAAATTTACAAACTTATACAAAGGAGATACGAATGGCTCAAGCCCCTGAGTTCAAATATGCACCGATGTTCCAGGTCGGGGAAGATACCACAGAGTATTATCACCTCACTTCCGAACATGTCTCTCTCGGTAATTTTGAAGGCAAAGAAATCCTGAAAGTTACGCCAGAAGCACTCACGATGCTTATCGAACGTGCCTTCACAGACGTCAACTTCATGCTTCGCCGTTCTCATAACGAATGTGTAGCAAAGATTCTGAAAGATCCGGAATCTTCCGATAACGACAAATACGTCGCTTTGACGATGCTGCGCAATGCCGAAGTCTCTGCCAAGGGCGTCCTGCCGATTTGCCAGGATACAGGTACCGCCATCATTCACGGTGAAAAGGGCCAGAGAGTTTGGACAGACTTCTCCGATGAAGAAGCGATCAGCCGCGGTGTCTACTACACCTATACTAAGAACGCTCTTCGTTATTCTCAGAACGCTCCTTTGACGCTCTATAAAGAAGTCAATACACGCTGCAACCTTCCTGCTCAGATCGATATCGAAGCCACAGAAGGTGAAGAATATCGCTTCCTTTGCGTTGTTAAGGGCGGCGGCTCCGCCAACAAGTCTTATCTCTTCCAGAAGACAAAAGCTATCCTGAACCCGAAAGCTTTAATCCCCTTCCTTTATGAACAAATCAAGGGTCTGGGAACAGCTGCTTGCCCGCCGTATCACATTGCTGTCGTTATCGGCGGAACTTCTGCTGAAAAGACCATGCTGACGGTCAAACTTGCTTCTACGAAGTTCTACGACAATCTTCCGACAACCGGCGATGAAACAGGGCGTGCTTTCCGTGACGTCGAACTCGAAAACAAACTGCTTGAACTCGCTAACAACATCGGCTTAGGCGCCCAGTTCGGCGGCAAGTACCTTGCCCACGACGTCCGCGTCATTCGTTTGCCGCGACACGGTGCCAGCTGCCCGATCGGCATTGGCGTCAGCTGCTCTGCTGACAGAAACGTTAAGTGCAAGATCAACCGCGAAGGTCTTTGGGTCGAGAAACTTGACGACAACCCTGCTGAACTGATTCCTGAAGAATTCAGACATATGGAAGAAGGCGAAACCGTTAAGATCGACTTGAATCAGCCGATGGAAAAGATTCGCGCTGAACTGTCTAAACATCCGGTTTCTACACGCGTCTCTCTGACCGGCAAGATCATCGTTGCCCGTGACATCGCTCACGCTAAACTGCAGGAACGTCTCGACAAAGGCGAACCGCTTCCGCAGTACATCAAAGACCATCCTGTTCTTTACGCTGGTCCTGCTAAGACTCCGGAAGGCTACGCCTGCGGTTCTATGGGCCCGACAACTGCCAACCGTATGGACCCGTATGCCGATCCGTTCATGGCTGCCGGCGGCTCTCACGTCATGATCGCTAAGGGCAACCGTACAGACGTCGTTACCGAAGCCTGCAAGAAACACGGCGGCTTCTATCTCGGCACCATCGGCGGTGTTGCTGCCGACCTGTCTGCTGAGTCCATCCGCAGCATTAAGTGCATTGAGTATCCTGAGCTCGGTATGGAAGCTGTTTACGAAATCGACGTCGTCGACTTCCCGGCATTCATCTTGGTGGATGACAAAGGCAATGACTTCTTCAAACAGCTGAAACCTCGTTTCCCTGTGAATTTTGAAGCCTAATAACTTCTCGCAGTAAGTTCGGAAAACCCGGTGGCAAGCATCGGGTTTTCCTATTTCTGAACCAAAATCCAATAAACTACTACCAATAAAAAAACGTCTCTTTCCTCACAACCACTAGAGAGGGACGGAGCTAAGAGTAAATAATTTTATGGGCCGCGCCCTGCGGCTCGGAGTCCCAGGATGAATTCGGTTTTCCTAGTCGTTATAGCAGCGATGATCCTCATCGTTGTGCTTCTTCGTTTTAAAGTTCTTATCGGACCGGCAATTTTGAGCGGCGGTCTGTTAATTTGGCTCTTTGAGTCGAGATCCTTTGAAAAGCTTTGGATTGCGTTCACTGAAACGCTGACAATGCAGAGAACTTGGGATCTGCTTCTTTGTCTGTACTTCGTGATGTGCCTTGAGGTTGAGCTGCGCAAGAGCGGATCCCTTCACGGCATGGTGGTGACGCTGAGGAATATCTTCTCCAGCAATAAAGTTACTTTGGCGTTTATGCCGGCGTTCTTGGGGCTTCTTCCTTCCCTGGGCGGAGCTCGTTTCTCCGCGCCGATCGTGCAGGAAGCCAGTGATGGCATTGCCGTAGACGATGAACAAAAAAGCGCCATTAATCTTTGGTTCCGTCATATTTTCGAGTTTTCAAATCCCTTGATGCCGGGCGTCATTCTTGCCTGCGGTATTGCGAACGTTTCAATCGGCGATTTAATTGATCAGGTCGGCTGGGTAACGATTCTTTGCTTTGTTTTAGGTTGGATCTTTTTAATTATTCCGTTGAAGATTACGGATCCGGAGAAAGCCACCAATACTCAGCATGACCGTACTATCGATTGGAAGAGTCTCGTCTTGGCTTTCGGTCCGATTGTCACGAGCTTCCTTTTAATCGTTGCTTTTAACGTTCAGGCGGCCCTTGCAATGGGCCTTGTGGTTGTGGCCTTTATTCCGCTTTATTTTTGGTTCAAGCGCCCCATTTCTGTAAAGAGCGTCTTTACAGAAAGCCTGGATAAAAAATTATTTTTCAATGTCGTCTGCATTCTGTACTTCATTCAGCTGCTGACGGTTATCGGCACGTTGGATGAAATCGTCAGCGTCTTTAATAATTCCTCTCTGCCTCAGGCGGTTATCATTGCTTGTCTCTCCTTCATTTTCGGAGTTATGACCGGCATGGGACAAGGTTACATTGCGATCGTGATGCCGATTGTTGCCCTTATGGCTCCGGGCAATATTGTTTTGGTCGGTATTGCAATGGTCTACGGCATGGCCGGACAGATGGTGACACCTACTCACCTTTGTATCTTGGTTACCGTGGAATACTTTAAGTGCCGTCTTTGGAAAACGATCGGCAAATGCGGTGTTCTCTCCTTGTTGATGGTTTTGATTTTCTCTGCTTGGACGTATTGGCGTTATTACCTCTAACCTTCTGAGGCTAAACGTAATCTTTTCTGATTTCATGGCTCTCGGTAAAAATCTTACAATGAGGCTATAGACCTCAAAAAAGAATTAAAAGTTCCGTTGCCATGAAGTTAGATAAGGACAATCTCGCCAAAATTCTTTCGCTTTGGCTCCACGTCGAAGCGTTGACGCCGTTCGACCTCGACAAGAATGATCTTATCGAACAGATGCCGGGGAGTCTGAATCAACCTCGGTCGTCTCTTTTTACATGGGATAACGAAGACACAACACAGCGGGACAGTCTGGAAATTGAACTGCAAAAGCTTCCTAAAGAAGAAGACAGAACAGACTTTTTTCGGATGTTTACAGTTTGCATAGGTATCGTTAGCCGCAACGAATTCATTGATCGGGCAGAGCATCTTCTCAGATCCAATCTATTGGATATTTCGCAGGATTTGTCTGACTTCAGCGCTGAGGAGCAAAGAACGGATGACCTTATCTGTTTGGGAGTCCTGCGTGCAAACCATTTCGGCAAAATCAGCATGGGGACGGTTGAGCCGTCCTACGCTTTGTGCGAGCTGGTTAACCTAACAAATAAACAAAAGGGCGTCGAGAGTTTTGAGTTCTTGACGGACGTTGCTCCGATTCTCCATACCTCGGCGGTCCGTCAGCTTTCGCTTGACTCTGAAACGACGGCTCAAAAAATCAGTGAAAAGGACAGGCAGTTCTATGGAATGCTCATCCACAATCTGAACAAGAAGGAATTAAAGCCGGATGAAACCCGAGGATATAAACTCATTAAAGATTTAAACCCTCCTCAAAACTTTCTCAATCCCAGAAAAATAGACGAGCTCTGCAAAAGCTGGCTTGAGAAGGCCGGTCTCGGGCCTTCTTACCGAATCTGGGTGATCGTTAATTACTACGAACGTCCAAAGCCTCTGTACTTCGACTTTATGAATTCTCCTTATATCGAAATTTTGGAGAAGATTAAAAAGCGTGTTCAGACCGAGCCGCCCACTAGGGTGCTGAGTCCGGTTTCGGAGCGATTCTTTTCCTTGGCTTACGACAATCCGGATCGAAACGACCTTTTAGCCAACTCTAAGAAGTTTCTGGAGATGGCGAATCCGGAAAGGATGATCTTCGGACGCTGGCCGAGCGATATCAAAAATTATCTTGTTCCCTGCCAACAGGTTGCTCTTTCAACCATGATTTGGGCGCCGCCTGTGGATCCGATTATTTCCGTAAACGGGCTCCTAAAAGAACTGCTGACGGAGATCGTAATCAATCGTGCCGCAGTGCTGGCTAACATTGAGGATATAGGAACGGCGCCGTTATTTGAACTGAAGTCAGGCTGGAGGGGAGAGCAGGTTCCGGTTCTTTTAAAGGAGTATGTCGAGGATTATCCGATCATCGTCGCGTCGAATAACAATAATGCGGTAGAAAACATTACGAAGGAGCTTCCTTTCGATTATGGCTTTGAGGAGCCGTTTGATTACTTCTCGGATCTCGCCAACAAATTAAATAGAAGCAAAGATGCATGGGGACTGGTTTCAGCTCCTTTAGGGAAGTCAGATAATTGGACCCGTCTTTGGAAAGCGTTTTTCAGCAATCACAAAACGCCGAAAGGGACAATTCCTTATCTTCAGCATGCCTTGGAAGAAGAGATTCAAAGCGAAGGCGGCATTGCCGAAATTCGATCCAATTGGAAAAAGGAGACTCAGCGTTTTAGAGAACTTTACTGCGATGTTCATGAGCGCATTACGTCAAAAATGCCTGATTACAAGGCTGATGTAAAGAAGTTTGCACAAACCTCTGAGGAAAAGCCTGTCACTGCCCGCTCTTTCCGAGATTCGGTGCTTCGCTCATTCAGATCCAAGAAAGGAGAATCGGAGGACAATCCTTTTGATTTCTCCGGAAGTTCAAAAGAAAAGAATCACGCTAGGCGTCTTTATACAGATGAGGAACTCGACAGAGCCAGGACTCGTTTATTCATTTCAGCATTAAAGCTTCATCGTTTGGCGGTGTTGGCCAAGAAGAAGGATTTCATCGACGGTATTCGAGGTTCGATTACCGCGAATATGTACGACCTGGTTTCTCCTCATTGGCTGTCGTTTCTCGGAACACTGTCTTTTCTGATACCGATTATTTCGACAACTTTTGCTTCGGCAGCTTTTAGATTTAATAATTTTCTTTCTTCTTCGCTGCCTTGGGTGATCGTTGATGAGGCATCTCAGGCGACTCCGCAGTCAGCTTTACTTCTGATGCAGAAAGCGAAGCGGTTTTTAGTGGTCGGAGATCCGCTCCAGCTCACACCTGTCGTGACGCTTCCTGATTCTCTTTCAGAGCTGCTTTGCGGAAAAGAGGAGCTTCTGAGGAAGTGGTCGCCGCATCTTCACAGTCTTCAGCAGCTTGCCGACGGAGCCAATCCTTTCGGTGCCTTCGTGGGTCCGGAAGAACACAAAATTTGGTCCGGACTGCCTTTGAGATTGCAGAGAAGAAGTTATCCCCCGATGTTCAATATCTGCAATCGGATCGCATATTCAGGACAGATGGTCCTACCGCCGGAGATGAAGGTAGATAAAACGCCGGAAAGATTTATCGAAAGCTATTGGGTGGATGTGGTTCCGGCAAGACCGAGCCTCTCCAATTGTGTCTCAGAAGAAGTCGATGCAGCCGAGGAGGTTCTCAACCATATCGACGTGCAAATTGCCATGAAACATCTTCAGGGCGAAGTTTTTGAAAAGAAATCTGTCCTTATTTGCACGCCGTTCCGAACCGCAGCGGCAACCCTTCGAAAGAGAATTAAGAAGACGGGCAACTGGCTTGAAGTGGAGCGCATCGGGACCGTACATACGCTTCAGGGACGCCAAAGCGACATCGTCATTGTTGTATTGGGTTCAAAGACGAATAAAGACGGCAACTTCAACACCTAATTTATTAAACGTCGCCGTCAGCCGCGCTAAAGAAACCGTGATTTTTATCGGAAACTATGAAGATTGGAAAGAGCACAACTACGTTCCGACCATCATGGCCGAGCTGGAAGATTACGGCAAAGGACGTCTTAAACTTTCTGAAGTATTGAATGAACCGGAACGCAATAACTAAAAAGGATTTTTATGAATAAAGGCGTGGTTTCCGTTTTAGTTGCCTATCTTATTTGGGGGCTATATCCGTTTTATTTTCATGCGATGCAGCATGTCGCTCCTGCCGAAATTGTGATCCATCGTGTCTTATGGACCTTTGCGCTTCTGGCTGTTTACTTATTCTGCTCAAGGCGCTGGCGGTGGATCCAGAAAGCTGTTACTGACAGGAGAACCGTTGCCGTGTTTTTGATGTCTTCGGTGCTCATCACTGCCAACTGGTCAACTTATACCTATGCGATCGTTACGAACCAAACGCTGGAGGCTTCGCTCGGATATTTTATGAATCCCTTGGTTTCTGTACTGCTGGGAACAGTATTTCTGAAAGAGAAACTAAATAAGGCTCAGATGCTTGCGATTGTTTTTGCATGTGCAGGCGTAATGTGGGTGACCTTTAAGCAAGGCGAATTTCCGGCGCTTGGCCTTACGCTGGCGCTCAGTTTTGGATTTTACGGTCTGGTACGCAAGATGGCCCCCCTGGGCAGTCTTGAAGGTCTGACGCTGGAAACGGCCTTTGCATTTCCTGTGGCGCTTTTGGCAACTTTCTATTTTGCGGGGAATGGAGATTTAACTTTCGTCCATGGCACGAGCTGGGACAAGTTCTGGCTGATCATGGCCGGTCCGATTACAACAATCCCTCTGATCTTATTTGCCTACGGATTAAAACAGGTTCCTTACTCAACGGTCGGTTTTATTCAATACCTGAGTCCGACGATGGTGTTTTTTATCGGGCTGTTCTTTTTTGGGGAAGAACTGCAAGTTAACCGCTTAATTGGATTTATCCTTATATGGGCTGGCGTACTGATTTTTGTCGGCGAGAATTTTTTCCGCAGCCATTCCGGATATCGTACTGAATTCAACCAGTTGTCAAAATGACCCTATCTGATTGTTTTGCACTTTTTGTGAAGTTTTTCTTCCTGCTGACGCCTCCGTTTGTGATGTCGGCATTCCTGTCGGTGACGAAAGACAACACGATCCAGGAAAGAAATACCTTAGCGATTTGGATCACGCTGTGGATTTTGATTATCAGTGGTGTACTCCTCTTTTTCGGCGGATTCATTTTTAAAATTTTCGGCATTACGCTGGACGCATTCCGAATCGGTACGGGTGCGCTCTTGTTTTTGACTGCCGTTTCTCTGGTAAGAGGCGACTCTATCCGAGTGCCGTCCGGAGACTCCGTCCAGTCTTTAGCAGTTGTGCCGATGGCCATTCCGATCACTTTGGGGCCGGCCTCTATCGGTGTGCTGATGGTTTACGGCGGTGAAATTAAAACGGGTTTGGGATTTTTCCTGGCTTATCTTTCCATCAGTGCGGCTGTCATCTGTGTCGGGGCGCTCCTGTTGGTTTCCAACTACATTCAGAAAGCCATCGGAAAGAACGGGTTAGTGGTGCTGAGCAAACTCACTGGTTTGATTCTGGCTGCATTGTCTGCCCAAATGATTTTTGAGGGCGCAGATGCATTCCTGCTGCAGACTTTGGAAAAGTTGAAGTAAAACTCTGCCGATTGGGCGGCGAGTTTGAAAATTCCTCGGCGCTTTTCCGGCATAGTCAAATAGAAAACGGTCATGTTTCGAGAAGGAACACGACCGTTTGGTTTACCTTGAAACTGCGTTATTAGATGGATTCAGGTTCCATCTTGATCGCACCGCAGGGGCATTCGCTGGCGCAGACGCCGCAGCCCTTGCAGTAGTCGTAATTGAAGATGTAGGGGACGTTGTCGTCACCGGTCTTAATCACGGCGTTGTCCGGGCACACACCGTAGCAGTTGTCGCACTGCAGGCAGTTGCCGCAGGACATGCAGCGGCGAGCTTCAAACAAGGCGTTTTCTTCCGTTAAACCGTGCTGAACTTCATCGAAAGTGCTCTGACGGCGGACAAGGTCGAGCATTGGGCGAACGGTCTTGGGAGCATCCGAGTAATACCAGGTGTTGAGGCTTTCGAACGTGGCGATTTCCTTCTTAGGATGATCAACCGGTTCTTTGCCCTTTAGGTAGCAGTCAATGCCGTAGGCAGCCTTGTAGCCGTGGCCGATGGCAACGGTAACGTTTCTGTCTCCCGGGACCATGTCGCCGCCGGCGTAAATGCCGGGGACGCCGGTTCTCATGAAGCGGTCGACTTTAACGACGCCTTTTTCGATGTCGAGTCCGGGGATCTTATCGATGAGGCTCTGGTCGACGTTTTGACCGAGGGCTAGAACAACGGTATCGGCCTCGACGGTTTCGAATTCACCAGTCGGCTGAGGATTACCGTTTTCATCGAGTTCCATTTTTTCGATGCGGATTTCCTTCGGATTTTCTGCTTCTGTAATGGTGGAAAGCCATTTCACGGAAACGCCTTCCTGGAGGGCTTCTTCAACTTCGAAGTCATGAGCCGGCATCTTTTCGCGTGTGCGGCGATAGATGATCAGAGGCTCAGCACCCATACGCTTGGCAGAACGAGCAACGTCGATGGCTGTGTTGCCTCCGCCGTAAACCACAACTTTACGGCCGAGCAGAGGCTCTTCTTCGCCTTCCATGGAGCGGAGAACGGAAACAGCGTCAAGCATGTGTTTTGCATCGCCGCCCGGGATGTAGGCGTTTTTAGCCATGCCGGCACCGACTGCGAGAAAGACTGCATCGTAACAGTGAGCCTTCTTTTCTTCTTCGACGTCTTTGACGGTTGTGTTCAGTTCGAGTTTGACGCCCAGATCAAGGATTCTTGCAATTTCCTGATCAAGCACTCGGCGGGGGAGGCGGTATTTCGGAATACCGTAGCGCATCATGCCGCCGGCCTCCGGGCTGCCTTCTTTGATTGTGACCTCATGGCCTTTGAGGGCGAGCTGATAGGCAGCAGAAAGGCCTGCAGGGCCGGAGCCTACGATCAAGACTTTTTTGCCTGTCTTCTGTTCGGGTTTGACGAACTTGTAGCCGTTTTCTAAGGCGTTGTCTCCGAGGAAGCGTTCGACAGAGTTGATGCCGACGGAAGCGTCCAGCTTACCGCGGTTACAAGCGCCTTCACAGGTGTGATAGCAAACGCGTCCCATGCAGGAAGGTAGAGGATTGCGCTTGGTTAAATGGCGCCAGGCTTTTTCATAGTTGCCGCTTTCGGCGTAGAAAAGCCAGCCCTGAATATCTTCGCCGGCGGGACACTGATGGTTGCAGGGAGGAAGCTTGTGGACGTAAGTCGGACGAAGCGTTCTCCAAGAGCCGGTACGGTTTTCCAAGGATGTACCGACATCTAATGTGATAGCAAAAGGTTTTTTCATGGGATTAAGTCCTTAAACTTTGTCGGCTCGTTCGTCAGCCTGGACAGACGGCGGAATGATTTCAGGTTCTTCTTCGCCGAGAAGGCCGAATCTTCTGATATTTCTTTGAGCGATTGCCTGAATACGAGCAAACGCATCGGCGTCTCCCTTCGGTCCGAAGAGGTGAGCGTAGCGCTTCTGAAGTTTCATATAGTTTTCAACCGGCTGGAGCTGGCGAATCTTGGTGACTTTAGTGATTTCGCCGTATTCGGATTCGAATACCGGGAAGAGACCGGTCTCAACAGCGAGGCGTGCCAGTTTGACGGTGTCAGCCGATTTGGCTCCCCAGCCGAGCGGGCACGGAACCAAGATGTGGATGTAGCGTGCGCCATGGAAAGTCATGGCTTTTGCAACTTTTCTTTCCAAGTCTCTTAAGTCGGCAATTGTGGCTGTGGCAACGTAAGGAATGCCGTGAGCCATGGCGATAAGCGGTACGTCTTTACCTTGGCCGAAGGCGTTGCCGGGATGCTTGCCGACAATCTGTGTGGTAGCCGTACGGACAGCCGGCGGCGTAGCGGACGAGCGCTGAACACCTGTGTTCATATAGCCTTCGTTGTCGTAGCAGATGTAAAGCACGTCGTCGTTTCTTTCGAACATGCCGGACAAGCATCCGAAACCGATATCAGTCGTACCGCCGTCACCGCCTTGAGCGATTACACGGACCAGCGGTTTGCCGGATTTTTTTGCCTTGACGCGTGCAACTGCGGCCATACCGGAACCGACAGCGGCCGTGTTGCCGAAAAGAGAATGAAACCAGGGAAGCTGCCAGCTGGTTTCCGGATAAGGTGTGGAGAATACTTCCAGGCAACCTGTGGCGTTAGCAGCAATCAAGCGGCCCTCGGTCGCGCGCATAGCAGCGTCCACAGCATAGCGGGCGCCCAAGGCTTCGCCGCAGCCCTGACAGGCTCTGTGGCCGGAGTTCAAGGAGTTGTATCTTTCGATGTTGGCCTGTCCGCTTCTCTGATCGGGCTGCAGAAGACGGTTGCCGACCGTGAAAGTACCGGTCTGATAAAACTTAATCTGATGTTCGCTCATGGCTTAGAGATCTCCTTTGTGAAGGTCGGCAACGGCCTTAACAATGGCTTCGGCCATCGGGCCGGAGTGGCGTTCTTCTTGTTCGTGCTTCAGCTGGTCCTGAACGACTTTCTTATCGAGATCCAGGAATGTGAGTTCGGGAAGTTCACCTTTAAGAGCAGCGTCAAAAGCTTTGTGCAGGCTGCGCTTAGTGATAGCACGGCCGCCGAGTCCGGAGATGACGCAGCAGATATCGAGGTCGGAGAGTTTACGGGTCGAACGGATTACGTCGTCGGTGACGACACCGCCGATACCGACCTGGAGAGAACGGTCAATCACGACTGCGGTCTTGGCGCCTTCGAGAGCTGTAAAGACTTCGGCAGCCGGGAAGGGGCGGTATGACTTGATTCCGAGAAGGCCGACTTTCTTGCCGTCTTCGCGCATTTCGTCAATAACATCCTTGATCGTGCCGATGACAGAGCCCAAAGCAACAACCATGACTTCGGCATCTTCAGCACGATAAAGATCAACCAAACCGCCGCTCTTGCGGCCGATGATTTCTTCGTATTCTTTGGCGACTCTGTCGATCACGCCGAGTGCCTGGAGGTGATGGGCGTGGGCAAGATAACGAACTTCGGTAAACGCTTCGGGACCGACCATTGCACCGATAGAAACCGGCTGTTCCGGATCCAAGCTCTGGCGAGGATCGTACGGAGGAAGGAATTGGTCAACTTGCTCCTGAGAAGGAATGTCCATTCTTTCGAAAGCGTGCGTTAAAACGAAACCGTCCATACAGATCATGACCGGAAGAGAGAGCTCTTCGGCAATCTTGAAAGCCTGAATATGGAGGTCGACCGCTTCCTGGTTGTCTTCAGCAAAAAGCTGGATCCAGCCGCAGTCGCGCTGGCTCATAGAGTCGGAGTGGTCATTCCAAATGTTAATCGGGGCACCGATGGCGCGAGAGGCGACGGTCATAACGATCGGGAGACCGAGGCCGGAGGCGTTGTAAACCGCTTCAGCCATATAAAGCAGCCCCTGGGAAGCGGTAGCGGTGTAGGCACGGCCGCCGGCGACGGAACCGCCAATTGCCACGCTCATGGCTGCGAATTCACTTTCAACGTTCAAGAATTCGCAGTCTTCAAGAGTTCCTTTTTTGACCATGGCGCCGAGGTTTTCGACGATATGGGTCTGAGGAGAGATCGGGTAGGCGCAGATGATTTCGGGGCGGCAAAGAGCCACAGCCTCAGCAACGCCTAAAGAGCCTTCAATTTGTTTGAGCATTGGGGCGATCCTTTATAAACGATTCTTAGCTTCTAAAACAAAGGAGTAAGCGTCTGCCGCAACGTCGGCGTTGGCTTGGGCAACTTTTCCTTTGTAGCGAGTTTGGAAAGCCTGCTGGACGCTTTCGAGTTTGAGTTTGCCGGTCAGCGCGGCAAAACCTGCCAGCATAGCAGCGCCGGGAAGAGGACGACCGATGCGGGCGAGCGCGAATTTAGTGGCGGGCAGCGTAATGACGTGTCCCTT
>OGFO01000995.1_pt1 | contig 12087 bp, 16 predicted proteins | sample 1570981 | NCBI WGS metagenome assembly OGFO01 (sample SAMEA2581955, study PRJEB24529) | metagenome | biome: Human gut stool | place: China | collected 2011
ATCCGGGAGGAACGGCCATTCCTTCCGGGTATTTTTTTGCATTACGTATTAAATTTAAAAGGTTCTACAATATATTTATTCTTTACTAGTTACATAGCACTTATTTCCCTTGATAACATAGTTTACATTTCCTACAACTTGCGATATAATCTTCATAACTTCCTCCAGATTCGCCTGTTTGGAGAAGCGGAAACTATATGTATTCTTTTTCAAGCTATGAAGGCTATATACAAAAGCATAAGGAAATTTGCGTTCAAGACTTGTAAAAATATCCTCCAGATACATATTACTAAAAACCAATTCCCCACGTTGCCATGCTGTCACATCATCTATCTCAGGCATCCGCAGATTGTGCGCTTTCGTATGTTTGTCATATACCAACTGTTCATTAGGCTTTAAAATAATATTGGACAGCAAGTTATTGAATTCAACTTTCACACTACCTTCCAGCAAAGTAGCCATCAGTTCGCTATTTTCCGGATAAGCATTTACATTAAATTCAGTACCTAAAGCAGTAACTTGATAATCATTGGCCTTTACAATGAAAGGATGCTTCTTATCCGGTTTCACTTTAAAGTTGGCCTCACCAATCAAATATACACTTCTAGTCTCTCCTGTAAATTTTTCCGGATATAGTAGTATACTCTTCGAATTCAGCATGACATTTGTACCATCCGGTAATGTAAGTTCACGAATTTCCGCTGTCGGTATATAGCATTCAACTAAATCTTTTTCCGGCCGTTCCTTTTCCAACATCAAATAAATAGAAACGGATGAGACTGCTAACAAGAAAATAGCTGCAGCTCTCCATATAAGCAACTGGTAATTTCTACGTGAAGTGATAGACTGCATTCCCAGATTCTGCCGCATTCGTTGTATTGATTGTTGCATGCCATCAGGCACTTTCTGTTCTCCTGCTTGTTTCCAAAGCTCACGAAGAGCCTCACTCTTTTCATCAACATGCTCCTCATCAGCCAACCACTGTTGCACTTTCTTCTGTGTTCCGGCTGAATAGCTATTATGGCCGAATAATTCTACGAGTTGTTGAATATAATTTTTCATGAATCTTTTTCTTTCTTTTTTGGGCTTTATACACTAAATACAACTACTACATACATACTACTTAAAAATATTAGAGAAAAAAAATAAAAAAGAGGAGTACCTTCTTTAATTCGATCAATGCCAAATAAACCTGATGCTCTATTGTTCGGATAGAAACATCGAGTTTATCAGCTATTTCTTTATGACTTAATCCCCTGAAACGACTAAGTTCGAATATCAACCTCCGACGCTTCGGCATTTTCTCCAGGGTGAGTTGAATAATCATCAACATCTCCTTATAATATACGTTATTCAAGATCTCTTCCTTTTCTGTTAATTCATAAAGAAGAGTCTTCTCTATAACTTCCGACTGATATTCCTGTTCTACTTGTTGATGTTTAAAGATATTCAGAACTATATTTCTAGTCATTATAAAAATATAATTGTCTAGTTCTTTATCATTATCCAGCCACAACTCAGGCTGCAACCAGAGCTTACAGAAAACATCTTGAGCCACATCTTCTGCATCCGCTTCCGATTTTAGCAGCATTTGAGCAAAGTTCTTTACCTTTGGAAAATTTACAGTGAAAAACCTCTGAAACTTTAATTCAATCTGCCTGTCATTATTCTCCATCTCTCTAGTATTTTTCAGTGTTAGCGGTTAAATCAAATATTACATATATTTAGGTCTAAGGAATGATTCAATATAATATTATACATTAAATCATAATCTAAAAGCAAAATAAAAGATTAATAACACAATAAAAAAATATTATAACTCTTTTTTGGTTTATTTCTTCCAAGCAGCTATCATATAGAGCTTTCCAGAAAATAAATAAAATGTATATTATACACCCATAAAAATAAAAAGGCTTCATGAATCAATGATTCATGAAGCCTTATAAAGAATACTCGTACTCGAAGCGGGACTTGAACCCGCACAGCCGCAATGGCCAAAGGATTTTAAGTCCTTCTTGCCGGTGACTTCGCCGGTCGAATACGATTGTAATATATCTCTAATAATCAACACATTACAATAAAAGCTTTATAAATCTCTCCTACACTAACTATACTCCGGTTTACATATTGGTTTACATCAACTATGTAGAACAAGATTAGTTATCCAATAAATTAATAATCTCCTTTGTAGGATTTACCCACGCTGCAAAGGTAGTGAATTATACTTATAATGCAACTATTCAACCTTTCATAGATAGGGGTATTATATAAATATATTCTGCAATAAAAGGTAGTATTGATTATGGCTATATAAGAAACATTCAACTTTCAAATAGAATACAACTAGATTATTGCCCAAATAGCTTCCTTATTGTAAACCTATTGATTGCCTCGTATATTCCGAATATTCTGCTTCCCTTACAAGGTGACATATCAAACATCCAATATCATCAACCTTTGCATAAGCTGCAATATGGGTCTTCGAGTTTATTGTTTCATTCCAATATTCTAAAATAAATAGTGAGTATAATGCCATGTGTTGAGATTTAAATTCAAGAGAATTATCTAGAAGAAGTACTGCTGTTGAGACAATTTTAATCGGATGTGGCACAGCATTTCGTACTTCATAACCCTTTAATAATTCTTTAGTACTCTCAAACTCCCTAACTTGGGTACGTAAAGCCAAATATCGCTCTTCACATAGTCCAACTTCTTTGATGAAATACAATTTACAGCGTCTCAACATTTCATCTAAAGTAGTAAAGGGGAACGGGAAGATTTCAAGATGTCCCATATTAACCTTCATCTTAGCCCCTCTAGATAACAAATAATCAACAATGTTATCATCATGATTATTATATGCGATTTGTATAGGAGCTACATTGGTTAACTCTCCCCTATAATATTGCCAAATATACAGATTCTCATTATCTGTTCTCTTCTCTCTTGTTTTTATTAATAAATCGTCAGAAGGTACTTTCCACCTAATTCTCTCCCAATCAAAGTTTGACCTTCTATAATCAATCCTTACTTCCTTACAAAGATTAACATCCGCACCATTATCGAGTAATATTTTAATAGATTCTAAATCACTTATTTTAATTGCCTCTATCAATGGAGTTGTATCTATATAAAACTTATGGTTACGGTCATGTTGCCAGTGTAAACTAGAATTGGGGTCAGCACCTTTATTTAATAACAACCGTAATACATCATATTTATGGTGTTCTATAGCACATATTAAACTCTTCACATTATTTACAAGTGAGACATCTGCTCTTGCTATTTTATCCAAATCTCCATTTATACAATCTTGTAAGAGCTCCTCAAATCTTCTTTGTCGGTCTTCTAATACTAACTCCCACCTCATGGTCTATTCTTTATATTTATTAATTATCAATTATAGCATTAAGTTAATGGAAACCATAATTTGAAATGCTAAGCACAAATATACAACTTCTTTATTATTATAGAATATTTACGTGTAAGAATTTATAACGATTATCCTAGATAGACAACTACACTAATACGAAAGGTTTACAGGAATAATAAAACAAGTCATTCTATCTATTAAGATTATCAATATTATATTTGGTAAAATTGCACACATTAAATACTCATACTTTATAATTAATAAAACCCAGCCTAGCGAAAGCTAAGTTGGGCTTATTTTATTATATAATCGCAGAACTAATAATGTAAAAGTATCTCCTTATAAGTCGGGCAGTCCCCCCTTCCCGTAATCTATTGACATACCAGTCAATTCGTTTAATTTGTCTTGTGTTACTATTTTACTCATATTTATTTTATTTTACTTTGTAAACCTTAGCATCACAGAACTTTAAGTCTCCGTTCTTATTGTATCCTATATGCCAAGGAGTAACTGTACCTTTAAAGATTAATACTCCATTAGTGTACGTGCCATTTGAGTTGTCATAATAGAATCCAAGTTTATTGAACTTAAAATCTAGTGTAGGCTTAAAGTCATATACCCAAGTAACAACTGACATGTCCTCTAATGGAGTAGCCTTCTTATCTATAAACTTCTTTAATTGCTTCTTAACTTTACGTATAGTCATATTAATTCATTTAAGATTTATAGTTATTCGTCTTCCTGTTCATCTAGCATATCATCATCTTCCTCTCCCTCTATAAATGCCAAAAGCTCACCTGTCTTGGCATCTCTTATATATCTAATTCCAGGAGCTACATATTCAGTAACTACCTCTTTATCACCCCACCATGGTACAAATGTGTTACTCATTATCATAATTGTTAATAACAGTAGTTGCAGGAACTACCCCAAATCCATACTTATTAAACTTCTCATAATTTATTCCTCCTATTAATGTAGTTCCTATTAATGGATAAACAAAATACTTACCTGTCAATGCGTTCCATACTCTCTTAGGATGTCTTGGAATATTAATAATTATTGCTATATTTGCAGTTATTAATTCTAATATCTAAGATTATGGAAGTAAGACCTAAATGGACAGAAGAAGAACTGGATATAATATTCAGTAAAGCCACTTTAGTACAGGACGGACTTCGCAAAGATGCCAGTGGTGAATATATACATCGTGATGCTTATGGTAAAGCTGAACATCCTTGGGGTTGGGAAGTAGACCATATTAAACCAATTTCTGAAGGTGGTACTAATAAGCTTAATAATTTACGTCCATTAAATATCCCTGCTAACAGAGGAAGGAATAACTAATTCCTTCCATGTCTCTCTAACATCTCTAAGTGACAATTATAGAACTTTAGAAATTCAGGTTCTTCCACTTGGTAATACCATTCTATCATCTTATCAACAACATGGCAGGCTTCTTCATTGTCTATATGCTCTTTACATTCTGGCTTAACAAGTCCATTACATTGTTCCTTTAATGGACAGTTATGGTCTTTACTTACCCAACACTGCTTCTTATCTGCATCCTTACTATAGTATTGATTTAATTGTTCATTAGTCATATTAATTCATTTAATTATTATTAGTTATACTATTTGCATGTAGAACTCCAATGTAAGCTTTGCATCCTTATCTTCCAAATTATTAATGAATGCTTCGGGGTCTTTCCAAAACTCCTCTCTTGATAGTCCATATCTATCAAGCACTTTATTGATTCCTTCCATCCAATATTCTGCTGTTATCATATTCATTCATTTTAGATATAGTTACCGGAGTGCCAATTATAGTTGACCATTTCGATAACCATTACGTTCCTTATCTATAATGTGAAATTACTTACATTTCAAAGAAATTATCTATTATTGGTCCGTCACCTCTTTCTGGAATGACATCTGAATACTCATTTAATTTAATATCAGTCCCAATTACTTTAAGTCCTGTAGTAAATAGATTACCACTAAGGTGCTCGTACTTCTCTACTTTACTAAGTAGATTAAAGAACTCTTCTGATTCAACAATTTCTTTATACCCCATTAAGTAGTAGTTTGGAATTGGCATAGTATCACTACACCATTTATCAACTTTAGCTTTAAGAGAAGCTAAAGACTTCGGGCATTTGTTATACAAATAGCAAAGTAGGGCATCTGTTAGTGTCAATAATTCTTCCCTATTTATGCTTGGAAACTTCTGTAAAACCAAATTAATTTCATTCATATCCATTAATTAATGTGTTGATTGCAGGAATACCTAGTGCAGACACTCCCCATAATTTATTAGTAAGATTACTCTTTAATGCTTCATAAGACGCCATGTCGTTTCGTTTATAGATAGAAGCTATAAGTTGTAATCTAACATCATCTAGTATATCTGCATCAGTGATTTGGAATATATCCTTTGATACTGGATTATTAATAACCTTCCCGTCAAAGCTCCTATCTACTGACTTCTTATACTTCTCAAATGGAATCCTACTGAAGTATGCCTTAATCTCTGTAGGGTCAGAGAAGTATTTATAAACTTCCTTCTCTATTTTAGAGTAATCTGCTGGGTTGTTTACATCTAAATTTCTACTTCTCTTTATATAATCAACTACAGCCTTACTCTTCTTAACTTCATTAATCCATTTGTTAAACGGAAGTTTGTCACTTGGATTCAATAAATTCCTTAGATAATCAGTACTTAGTAATCTACTCACAGCCCTGTCTATTCCATGGCTATTCTCATGTGCTACAAACTCCAAATGGGGTATAGGTTTACCTGGTTCTATATTGTAGACATTCTCTTGATACTTAAACGGAACTCCTCCAAATGTAACTTCTGGAGCATCATCTGCTACTCTATTGGCAGCCTGATAATTACCATTAGTTGGCTTACCAAACCTCTTCTTGATTTTAGTCTTAATAAAGTTATTAACCTCCTTTACATAAGACGGAGAAACTTCACGTATTCTCTTAGCTACAGTTTCATTCTGTAGATAAAGTCTATATAACTCCTCCTCATTATCTATTGCATTAACAATTTGGTCATAATCATCGAAATTCATCTTACTATGTAAATTAACGTTATCTGCTACATTACCATGTTCCCGTCTCTTAGTAGAACTACTCTTCCCAAATCTAAACCTAGGATTAACCATTCCACCAACAAATCCACCGACTAGAGCACCTTTCTCTCCTGCTACCTTATTACCTATACCAGCTCCAACTAGTGAACCTGCTATAGATGTTGCAGTAGTAACAGGACTAGCAATTCCCTGTCCAATTGCAAATGTACTCATAGCTGCTGACTTATCAAAATCAAATATAGCACTAGCATTATCTTTAGTAATTCTAGCATTGGTAAATGGTGCAGACCAGTTCCAAGTATGCTGATTACCATAAAGTTTATCATTCTTAGCTTTATCAGCTTTGATTTGCCTAGATACTTCTTTCTCCCAACCAGTTCTATTATCAGAAGATAGCACTGGCTGTTGAGTTGGCATATAAGGTTTAACTGGTTGCTTAATAGGACTAAGTGGAATTTCAGGTCTGTAATCCTTAATAGCATCTCTTCTAGCTATAGGTTGTGCTGGTTCTTGATATTTAATAATACCACCTGCTTTGAAACTATTATACACGCCTCTTAATGAATTGGCATACTCCTTAGCTTCTGCATATCTTCTCTTGCCTTTATTAGAACCAGTAAGCTTAGCTACAAACTTATTAATATCATCATTCTCATCAAAGTCATATAGTCTCTTTAAGAATTGTATCTTATCTGCTGCATACTCATCCATAGAATTATAAGACCTAAACTTCTGCTTAATAGCTTCACCTTTAGCATTTTTATCATTACCAGTTACATAATCACCTTTCCATGAACTACCAGTAGTTAAATTGCCAAAGTTGTACTTACCTTGTGCAGACTTACCCCAACTAGATTCTAATGCGTCTTGTGCTAATAACATTCTAATTGCATTATCATTAGTAATACCTGCCTTCTTATAGGCATTAATAAGTTCTGTAGCCCATTGCTTTCTGTTAGTATATGGACTCTTCCAAGTTGAGTTGGCAGTTTTAGTAACAGGTTTATCGGTAACAGGTTTACTAGCTACTGACTTATTAATTACTGGCTCTACTGTATGATTATTAGCTACTACATCAGTTTCATCAGTATCTCTTACTGGAACTACCAATGCTTCAGGTGTATTATAAACTGTATTATAATTATACTCACTAAATGGATTAATAGGATTAGTAATATCAGTGTAATCTATTGTAGGATTACTTACTGGATTATAACTAACAAATCTCATTCCTTGTTGAGCTTTCTTAATTCGCTTCTTATATGTAGGTCTACTGGACTTTACAAACTTCTTGCGCATGTCTCGTTTGCCATTTATAAATATTCAACCTTTCCGGCATAGAGGTATTATATATAGATATATGACTAAGAAAGGTTGAATATTATATTAACAGCATGAGTAGATTCAATAAGGAAATAGTAATCCAACTATCTTCTTAAATACATCACCTGCCATTAGTTCACCACTTGCAGGTAATCCAGTCTTATTAATAGATACAATAATACTATACTTGGGATTATCAGTAGGGAAGTAAGCACAGAACTCTACCGCATACATATCCTTAGTACTATCCTCATTAGTAGATAATGAACTAGTTCCCTGCATACCTGCAACTAGTACCTTATCAGACTTGGCAGGTTGACCTAATCCGTCAGTAATATTAAATGCTAGTGCCAGTTTCAAGCTATCAATACTAGCCCTACTTGCTATTTGTGGATTAATAACTACTACACTATCCTTATATAGTTGAGGCTGTATCATCTTCCCATTATTGGCGATAGCATTATAGAAGATAAGGACTTGAATAGGTGATATTTGTTGATTATATCCAATACTTGACCATGCAAAATCACTCTTAGCCCAATTGTTATCTTTAGGAGTTACAAAGTGCTTTAGATTGGCTATTCCTGTGATACTATCTGGCTTACCATAGCTCATATTAGCTAATAAATCAAAGTACGATTGGGGATTATTACCAAATGCTTTCTCCATTGTCTTATAAATGGCAATATTGGAACTAGCTGCCAATCCTTCTTGTACTGTAAGCTCACCATATCCACCTCTATGCCAATTATGGTCTTTAAGCTCTCTGCCATGAACTTGATAGATACCATTTCCAGTATCAACCTTATCACTCAACTTCACCTTACCAGTTTCTAAAGCTACCAATAGCGATATTGGGTGCATCAGACCAGTAGACTGCCATACAGAGAAGTTCTCACATGATTGGTAGTTCGTACTGTCTTTCTTAGTAAGTCCAACCAGAGCTTTTATTTGCCCTGATTGAACTTCCATTACTATAGCCTGCCCAGATAAAGCATCGAGTTCAGATAGTTTATTCTCCAGTAGAGAAGTTACATTTACTTGTAATATACTATCTATTGTGGAGATATTCTCTGTAACTTGTTGCCTAGATTGGCAGGAAACTAATAAGAACAATATTATTAACGCTATAAATTCGTTCTTCATTACCTTAGAGTAGTTTCTGTATTAGTTGTTCCATTCTTTACATACAGAGCAATTAGGGTCATGAATATTCTTTCCGTCTTTTAGTATAAATTGATGTTCATAGTACCCTTCTTTCTCTAGTTGTTTACACTTCTTACAGGTAGGATGATGCATTCCTTCTCCGCTTTGTGGTGTCCCATCTCTATTGTAAAACATTATATATTCATGTCCATCCGGTTTCGTAACTTTCTTACTACCTGCCAGTTTCTCATCATTTGGATAGAATACACCGTCCCTATAAGTACCACCCTTTCCTTTACAACTGAATAATGTAATTAGTGCAAATATTACACAGATGTACAATATGTTTACATTTGGTCTCTTCATTGTAAATTCCTCCTTAGCTGATTAATATATAGTTAACCCCTTTGGGATATTAAATAATAATTGTCAATAAATAACTGCGATATTTATGATTAGAATATAATTGTCACAGGCTTATTATTGATTTTAGTATTGCCGTAATATTTCTTCTTAGGATAGTCCTTTAACAGATAATTCTTTGTTTCCTTAGGAATATTGGGATTAGCTATGTCGTCTTCAATCTTACGCATAGGTACATATATACTCATCCATTTGTCTTTATTGAGTATAGCATAATCATCATACAGAGCTATGGCGGTAATTTTACCATTATCTTGTACTTTAATCTTAATAATTACACTGGTATTACTAAAACCTCTAGCTTCTCCATTTACATTTCTAATCTCATCTGCATATATGATACTTGAAATTAGAATCATCACATACAATAGAATTACTTTCTTCATATCATTAATAGATGCCCTTTTGTTCCTTAACAGGCTTTTAGTTATTAATTATAGTGTGAGGAACACAACATAGAGTTGCACACTTCTTTAATAAAGAACTGTTGAGTAGTAAAATAGACTGTCTGTTTCTTATATACCTGTATTTATGCCAACCTGTTCCCTATAGTTGGCTATTACATATAGAAAGGTGTGGGAACACTATTTGCTTTATCCTTGTAACGGGCTCTCGCATTGCCTTTGCTGTGGATAAAACAATAGCAACCCACACCAAGCGGCATATAGAAACTTTACAAACGTAAGGTAAGTATATATCCAAAGTGCGGGTGCTATTGCTATCATCTTCACAGCGTTTCAAATTTGCGAGATTTGTTACAAGAAGATAATTTCAATAACACCTTTCGTTAATATGTCCTTCCAACAACTTAACTCTCTAAGTTCTTGGAATTGGCACAAAGATAATGAAAGGTATTTTATTCTGCAATTAAATGTATCTGTTAAAATGAGAGTTGAGAGCTATTTCTACTCTGAATATCCACAAAATGAGACAGAACTATTCGGAGCATAAATAAGTAAACTCCGATTCATTCTGTCTCAAATCTCAATTATCAGAAGCTAAGACAATCATAAGTATTTAATAGTTCTTCCTGTCTCAATCCCAAGTATCTCTTAGTAATTGATACACTGGAATGATTGAATAGCTCCATGAGCTTAACAAGTGCAAGCTCTGAATTATCGTTATTCATGTTGTAGACCTGTCTGCCAAAGGTCTTTCTAAGAGAATGGCAACTGAAATTGCCTATATGCAACTTGTACTTCTTCTTAATCTCTTTCAGCATGACATTGATTCTCTGAACTGTGTACACTGTCCCCTTCTGACTCATTAATACAGGTGCATTTATGCCAACTGGATTTATATGCTCATAACAATCTCTGACATGTTGCTGTAGCTGCATATTAATCCTAATTGTCCTCTGCTTTCCTGTCTTAATCTCTATAATGGTAAATTCTTCTGCATCTAGTATCTGATTCCACCTCAAAGCAAGAATATCAGAAATTCTTAGACCTGTGAAGCAACCCAAAGCAATAAGAAGTGACATCTTATAATTACTATCCCTTGCCAACTTTCTTACTAAGTTCATTGCTTCGCTCCATTGCAAATAATCTGCTGTTGTACTTGAATATTTAAGTGACATAACGTTCTGTTTTATAGTGAAACTAATAAAAGTGAATATTAATTTTAAACTGGAATATCTAACTTGCTGATTACTAGCTAAACATTCACTAATAATAGAAGTGAATGTTATACTACTGGCTAATAAAAGAGAAAGAGTACCTATATATAGATACCCTTATTAGTTCTTCATGTACTACTTCACCGTAATAATCTTGTATATAGTCCAAATAATCATCAAGAAGAATACAATAGGTGAGATTGCACACGCAATAAAGTACATGATAATCCAAAATGTAACGACTACTAACGTTTGTAACATAAATCTTTGATTAAATTGATAACATAAAAGAATGTGTTCAAACCACCTTTGCAGATTAATTTGAACACATTCCCAATTTGAACACAAACAAGTTAAAGCGTACCTTCATCGCTAAAGCTATAATAGCTTTCACTTGTCATAATGATATGGTCTAGTACATTAATTCTCATTAGCTTGGCAGCTTCCTTAATACATCTCGTTAACTCAATATCCAGTGTGCTTGGCTTTAAATTCCCGCTTGGGTGATTGTGTGCCAAGATTAAAGATACAGAATTAGTTAGCAGGGCAGCCTGCAATATCATTCTGACATCTACGCTTGTCTCTGTTATCCCACCTTCGGATATTTGTGTATATCCCAAGACCTGGTTGGCTTGATTCAAGAATAATACTTTAAAGTACTCCTTGTAATCTATAGTTCCTTCTTTGAAGGTAGGCAGCAGAATCTGGAAAGCGTCAGCAGCACTGTAAACCTTACTTCTGTTTCTGGTAGTTGGCTTATATGTAAGCTCTACTTCTCCAACTTTATAATCTAAATTCATAACGTCAATTATTAATGTGATTGTCTTGTTAATAACTGCTATCCTTTGAACAAGGCATATACTAGCAATAAGATATAGCCCGCTATTAATAAAGGAAATGATAACATTGCCACAATCATTGTAGCAATGACAACTAACAGATAGAATAAACTTCTCATAAAATCCTGTTAATTTGAAATTCCCCTATCTGAAAGCTAAGCAAGCCACAATCAATATTAATAATCCAATAAAGAACTGTGGCACTAAGACTACTGGCACAATTAGAATTATTCCAAACGTCAATAAAATCTTTAAATTC
>OGFO01001004.1_pt1 | contig 11908 bp, 13 predicted proteins | sample 1570981 | NCBI WGS metagenome assembly OGFO01 (sample SAMEA2581955, study PRJEB24529) | metagenome | biome: Human gut stool | place: China | collected 2011
TTTCGGAGACTGATACACCTTGTTTACAGCAGTCACAGCCATGGAGTAATTGTCGATACTTCTACTGTTCTGCTCCATCAGGATACAGTCTTCCACCTGATCCAGAATATCCTTTGTCTCTTTGGCGTCATTGACGATCCGCAGGAGTTCCTGCTCTCCACACTGTTCCCATACGCCTCTGGTAAGCTGTATCAGGAGATCTCCTGCTTCCAGCTTCTTTTTCCGGGAAATCTGTATCTCCGGCTTTCCTCTTTCCCCCAGAAAGGAATAAAGATTGTTGCGCTCTTCATGCCTTGCGGCCTCATCCAGCAGGATCCGTTCCTGTTCCAGCAGATTCTGCGTCAGCGACTGGTCCTTCGTCTGTTCCAGAATCCGGGCGTTCCGGATCAGGTACAGACGGCTGTTGCCCACATGACAATAGCGAAGCGTCCGGTAGTCGGTCACTGCCACCACCACAGCAACCTTTAAATGCATTCCCGCTCTTTGCTTCAGGAGCTCTGTATGTGCTCTGAGCAGATATCGCCGGAGAGTGCCCTTTCCCATCGTGGGTGCTTCCGTAAAGTCACGGATAATACTGTCTACTACCAATCTTGCACTGTTAACGGCCGGTTCGTCATCCAGACTGTCCGCCAATACATAGCAGGCAAAATCATCCATCTCCACATAACCGAAATAGTCTCGGTTAGAGAGCTTCTGTCCCTCTTCTGATATATGAAGCGTCTGAAAATCAGAATTGATTCGTCTCATTTAAGCCTCCAACCTTTGTATCAGTATGACACTTCCATTGTCCCTCTGGGGATTTCCCTTCTGCTCTGCTGCACGGATCAGGCAGTCTGCGGATTTCTGGGAATCATCCGTGTCGATCAGGATATCCTCTATTTCTCTCCAGGAAAGTTCCTCAAAGATCCCTTTGCTCATCAATAACACTTTATCTTCCGGCTTTAGCAGCACAGGCTTTTCACATACCTCTATCTCATGGAAGCCATCCTGTCCCAGATAACTCCAGACCTTTTTCTCCTCCATGCTCCAAAGCGTATCCTGTCTGGATATTTTACCGTCTTCATAGGCCTGCGCCGCCAGAACATCCAGCGTCTGCCCCTTGCTCAGCGGAATCATCTCCCCGCCCCGCATGACTGCGACACGGATATCTCCTGCCACCGCATAATACAGGTGGCTGCGATTTATAAACACTGCGCCGGTGCTGGCACCGCCTCTGCGCTCTCCTATCGTTCTCTGGATACGCTGGCTTGCCTCCAGAAACGATGTCCTGAAAAAATATATCGGATCGTTTAGCTCGCAATATGGCTCATAACGATCCAGAATCGCATCCGCTGCCACCTGTGCACACACTTTACCCGTATTGGCACTGCCGATTCCATCCGCTATGACCGCCATCAGCCCGGCACTGCTGTCCCATATCTGGGCAACGTCCGCCTGTACCTGCCGGCTGCCGGTAGTCTGCGCAATACCGATCCCCGGCCGCTTATCAGTTCCGCAGGATCCATCTCCCCATTTCAAAATGCAGCGGCAGAAGATCAAAATGATGTATACAAGCCCCAGACCTGACAACGCCTGCATACCCATCGTCATTTCAGATCCCCCCACGAGAAATTATTTCCGCACAGAGGAACAAACAGAAAACGGCTCTGCCCCAGATTGATGATATCGTAGGGATTCAGTTCTAGCGGTACATATACAGGCTTATCGTTCAAGTACGCAATACCGGAAGAATCTCCCGGAAGTATCATGGTATTTAGGTTCTTAGGATCATATACAATGATAGCGTGATTTCTGCGGTTGATCTCATTATCCCCCAGAATCTGGATATCCATTTCATCCCCCCGGCCTACAAAATTCTTACCTTCATGAATCTTGTAATCCATACCTACCTTTGCACCCTCAATGCAGATGATCCAGCCGCACACAGGACGCACCGTCTCCTCCAGTATTTCCACGGGAGGCTCAAATCCCAGCGGTTTTTCCGCAAATGCCTCGTCCTGCGTTTTCATATTGCAGTACGGGCAGATCTTCCCATAACGTCTGGGGTTATAAATGTGTCCATTCGGACATTTCGCCAAACCCATTTTCTCCCATCTCCTATCCTTTTTATCTCTACTTCACATTACGTCAGAAGCAGCTTCGTATTCGCAATGTAAAGAACATCTCCTGCCACAACCTTACAGGGGCGGTGGATCACCCTGTAGCATTCCCCGTCTTCCACCTTTCCTACTTTTACACCGTTCTGAGACCCAAGATCCTCCACATACCATTGATCCAGACAGAAATTCAGCACAGCATGCTGAAAGTCAATAAAGCTGCTGTACTCACAGTCTGACAGATCAATATCCAGCTCCTGATCCCGCCCGGCTTTTCCGATGATCAGGGAAATCTTTCCCTGCAAGTCCCATGATTTAATGGGCTTTCCTTCCTCATCCAGCAGAATCAGCCTTTGTATCCCCTGTATTCTTTCCGCCTCTGGCATGATCTCTTCCGTATTCTTGCTGCCGCTGAGCCGGAAAAGATCATATATCGCCGCTGCCATTCCGATAACAATGACAAAATAAACCGCAGGTGCAAAGCGCCATGTCCCTATTTCCTTAAAGACAAGGAAAACAGCACCTGCTCCGCATAAAATAATCAGAACATCCAGCGTCTGTTTAACTCTTTTTCCTTTTGCTTCCCGCCGCATTTCTTTTTTCTGCCTCCTGCATGCTTCCTCTTCCGAAAAAGGCTGCAAACATTTCCTCGGGTTTGATAGGCCCCTCCGGCTTTGAGATTCTATGGTCCTGATAAGTTTCCATCCCCCTGCCGGGTTGAAATCCGAAAAACCGTTCGAACTGTCCCATATCCGGACTCTTCTCTCCAAAAGAGGTTCTGCCGTTTTTCACTTTCTCCCCTGCGTTCACAGTGTTTCGGGGGCTTTTCAGACACTCTGCATCATATTTCTTACGGCGTTCTTCATTTTCCAGACATGCATAGGCTTCCTGAATTTCATACATGCGCTCTTGCTTTGCCTTATCATCCTTTACCACATCCGGATGATATTTCTTAGCCAGACTGCGATATGCCTTCTTTATTTGTTCCGTTGATGCCTGTCTGTCTACGCCCAATATTTTATAGTAATCTTTCATGTACTGCCGCCTGTCAGTAGATTTATCAATGGGGACCACCCGCAAGCAGGCAGCCCCCTTTTATGTCTTTCCGCCAAAGCTGCATGCGGAATTTTCCTGTTTAATTAATGCTGTACCCACCTTCTACGGATACCTGCGCCATCTTATCCTTCTTCTGCTTCATGATCAGCTTAAAAGTGCCGATGCCTTCCACATCGCCGTAATCTTCCTTGTAATCCACAACAAAAGCGTTGGGATAGGAATACTTACGGACCACCTGTGAAGCAGCAATCACTTCCACAGTGACCTTACGGTAGCAGTCAGAGTTTTCTGCAGGAACCAGCGCCCATAAGCCCAGCTGTCTGGTTGCGTCAAACGAATCTTTCCCGTAACAGTGATCGTGCTGCCCAGATCTGTGGATCTGGCGTTGCTGTCCTGCGGAATGTCAGTGCTGACCTTTACTCCGGTAATGCTTGTGGTTCCCAGTTCAATCGTGGTGTTTCCCTCCACCTTTAATGTAAATCCCATAATTGGTCTCCTTTCATCTGCTATGCGCTATCTATGTATTATTTTACCGGCCTGCCGATTACTCCTCACCGAAGCCGCCCTCAAATTTAAGATTGCTCATCTTATCCTTCTTCTGCTTGATCAGAAGGCGGAAAGTGCCTGCTCCGTTCTCATCCGTAAAATCCTCTTCGTATCCCACCACGAACGCATTGGGAATGGTGATCTGACGCACAATCTGAGATGCACTCACCACATTGATCTGCACCTTACGGTAACAGTCGGATTTCTCAGCAGGAACCAAAGACCACTTTGCAAGCTTGCTGGTGTCATCCGCTGTTTCTCCGTCTACGGCTGCCAGAATCTTCCCCGTGATCAATACCGTTGACCCCAGATCCGTAGATCTTGCATTGGAATCATGAGGGATATCCGCTCCAAACTCAATGCCGGTGATGCTGGTCTCTTGTAACTTGATAGACTCGCTTCCTTCGATACTCAATCGTACTCCCATTTTTGTTTCCTCCTATTTTTTATCTGTACGGCATGTACAAGATTATTCATTTCCAGCTTTTCTCGTAAGCTGTACTTTCAGATTTTTAGTGGTATTCGCAAAGGTCACTAATACATCGCAGACACCGTTTTTCTCGTCAATACTGAAATCCAGTTCATCCCCGTCCTGAAGAATAGAATTAACATACTGACGGTCTGCATCCCATCTGCTCTTCTGGCTGTTGGGATTATTGCTGAAAAATGTCAGAATCTTATCCTGCTTAAAATCGCCACTGTAGAATCGCAGCATACGCTCAATATATGTAACGACCAGCGTCTTATAGATGGGTTCAAACTCATTGCCGTTACTTAACAGGTTGCGTGCCTTGTAAACCGTTATGTTCTTGACATTCCGGCCCTTGTATTGCGCATTGTCAGAAGAGAATACAAAGCCGAAGCCGGTGCGGTTGATGGCATTCTTGATGGTATTGGTAAAGCCGGAGATCTCTTTGGTCATGCTGGTGGTCGCCAGAAGCGCATTGTCATTGGCTTCCACATCAAACCGCACACCGGGATATTCCATGCTTGTATTTCTGAAACGCTGCTTCAGATACTCCGGACACTGCCATGCTGCCACAATGCCTGCCGCTTCATAGGCCGCACCCACATAGACTCCTTCCAGCCACATCTTCATCACATCATCCTTCTCCGCAGAGAGAGAAACATTTCCATCCTCATCCATGACCATCCGCTTATCGAGAACCAATCCGGACTTGTCCTTGGGAATGATGGTTGCGTTGGGAATGCACGGCACGGCAAACTCACTGTAGGCCTTCTTCATTAGAGGCGCACACTTTTCCTTATAGATGTTGACACCTTCTGTAGCAATATAACTGAAGGTGGACTCTTCGCCGGAACAAAAGCTGAAGAAGGTTGTAATGCGGTAGGGCTGCAACGCATTCATCAGCGTTGCCACGTTTTCCATGGTATTATTACCGCTCTTCTCCTCCCGCTTGTTGCCTGCAAAACGAACTCTCTGAAGTCTGCCTCCTTCTGTCTGATTCAACTCCACATCAGGTACGATTCCAAACCAGATTGTATTGTCAAATTCATTCTTGTCGTTAGTGGTATTCAGGTATGTGATCAGGCGGGGCAGATTGCTGGCCTTTACCATCATCTCAAGGGGCAGGTTCGTAATCAGAAGCTTCGGCTGCATCCCCCTTTCCTTGACCTGATACTGGTCAAAAAAGGTCTTCACTCCCAATATTTTTTCCATCAGGGGCTTGACAACTTTTATAAAATCATCCTTACTTTTTTTGTAAAACTCCAGATAGCTGTTATAATTGCGTACTTCCAACTCCCTGTCGATGCTGCTCTCCATTGTGGAGTTTAACGGGCAGAATGTCCGCACCACCAGATCCCTCACATAGTCGGACGGATTATCATTTAATGCATCATAATCCTCCCGGAAGGTCTCCATAAGACTTGTGTTAACCTGATCATCCACCACCGCAAGCTGGGTACTCTCCTCCTGCTTCATCTCCAGAATCTTTAGTTCTCCATCATCTCCCATACTCAGAAGTCCGGCCTTGAATTCAGACTGTCCCTGCCCTGCTTCACTGTCTCCAAGCAGCAACCGGGTCTTAATGTCTTCTATCGCCAACGGCAGCATGGCCAGAACATTGTTGTAGTTCTGACTTGCCTGTTCAAACTGATAGTTCAGTTTATCACCCAGATCCAGACGTTTGGGATCTTCCTCATCCAGTTCTACATATTTACTGTAGGTATACTGGATTTCCCTGCGGACCTGCCGGATGTCATCCATGATTTTCTTAGGGGAGATCATCTCCAGAATATTGCTGAACTGGAAATCTGCATTGGCTACGCCCTGCGCATCTCTTGCGCTCATCAGTGTCGTCAACATATTTAAAAGATCATTGGATTCATTCAGCAGTATTTCCGTGATACAGTTCTGGGGAATATTTTCCGGCTTTGTCAGACTGTACTGAATGGTTCCTGTGGCTGCGTCGCACCAGGAATATACCACCGGAGTAAACTTTTCCAGAAATTCCTCAAAGCTTGAGACCAACAGCTCTTCGTTGATCTCTTTGATCTTGTCGTCATCCAGACTGCTCTTTCCCCGCACATCCCCTACTAAAGTCAGCAGATTGAGTCGTTCCGGATTGATTTCGGCAAACAGTATTGTTCTGTTTGTCTGTGTGATTGTCTCCATGGCTATCACATCCTCCTTTTACTTTGATTTATTGAAAAGTTGTGAGCAATTTTTGTCCACAACTGATGTCTACAATTGCTTCTCGGTACAATAAATGCCGTAATATTATAAATATCATTCAAATACTGCAACATAGTGGATCTCCAGATCATATCTCCCATCGGATGAAGTAATGTAGATGATATCTCCAAAACTAATACTGTACTGTATCTGCATACATGCAATTGCATTTCCCACCATGACACCGGATTTTGATCTGTGGTATAAGATTATGTTGCGGTTTTCATCAGCAATCAGAAAAATATCTTCCAACTGGAGTGCTTTTGCCTGTTCAGGATAAGTACCAAAAAGCGCTCCCAATGATACCCTGCCGTCCTTCACCTTATTCATGGAAAAAGAAAGTGGTGGAATCTCCTCCTCATCTTCCGGCTGCAATACAAAATAGGCATCCAATTTCCCACAGAAATGGTATTGCTTTTTCTCTTCCGTCAGGCGCTCCAATTCAGGCCTGGGTTTATGTAAAATCTTCCACAAAACAAATATGCCGACTATAAGAATAAGTGCAACCACCCACCAATATGCCTGCCATATCGGAATTACCTTTATCCGATAGGCATACTGTATCGCATCTTCACCGTCACTGACCTGCAATGTGACAATATGTGTCCCTGCACTCCTTGGAGTAATCGTCAGGAGATTCCCCTCCAGGCCAACTTCAACACCTTCCTGCACACCTGTAACAGAATAGGTCAATATATCCCCGTTAGGATCTGTGAAAAATTCATCCAGATTAAGAATTCTTTCACCGTCTAAAACCGTACAATCTTCTTCCGGTATGCTCCCGTTTGGAATCTCATTTATCACTTTGACCTGAGCTGAAAATGAATAGTTTCCAAAATCATCCGAAAGTGTTCCTCTCAACATATAAATACCGGAATGAGGAAATTGCAGACTCCCCTTCAGGACACCCTCTGACACATTCACATATTCCTGTACCATGTCCGCATCATCGTCGGCAAGTTTCCAAAGAAAGCTGTTATAAAACTCTGTGTTCTTTATAATGTTTTCATTGCGGTCTTTAAAGTAAACCCAATATTCCAGATGCTGATTTCTTTCGGCATCCGTTGTCATCTCCAATACCGGTGTAAGCCCCCGGTAGCTGATAACATATACCTGAAGATCCTGTCCTTCCTCTGTTTTCGAGTGAATAATCAGTTCTTTTCCTGTCTGATTCTCTCCGACATTTTCAATCTTTCCTACGGCATAATGGGACAGCCCTGTCAGCAGGATTTCCTCCCCGCCATATTGAACGGTTGCTTCTCCTATAGGTTTTGAGGAAATCAATACTATGTTAATTTCATCCAGATAGAGTGCATCCAGCACACACCTGATTTCCTGACTTCCTCCCGCATAAGTTCCACTGGAAAATTTTTGTATTTGGTATATAAGATTGTCCTGAAAAATTCCATACAATATTTCTATCAGGTCTTCCGGCCCTTGTGCAGAATAGCTTTCTGCTTCTGTCTGCATTGCTATTTCTTCTAAGACCGTTTTGCTACCGTCATATTGACCAAAAGCCACTGTATAGATCTGTATGCCTTCTTCCTGACACTGACAGACGCACTGTTCCAGTTCCTGATTGGACTGTTCCTCCGTACGTTCCTTACCCTGCGGCAGATCTGTTTCTCCATCCGAGATCAACACCATGATTTTTCTGGTGTTTTTCTCCGCAGACAGCAGCTCACAGGCGTAGGAGACTCCTAATCCAATATCCGTATCCCGGGAATAAGTTATTGCTCCTATTTCTTCCTTCAAGGCTTCTCTTTCTTCAGCCAATGCTATGGATTTCGGTGCAGAATAAGATAAAATGCTGTCATTGTAAGCCACATATCCAATACGGATATCTTCAGCCTGTACTGTATCCACAAATGCCTGTACCATACTCAGGCCCATTCGTGATACATCATTGGTTTTCATGGACCCGCTGCAATCAATAACAAAAATAATATCAACAGGTTCCTTTTCGGAGACTATCTCTTCTGCATGCACCTTTTCTGGAAAGAGCAGACACAGGACAATACAGCAGAGCAATATCCCTATTCTTTTCATCTCCGTCCTCCCCTTCTCTTACCTTACTTATTACTTCTGTTTTTTAGGCTTCTTAGGCTGAAAAAGACCAAATTCTGATACAGTGTAATCTGCCCTTTTCGCTGCATCCAAGGCTGCCTTAGCAGGCAAAACATTTATGAACAGCATAAGCAGTAAACAGACAGGTAAACATCTCTTTTTATATCCTTTAATGCTTTTCATCTCTTGCCTCTATTTTTCTTTCCAGATACCATGCTATATATCCCACTCCACTCCACACAATTGCGCTCCATACTGTATAGGCGGCAGGAGGGCTGACAAGCAGTAGCAGTCCCCCTGTGATCCACTCCAGACACACAACTATTCTGGCTCGTTTCCTTATACACTTTCTCTCCTGACCTTCCAGCGGTCTGTTTTTACTGTCCAAAGGTGCAAACAGAAAAATTAATAATAATGAGCCCAATGCAAGTGCTGATACGATGGCAAGTTGAAATACACTTGTCTCTTTTGCCCAAAACATTGTCAAAATCAAGGATGCAAAAGAAAGTAAATAACAGATAAACAAGTTAGGAGCATGATATCCGCCTGCATCTGATCTTAGGGGAACAAGCATACACAGAAACAATACACAGTATCCCGGCATTCCCATACAAACTCCTATCATCAGACTCAGAAGAATATTTCCTCCTAATATCAGCATACTTTTCAAGGCGTACTGATATACTTCCTCTTCTTCCTCACGGATATTACCGTTCTCAACCAATGCCCTGGTTATCTTTTCAAAAAATCGTTCCATTGCTTACTTATTTTTTGAAAAGTTTTTCAGATTTTCGGGTACCTCAGGCTGATAGTACACAAAATAGCATCCTCTTGTTGCTACTCCGGCCAACACTCCCGTCAACAAAATTGCTGATGCATTACATGCGTACTTCTTGAAAAATTCTTTGAATTTCTTCATATGTGTTTCCTCCTTATTTTTTGCAGATTATAACACATATCGACAAGTCATAACCGTAGATGTCAAAAACGACCGGGTTATATGTAACTTTTGGATAAAAATACCCGGGTTAAAATATGCTTCGAAACGTTTCTCTTGAAAAGCATATCTTAATCCGGGTATTCACATATTCCGTATTCTTTTTATGTTAAAAAATCATACATCAATATCATTACATCAAAAACATTATCTTCCTCCCGTATCTCCATCTCACCGGCATATTGATCCACGATCTGTCTGACGATTGAAAGACCGATTCCATGCATCCTGTCGTCTTCCTTGCTTGTCAGATATCGTCCCCCGCTTTTATGCAATGCATTTTTATACCGGTTTTTAATACTGATGGCTATATTATTACCGTCTGTGGTGATCCATAGCCTGATCACCCTATCTTCGGTCAGTTCCTTTACAGCTTCTATGGCATTATCCAATAGATTGCCCAGACAAATGCTGATATCCTCTGCATTCATCTCCGCATCCTGCGGCACTTCCGTATTGGCTATCACCTTTATTCCTGCCTTTTCCGCCATATCTGCCTTGTAATTAACCACACTGTCAATATAAAGATTTCCGCTATTGGAAATAAAATCTTTTTTGTCTAAAAACTTCAGATTTTCACTGCAGTATCTTTTCAGGGCTTCATAATCTTCCTTTTCCAAATAAGTATTTTCCAATATGTAATGCTGCTTCATATTGTGACGCAGCTTCCTTAATTCTTCCCACCATTCCTTACTTTCCCGGTTCTGGCGAATATAGTACTCACACTGATTTTTCAGGATTTCTTCCCGCATTTGTTTTTCCATATTTTCTTTTGCTTTATCATACAGATAGTAGGTAAAGACGTTGATCAGCAGGATCATGAATACTACAATAAATCCCCAGAAATAGTTTTCAAGGGTTCCTGTGATAAAAACGGAAATCAGGATCCATATACTACAGACCGGAACGATAAATACTTCCAACCAATCCTGAAGATTCAGTTCCGCTTTTCTGTTCAGTTTTATAATAAGAGAGGTAAATTTAATAATCAAATACCAGACAATTTTAGATAACACTGTGCACAGCAAGGTTACTTCTGCATCATCTGTCCATGCCAGAAATTCTTTTCCGTAATACACGAGCAATTCTGCACACATGCCGCTCATATACATAAATATAGTCGTCGCCATCAATGTTCTGACTGAATCAGTATATAGGATTCTGATCGTCACAAAAAAAATACATACAAAAAGTAATATATTCAGCCAGATATTACTCGTGCCATCTCCCAGATACGTTAAAACATATGTAACACCGTTGAAGACCGCAAAATATCCTCCCCATACCAGATAGTCTGTATACCTGCGAATTTTCTTCTTTTTCAATGTACTGTCACAAAAAATACGCTGCAGTATTACAGAAAAAATCTCCACAATAGCCAGAACAAGCATCATTCCCATCTTCTCCCCTTTAACATTGAAATATAATGCTGTCTTACATGATCTCTGTAATTTTTACTGATTTCTACTTCCCGTCCATTATCCAGAACAACCCTGTCCGCAGAATACTCCTTAATAAAACGAGTATTCACGAGCAACGATTTTCTGATTCTCAGGAATTTTACATTTGCTTTCCGCAGATTCCTTTCCACTTCTTCCAATTTTCCATAAAATAAGTATTCCAATTCAGGCATATCCAGCTGTACTGCATTGATCTGTACGATTCTTTTATCACTTTGGAAAAACCGGATCTGATTCAGTGGAATATTGTATTGCCTTTTATTATAAGAAAAGCAATAACTGTCATCGGAATTCAAATGTGTTTCAAACACCCGTTTCAGGATCTTCTCCAATTTTTCTTCAGACACCGGCTTATCTATAAATGCATATGGCTGCACTTCAATCATTTCCTTGCAGTACTGGTTATGACAGGATACAAAAATCAGAATTACCCTGCTGTCTCTTTCCCTAAGGATACGCGCGGTTTCAATTCCGCTGATACCAAGCATTTCCACATCTAAAAAAACGATGTCCATATTTCCCGTGGTGTCTGTTTCCATTAATAATTCTTCCCCACTCCGGAAGCAAAAAAATTTCACATTTTTGGATAGCCTTGCCATGATGGATTGTATGATCTGTGTTTGCTTCTGCAACTCAGATAAAACATCCTCACATATAGCAACTCTTAACATTGAGAATTCCCCTTTCTCCTTCGCATGCTATAATACGATGCCAGTATGCAACTGTTCAGCCCAATATAGTTTCCTCCTTTCAAGACTTTCCGCAAAAACACTGGCAACATCAGCAACTATTCTTATTTTTTTGATATTATTACTATACAAACGATTTCCCCTGTTTTACGTAAACAATTCCCTCTTCCTCTTGATCATCTCATCAATCTTCTCAATATACAGTCCCACATCCTTCACATTGTCACACCGCTCGATTCTTCCGTCGGGGAAGACTCTCTTGGTGATGCTTCCGGCTCCCAAAGCCACGATGGTCTGTT
>OGFO01001010.1_pt1 | contig 11860 bp, 10 predicted proteins | sample 1570981 | NCBI WGS metagenome assembly OGFO01 (sample SAMEA2581955, study PRJEB24529) | metagenome | biome: Human gut stool | place: China | collected 2011
ACTCCCTTCCGGCCCTTGCCATTGGCATGGAACCGGCAGATGAAGGCCTTTTAAAAGAAAAGCCGAGAGATCCGAAAGAAGGGCTGATGACAAAAGATTTCATGATCCAGATGGCAGCCCAGGGTGTGTTGATCGCAGCAGTAGTCATAACTGCTTTTTATCTGGGATTAAGAAGCAGCACAGCGATGGCATCTACCATGGCATTTTCCACTTTAACACTGGCAAGACTGTTCCACGGATTTAACTGCAGGGGAAAGAAATCCATTTTTAAACTGGGCTTTGGCACCAATCCTTACAGTCTTTACGCTTTCGGAGCAGGTGCTCTGCTTTTAGGACTGGTGATTTTCATTCCTGGACTTCACCGTCTGTTCCAGGTACAGAGTATGCCGGTGGTATCTCTGCTCCAGGTGGCAGTTTTAGCGTTCATCCCGACTCTTATGATCCAGATGAAACGGCTGATCTGCAAAAAATGATGTGCAAAAACAATTGTAAATACAGAGCAGATCTATCGGAAATGTAAAAATTTGTAAAAAACACAAAAACAACTTGAAACCTACTGGAAAAGTAGGCAATATAAAGGGCAGCTATTAAGTTAGCTGCTCTTTTATGTTGTCATGCATCTGGAAAAAGCTTCCAGCGGCAGGTTTTATAAGTTTTGTGCGAAATGAGCAAAAAGAAAGTGCTTACAAAAAATAAGTTGTGCAAAGTATAAAGAAACTTGTTGACATTGGGCCGGATAAGGACTACAATGGTTGTAATAATATTAAAGATAATATTAAAAAGAATATTATAGGAGGATTAATAAAATGACAAAGCGCGAAAGAGTAATTGCAGCAATCGAAGGAAAGAAAGTAGATGCCATCCCGTCTTCATTCTCTCTGCACTTCCCAAAGAACCAGGCAGTAGGTGATGAGGCAGTAGCAGCTCATCTGAAATTCTTCAAAGAGACCGATACTGATATCGTAAAGGTTATGAATGAGCATCTGGTTCCTTACTATGGAATGATCCGCACACCAAAGGATTACTATGAACTGATCCCATCCTTCAGCAGAAACACCAACATCATCGAAGATCAGATCGAAATGACCAAGAAGATCATGGACGGAGTTGATAAGGACGCTTTCACCATGGGTACTTTACATGGTATGTGTGCTTCCGGTATCCATCCATTAGAGAAGATGGGTGAAGGCTACAACTACGATCAGGTTCGTCAGATGCAGGTAGACTTCCTCCGTTGGGATGAGAAAAAGATGTTAGACTCTATGGAAAGAATTGCTGATGGTATGTGCATCCTGGCTGAAAGATACATCAAGGACGCAGGCGTTGACTCTGTATACTATGCAGGTTTAGGCGCAGAGACCAGATGGTACACTGATGAAGAATTCGCAAAATGGATCAAACCATTTGACTTAAAGATCATGAAGGCAATCAAAGATGCAGGCGGCTACTGCTTCTTACATATGTGCAAGAGCGGCCTGAACATGAAGAGATACGATGAAGATTACGCTGCACTGGCAGATGTTGTAAACTGGGGTGTATACGAAGCACCAATGACTCTGGCAGACGGCAAGAAGCAGTTCCCGGGAAAGACCATCCTTGGCGGATTAGAGAACAGAAGCGGTGTTCTGGTAGATGGTGACGAGTACGACGTAAGAAGAGAAGTTATCAAGGTTGTTGAGAACTTCGGCAGAGAAGGATTTATCCTTGGCGCAGACTGCACACTGGCAACTGAGCAGGATCTTAAGCTGGTAAGAGCAGCAGTAGAGCAGGCAAGAAGCTTATAATTTACAGATCTTAAGAAAAGAGGGATGCAAATGCTCAGATATATAGGAAAAAGAATATTAATTGCAATACCTACTTTTTTGGGGATCACGGTTTTAGTATATGTGCTTTCTTCAATGGCTCCTGGTACACCTCTGGAAATGATCTTCAATGATCCTAATGCCACAGCAGAACAGATGGCAGCGATGAAAGCAAAGCTGGGACTGGACCAGCCGGTCATGATACAGTATTTTAACTGGCTGGTACAGCTCCTGCATGGAAATATGGGTGCATCTTACCGAACAGGACACGCCGTTTGGGCAGATATCTCCGAGCGTATCGGACCGACACTGCTCCTTACCATGTCCTCTCTGGTGTTCTCCATCCTGATCGCAATTCCTCTGGGAATCATGTCCGCATACAAGCCTTATACAGCCTGGGACTACATTTCCTCTGCGTTTTCCTTTATCGGAGCAGCCATCCCAAACTTCTTTGCAGGACTGGTATTTGTATATCTCCTTTCTGTAGTATTGAAGATCTTCCCAAGTGGAGGTATGTACGATACATCAGGTGTCAGAACCCTTCCGATGCTGTTACATCACCTATTCCTTCCAATGCTGGTCCTTTCCATCCAGCAGGTAGGAAGTCTGATCCGTCAGACCCGAGGCGCTATGCTTGATGTACTTCAGGAAGATTACATCCGTACTGCAAGAGCAAAAGGCGCGTTAGAAGGCAGAGTGCTTTTTAAACATGCTCTTCAGAACGCATTTATCCCGATCATCACCCGTATTGGTATGATGATCCCATTCTTAGTAGGCGGCGCTGTTGTTACAGAACAGATCGTTGCATGGCCGGGACTTGGAAGCCTGATGGTACTTTCCATCAACTCCCGTGATTATCCGGTGATCATGGGTATCACTGTTTTCATTGCAGCAGCTGTACTGATCGGTAACATGATCGTAGATCTTGTTTATGGTCTCTTAGACCCGAAGATCCGTTATTCGTAGGAGAGGAGTAGACGTAATGGCGAAAGAAAATAACAGAAGCTCCTATTTCGGGGACGTAGTCAAAAAATTCCTGGCCCATAGACTGGCTATGATGGGCACTATCGTACTGATCCTGGAAGTACTGGCAGTTGTCTTCCTTCCATCGATCATGAAGTTAGATCCTTATTCCATGGACTACATGGCATTTGGCGGTGCTCCTTCAGCTGAACATCTGTTAGGCTGTGATGACGTAGGAAGAGACTTGTTTGCCAGACTTATCTTTGGTGGCCGTGTATCACTGATGGTTGGTATCTGTTCCGCACTGATCAGTTTGGCCATCGGTGTTCCGTTGGGACTGTTTGCCGGATATTTCAGAGGCGCAGTGGAAACCGTTATCATGAGATGTGCAGACATCTTCATGTCATTCCCTAACATGATCCTGATCCTGGTTTTAGCCAGTGTTTTAGGACAGTCCGTAACAACTGTTACATTAGTAATCGGATTTCTTGGCTGGACAGAGTTTGCCAGACTGATCTATGCAAGCGTATTGTCTGTCAGGGAAAAGGATTACGTAGAATCAGCAAAAGCAATTGGTGCAAAGAACGGCACGATCTTACTTCGGTACGTTCTGCCAAACTCATTTGCACCGGTTATCATTTCCTTTACATTCAGAACCGCTCAGGCGATCATTACAGAGTCATCCTTAAGTTTCTTAGGACTTGGCGTACAGCCTCCGGAAGCTTCCTGGGGAAACATTCTGTATTATGCACAGTCCATCAGTGTCCTGTCCACAAAGCTGTATATGTGGGTACCCGCCGGTGTTGTACTGGTCCTTACTGTATTGAGCATTAACTTCATTGGTGACGGCATCCGTGATGCTCTTGATACCAAGATGAAGATTTAACGCTATATAGTTTTATGCCCTCTCTGAGAGGACATCTTACGAAAAGGAGGAAAAACATGAAAAAAAGTAACCTTTTAAAGAAGGCTGTGTCAGTGTTATTAGTAGCATCTGCACTGGCAGGTTGCGGCAGCTCTGCATCACAGACAGCTACCACAGCGGCTCCGGCAGCAGCTGGAACTGAAACAAGCGAAGCAGCTACAGAAGCTGCCAGCTCAGAAAGCTCAGCAGAACCTGGCACCATTACCATGGCAATGGTTTCTGCATGGGACTCCATTATCCCATTTGATACCACAAGTTCTTACTCAGATGCAGTTTTGGATCTGATCTATGACAAGCTGGTATACTTGAAACAGGATGGTACTTATGAGCCAAGACTGGCTGATAAGTGGAGCATGAGCGATGACAACAAGGTGCTGACTGTACATTTGAATGAAAATGCAAAATGGCAGGATGGCGAGCCTGTAACTGCAGATGACGTAGTATTCACCATGCAGGTTTACAACTCCCCAAGCGCAGCTGTTGTAAGACAGAACAACGTAAGCCCATTCGCAGGATTTAAAGAGGGCGATGACAGCCTTCAGGTAAAGGCAGTAGACGAGCATACAGTAGAAATGACCTGTGCAGAGCCTACCAATATGGATTTCCTCTTTTTTATCAAGTTCAGAGATATCTATATCCTTCCAAAGCATCTGTTAGGCGATACACCATATGCTGATATCAGAAACAACAGCTACTGGGAGAAACCAATCGGTTCCGGTCCATGTATCTATGAGAGCCAGATCAGCGGCGAGCGTATGGAATTCAAGGCAAACAAAGACTACTACTTAAAGACTCCTCAGTGGGATCGTTTCGTAGTAAAAGTTGTTGCTACACCTAGCCTTCTGTCCGGTCTGATGAACGATGAGATCGACATCCTGGCTGGAAACGTTGCTTCCCTTCAGTTATCTGACTGGGATATGGCACAGCAGCAGCAGAACCTGACCTGCGTATCTACAGAGTCTGTAGGATACCAGTACATGGCGATCAATACCGAAAAAGATTATCTGCCACCAAAGGTTAGACAGGCAATTGACATGGCCATCAACAGAGACGCGGCATTTGGACCATTTGCAACAAGCCACAAGTACTATGATGATGTAGTAAACGTAGGATACAACCCAGAAAAGGCAAAAGAGCTGTTAGCAGAAGCTGGCTGGGATGGTTCCCACGAATTAGTATTCTCTGTACCTACAGGTAACAGCATCAGAGAGCAGGCTGCAGTTATCATCCAGCAGAACCTGCAGGAGATCGGCATCAAGACAAAGATCGAGTCTGCTGACTTCGCAACCCACTTAACCAAAGTAAGAGAAGGAAACTATGACCTTGGTCTGATCGGTTCCGGCGGTTCACCTGACCCATCTGAGTGTGTAATCAACTTCAAGCCAGATCACATCAACAACTTCTCTCATCTGTCTGACTGGACCATTTACAACACCGGTGCAGAAGGCGAGCATGCATTCAACTTTGAAGACAGAAAAGTTAACTATGACAATTATCAGGAACTGCTGGTAGAGCAGGTACCATTCTGCTTCCTGTATTTCCAGAACAACCTGTTTGCTTACAACAACAGAATTGGTAATGTAAAAGACAACCAGGATTACTCTCAGTTAAACAGAGACGTATGGAACTGGACCATCGAAAAGTAATAAATGTTTATAATATAGGCATTGCCCGCCACCTTGTGTGGCGGTGCAGACCGAAGCAGAAGGCAAAAGCTGCTCCGGTCTGCAGCACCACAGAAGAGGGGTAATGCGTTCACAAAAAGTTTGAAAGAACGTGTAGCGAAATGGAGGATGAACATGGAACCTTTATTAGAAGTGAAGAATTTGAAAACCAGCTTTAAAATTGGCAAGAAGTGGGTTCCTGCCGTAGAACAGGTATGCTTTCATGTAGATCCGGGAGAGACACTGGGCATCGTAGGCGAATCTGGCTGCGGTAAGAGTGTAACTTCCATGTCGATCATGCGCCTTTTACCTAAGGCAACCACAAAAATAGAGGCAGATGAGATCATCCTGAACGGAAAGAACATTGCAAACTATTCAGATAAGGAAATGGCCCAGGTGAGAGGAACCGGTATCGGTATGATCTTCCAGGACTCCATGACTTCCTTAAACCCGGTAAAGACCATTGGAAAACAGCTAGATGAAGCATTTATCGTACATCACAGCTGTGATAAAAATGAAGCAAAAAACCGCAGTATTGAAATGCTGACAAAAGTAGGTATCCCTTCTCCTGAAAAGAGATATGGAGAATATCCACATCAGCTTTCCGGTGGTATGCGTCAGCGTGTGATGATCGCTATGGCGCTGGCACAAAATCCATCTCTTATCATTGCCGATGAGCCAACCACTGCACTGGATGTTACCATTCAGGCGCAGATCATGGAACTGATGAAGGAAATGAAGGAAAAGACCGGAGTTTCCATTATGCTGATCACCCACGATATGGGTGTTGTAGCAGAGATGGCAGACAAGATCATGGTCATGTATGCAGGTATGGTCATTGAATATGCAACTGCAAGAGAGATCTTTAAAGATCCAAAACATCCTTATACAAAGGGACTTCTGGCATCTATTCCACGAAAAGACAAAGATATTGACCGGCTTTACACCATTGAGGGAACCGTACCTTCCCTTACTTCCATGCCAAAGGGATGTCGTTTCTGCGACCGCTGTACCCGTGCAATGGAAAAATGTCGGAATGAGCAGCCACCAATGTATCAGTTTGGTGAGAGAAGCGTCAGGTGCTTCCTGTATGAAGATAAAGGCGGTGTAAGCGATGAAAGATAATGTGATCCTGGAAGTAAAAAATGTAGAGAAATTTTTTTATGGAAATAAAAAACTGTTTCAGAAAGACAGACCGGTTGTAAAGGCTGTCAATGATGTTTCTTTTACCATTAATGAAGGTGAAACATTCGGTATCGTAGGTGAGTCCGGATGTGGAAAATCCACTCTGGGAAGAACGGTCATCCGCCTTTTAAATCCAACCAGCGGACAGGTCCTTTATAAGGGAACGGATCTGGCAACTCTTTCCGGTGAAGAGATGCGTAAGCTGCGCCAGGAGATCCAGATCATTTTCCAGGATCCTTATGCATCCTTAAACCCAAGAATGACAGTCAGAGAGCTGATCCAGGCTCCTCTTGATGTATATTCTCATGAGTCAGAAGCAGAAAAACTGGCAAAAGTAAAGAATATCATGGCGAAAGTAGGTCTTCGTGAAGAATACATGAGTAAATATCCTCATGAGTTCTCCGGTGGACAGAGACAGAGAATTGTTATTGCAAGAGCGCTGATCTTAGAGCCGAAGTTCATTTTCTGTGATGAGCCGGTATCTGCTCTGGACGTATCTGTCCGTGCACAGGTATTAAACCTGATGAAGGACCTTCAGAAAGAATTTAACTTAACTTATATGTTCATTTCCCATGACTTAAGTGTGGTACGTTTCTTATGTGACCGCATTGGAGTTATGTATTTAGGACGTATGGTTGAGATCGCAGACAGACAGGAATTATATGACAACCCGATGCATCCATACACAAAGGCACTGCTTTCTGCCATTCCGGTACCGGATGTAGATGTAAAGCATGAGCCAATGCTGTTAGAGGGAGATATCCCAAGCCCGTACAACCCTCCAAAGGGCTGTCTGTTCCACACAAGATGTAAATTTGCAATGGAATGCTGCAAGACCGAAGTGCCGCAGATGCGCCAGATCGGAGAAAATCACTGTGTAGCGTGCCATTTATATGATGATGTAAAATAAAAACAAGCGCCGCTATAAGCGGCAATTGTTTTTTGATACCAAATTTATATAAAAAGAAAGGGAAAAGCAATGGAAAAAGAATGGATTGAAAAACACATTGATGATATGGTTCAGGATATATGCAAATTATCAGAGATCCCAAGTGTAAGCGTAAAAACAGAAGATCCGGATATGCCTTTTGGACAGGCATGCTTAGATGCCCTTCATGCAGCTCTGGATTTAGGAAAATCCATGGGATTTGAAACATTTAACCATGAAAATTACTGCGGAACTCTTCTCTGGAAAGGGGAAAGTGATACAGAGATCGGTTTCTTTGGCCATGCAGATGTAGTACCTGCCGGAAATGGCTGGACATGCTGCGAACCATTTAAGCCAGTTGTAAAAGACGGCCTTCTGATCGGAAGAGGCGTAAGCGATAATAAGGGTTCCTTTATGACTGCCCTTTATGCTTTAAAATATCTGAAAGAACAGGGCTATAAGCCAAAACACAGCTTCCGCTTTTTCTTTGGATGTGACGAGGAAAAGGGAATGGCCGATGTGCAGTATTATGCGAAGAATTATAAAGAGCCGGCATTTTCTGTTGTTCCGGACGTTATGTTCCCTGTATGCAACGGTGAGAAAGGAATTCTGGAATTTGATGCTACCCGTCCGGTAAAGAGCAGCAAGCTGGTAAGCTTTGAGTCTGGTATCATGTCCAACCAGGTTCCTGCAGAAGCAGTTGCAGTTCTTACTTTAACAGGAGAAGAGACTGCAAACGTAAAAGAGGTTGTAGAAGCAGCTGGCGGCACCTGTGAAAATCAGGCTGACGGCAGTGTGAAAGTATATGTACATGGTATTCCTGCTCATGCAGCTTTCCCGGAAGGTTCTGAAAGCGCGGAAGTAAAAATGGCGGGACTGCTGAAAAAATCAGGCGGGTTAGATGAAGATGCAGCAAACTTGATGGATGCCATCTGTGAGATGTTTGGTGATTACTATGGAGCAGGACTGAACATTCCTTTTGAAGATGAAGGTTCCGGCAAGCTGACTCATGTAGGCGGTATGTGCAAGCTGGAAAATGGTGTTTTCTGGCAGGATGTAAATATCCGTTATAATGTAACAGCTGTTTATGAAGTACTGATGGAAAACATCACGAAAACTTTAAAGGCACATGGCTTTGAACTGACAGAAGCCCATGACTCCGCGCCATGCTTTACAGATCCTAAATCCAAGGAAGTACAGGCATTAATGGAAGTATGCAACCGCAATCTGGGAATGGAATTAGAGCCATATGTAATGGGCGGCGGTACTTATTCCAGAAAGTTAAAACATGCAGTTGGATTTGGACCTGGCATTCCTGGAAAAGCAAAACGCTTTGGTACAGAAAGAGGCGGTGCTCACCAGGCAGATGAATATATTGAGATCGAACATTTAAAGAAGGCTTTTGTGATCTACGTAGAAGCGATCCAGAAACTGGATGAAGTGGTTGATTAAAAACTTGACAAAATCGGTTTTTAAGTAGAAAATAGCATATTGGGTGCGAAAGCACTACTAAATATGTAGCTTAGGGGAATGTATGCAAAAAGAAACCTTAAAAGAGAGAGTATACCGGGGGATTTACGAAGCTGTGACAAACGGCGAATATAGACCGAATGATATTCTTACTGAAAATCAAATGATTGAAAAATTTGGTGTGAGCAAGTCTCCTGTTCGTGAAGCACTGGTAGAACTCTGTAAAGATGGAGTTTTGATCAACATTCCGCGTATGGGCTATCAGGTGCGGGCAGTTACGCTGAAAGAGATCATGGATATTCTGGAATTCAGAGTTGATGTGGAAGTAGGAGGCCTTCGCAAAAGCTTTCCTGTTTTAACCCGGGAAAATATAAATATGCTTCGGATGATCGCAGAAAAGCATAATGCAGATGAGGACCGGATCGTATCAAACAACTGGCAGAGAAATTATGAGTTTCACACCTATCTGTATTCATTAAACAACAATGTTTACGGCCATCAGGCATTACAGCAGATGATCCACCAGTGTTCCCGTTATATCTCACAGTATTTCCTGTCTGCGTGGCAGAGAAAAAATGAGTCTAATGGACGTTATCACATGGCCGTTGTTGATGCTCTGGAAAAACAGAACATTGAAGAGGCCTGTGTGTATCTGGAAAAAGATATACTGGCAGTGAAGGAAGAGATCCTGGCACTGCATTCTATGAACATTTAATTGAATATCATTTATGTACATATAAAAAGAACCGGTTCGTTGTGAGCCGGTTCTTTTTCTTTAAGAATTCAAATGCATTGCAAAATCAGATTAGCCAAAGTATCTCTTTAACAGACCTGCGAATGCTCTTCCGTGACGAGCTTCGTCTTTTGCCATCTCATGAACAGTGTCATGGATCGCATCCAGGTTAGCTGCTTTTGCTCTCTTAGCCAGGTCAAACTTACCAGCAGTAGCACCGTTCTCAGCAGCAACTCTCATTTCCAGGTTCTTCTTGGTAGAAGGGGTAACAACTTCGCCTAACAGTTCAGCAAACTTAGCTGCATGCTCTGCTTCTTCGTAAGCTGCCTTCTCCCAGTACAGACCGATCTCAGGATAGCCTTCTCTGTGAGCAACACGAGCCATAGCCAGATACATACCAACTTCTGAACATTCGCCTTCAAAGTTTGCTCTTAAATCAGCCATAATATCTTCTGGGGAACCCTGTGCAACACCTACTTCGTGCTCGCATGCCCAGCTGGTTTCGTCAGCAGCCTGCTCTTTGAACTTGGAAGCCGGTACGCCACACTGTGGACATTTTTCAGGTGGATTTTCTCCTTCATAAACATAACCGCATACTGTACAAACCCATTTCTTCATAATGATATTCTCCTTTTCGTTTTTTTGATTTAATGTGATCGGAAACTTTAGTTCCTGTTTCGTTTGATCTCTTGTAATCAATAATAGTAATGATTACTGATATTAATATAATGCATTTTGTCTTGTTTGTCAAGAGAAATTTTCATTTACTTTTATAAATTTCTCTTTTTTTACTGCTTTTTAGCTGCTTTTCTTAAGAGTATTCTCTGTCTCTTCTTTTTCCATGCATGAGTAGCATCTTCCATAGAATAAAATGGAATGACTGTCGATCTTTCCAGGGGCAGCAGCCTGAACGGAAGTGTTCAGATCAGCCATTTCGTCCAGTTCCATATCATAGACCTGTCCGCAGTCTCTGCATACAAAGTGGTAATGTGGCGCCACGTTTCCGTCGTAATGGTCCGGGCCGTTTCCACAGGTCAGTTTCAGGATCTCACCCGTCTCCACCAGCAGGTTCAGATTTCGATATACAGTTCCAAGACTGATATTTGGAAATTCTTCCCGGATACTGGCGTATAGGGCGTCTGCCGTCGGATGATCGTGTCTGCTCATCAGGTTGGCTTTGATGGATTCTCTCTGACGGCTATACTTTAATGTTTTCATAGGCGTCTCCCTTGTTGATGAAATTTAATAATGATAATGATTACTGTTTTAATATAGCAAAAAAGAAAACGAAAGTCAAGGGTGATCTTCGTTTTCTTTTTTGCTCCCAGGTCATCAGATTGCATCTGCATTTGACGGAAGTCCTGCGGCAGAAGGGATATGCTCCGGTGCAATGCGGATAAATTCGTGGGTGGCACGGGACATATAGTGGCCTTTGTGATAGCCGATAGCAAGGGTGCCGTGGGCTCTGGAATAATTCAAGGAAAACAGGTTCAGTCCTGCCTGTCCCATAAGGGAGTCTTTATATGCGTTTAAATTCTGTCTGGTGGACATGAACATACGGGGGTAGAAGGTAATCCCCATTCCCTGGGCACTGAGGGCCAGAACCGTCTCAATATTTTCTGTTTCCAGAACAATATGGGGAGAGATCTGGGTATCTTCAAAGATCTCATCTGCAATGGTACGTACCCGGTTTCCCTTTTTTAACAGAACAAAAGGGCAGTTTTCCAAAAGGCGCACATCTGCAGACTGGTAAAGACTTTTCTTGATCTCCTCAAAACGGTCGGGATAGGCTTTTCGGATCACTTCGTCCGGGACAACTAAAAGGATCTCTTCCTGGCATATGGGTACAGTAGCCACATTTTCTGCTGTAAAGGGAAGCAGGTCGATCATCAGGTCGATGTTTCCGTGAAGCAGGTCATTTGCCAGCTCACTGGAATTTCCTTCTGCCAGGTGCAGTTCGATCCCCGGGAATTCCCTCTGATAAGTAGGAAGGATCTCCGGAAGGATAAAGCGGCCTCTGGTGTGGGAAACGCCAATGGAAAGCTGTCCTGTGGAAAAGTCCTTGATATCTGAAATTTCCTTATATGTTTCATCTCTCAGGTCCAGCAGTTCCCTTGCCCTTGTTTTTAACGCCTGTCCTGCATAGGTCAGTGTCAATGGAGAGGTGCGGTTGAACAAAACAACGTCAAA
>OGFO01001018.1_pt1 | contig 11800 bp, 9 predicted proteins | sample 1570981 | NCBI WGS metagenome assembly OGFO01 (sample SAMEA2581955, study PRJEB24529) | metagenome | biome: Human gut stool | place: China | collected 2011
CCCTCTTGCAACACTGCTTTCTCCCGGGTGTTCCTCTTTTCCAGATACCGGACCTTCTCCATTTTCAACATCCATAGCCAGAGACAGATCATACAGATCACTGGCAAGAGAAGCCCTTGGGGAACGGATCAGGATATCTTCCATAGAGCTGTTGGCTCCGGAGCAATACGAAATGATCCGGTCCGGCAGATACTCATCCGGTATGGAATATAGCTGCTGGGTTTTCCCATTTTTTTCCAGTTCTACATATAATTTTCTCCGCCGCCCGGAAGCATCGCAAAAGCCCTTTTTCTGGGGCTTTACATAAATTCCTGTCCCATCCGGCATCCGGTATTTTAACTCAAAGATAAATCCCGGCAGTTCATTTTGCATGATACGGGTAAAAATAAGCCCCACAGCCTCCAACACACTGGACTTTCCGGAGCCATTACAGCCGATGAGGAAATCCACAGGCACAACCCCTGTCTGTTCCTTAAACTGCAGCTTCAGGCGTTTCAATCCTTTGTAACCATCTATGTATAAGTATTCCAGTTTCATGTTTTATCTCAGACCTCCCTGATATCAGCACCGTATTCCGGGATCTGATATTTCTGTATGGTAATGGGATGACCTGCACTGTCCCGTACCTCTTTTTCTCCCATATAAAGTTTCTGGGGAACCGTCTTTTCCAGAAAGCCCAAAGCTTCCAACAGCCTTGCAGAAGCAAGGGCATCCTGTACTGAGTATCCCTTTTTGTGGATCTGCTTAAACACCGTATGTACCGGTATTGCCTCCTGTGACTGGGCATAGATACGCAGGATCTCCATCTGGAAATCAGACAGCATGGTAAAAAGAGACTGCAATTCCTGTGGAATACGGCTCTGCCAGTCTGTAATGCCTTCTGTTGGCTGGCTGACATTTCGCACATTTCCGATTCCGTAGCTCTCCCTGAATAAAGCAGGCTCCGGGTCTGAAAGGTCTTCCTGTTTTCTAAAGCCTTCTGTTAAACCGGCTGTGAAAGCCAGTGACAGCATGGATTTAAAATAGCGTATCTCCAGTTGCTGTATTTTATGTAACCGTTTTCTTATTCCTTTTGTTCTTTCTACTATTTTTATAAAAGAGACCTGCTCTGTTTGTGAAAGGACCGGTACAAACATATCTGTTTCGTGTTCTGCAGGCAGTACCCGTGTTTTTAAAGAAACCCATATAGGCCGGAGCACAGGAGAAAGAAATTCCTCGTCCCGGCTTATTTTTCCTTCTTTTAAAGCAGACCGGGCTATTTTTCCAAAAGCATTTTCCAGGATCCTGTTCAACGTATCTTCCGATCTCCTGCTTCTTTGCATCAGTCTTCTGGCCCGTTTTAATTGATCCACAATGACCTGCTGCTCCTCTAAGCAAGGGAATACCACAGGAATACCCGACAGCTGTTCCTTCGTCAGATTTGGAACAGTCACCGCATTGGCCCGCTCTATAAGCCATGGGCGGTAAAATTCCAGATAAAAGCAGGCATATTCCGGCAGGATCTGTCCTTCATCAAAGATCATGGCCTGGATCGCCTGGTTCACTACCAGATCGCAGCCTGCAATAGCACTTTTTCCAATAGTTCCTGATACAGAAAGTAACACAGCGCCCTCTGGCACGATGAGCCACGGGATCTGGTCTACTCCTTCTTTGGTAAGATAATTTTCTGTTTCACAAAGAAGTCCTTCTTTCATATCTCCCACTCTTGCCCACGGAAGGCTTTCCGGTCCAGGAGTTTTCGTATAATAATCAGCCCTTGAACGGTTTAAGGTGGTTCCTCTGATCCATCTGGATACCACCTGGCTCAGAGGTTTCTGCTTCCAGTTTTCCACTTTTACATTACCTCCTTAAGAAGTTCATTTAACTCCTTTGTAATCTCTTCCTGTTCCTTAAGCATCTCCTGCAAAAGAAGAGCCGGGTCCTCTATTTCCAGATTGATCTGCTCTTCCGGTCTGTAATTTTCCGGCAGAAGGTTCCATTTTCCCGCCTCGATCTGATCCACATCTGCAAACCAGAAACTGTTGTACTGCCAGTTTGCAGGAACCTTTATACCGTTGCGGTTTTCCACCGTTTTTTCCCTGCGGGAGCGCTCCCATTTTCCATAATAACTGTCTCTCTGGCTCCATACCTCTTCCAGACGTTCATATTCTTTCTGCTGCTTTTCCTTATCTTCCTGCTTTTCCAGATTATAATACAGTACTCTCTGGGTATGTCCTTCCCAACCGCCGGACATAAAAGGCTTACTGAATACCATGACACCGGAGCGGACACCGCTGTACATGAAAGTATCCTCCGGCAGTGAAATGATTGCTTCCAGGGAATAGGACTGAAGAAGCCATTTGCGTACCTTCATACTTTCTGTGCGGTTTGCAAATAAAAAGCTGTTGGGAACGATCAGCATTGCTTTTCCATCGAAATTTAACGCCTGCATGCTGCGGATCAGCTCCATGTGATAACGTCCCCTGACTGTTTTCAATTCTCCCGGAAGCTGATCGATCAGTTCTTCGTCTTTTATGGTATCGGTTCCATAAACAGGATTGCTGATCACCAGATCACAGGACTCATACAGATCCGCCCGTGCCCCGTCTTCTAAATGCAGTTCCATCTCAAGACCGGAAAGCTGTGACATGATCACGGCTGCCGCCCACATTTCTTCATCCTTCTCGTAGCCCATAAGCCGGAGATTTTTTAAGTACCGGGAAGCTGCCATTAAAGCACTCCCTGCACCGCACTGGGTATCTAAAACCACCAGGCCTTCATTTCCCGCCATCATCCCTTCCGGAAATGTGAGCAGACGAAGAAGCGGCTTTGCTGTTTCTTCCGGAAGGAGATACCTGTTTTTACCGCCTTTGCTGTAAAGGCAGAAATGAAAGATCTCTTCAAGAGCCGTCTGAAACATTTCCCAAACATTTTGGGAACCTTCATATTCCCCGGTATCCCCAGATCCATCCTGTTCGCCCGGTTCCCACAGCTGCGCCAGTTCCTCTGATACAGTCATAAGCTGACGTTTTACCGTTCCTTTTAGCTTATGACGGCCTTCCAAAAGGCGCTCCAGATCCGCCTTTCCTTCTGTATCCACCTTACACTTCAAAAGCAGCATACACCCAAAATCCCGAAACATCCCCATAAGGTCTTCGGAATACTCCATACGGTAAAAATCAGCCGCTTCCTTAAATTCCTCAACGATTTCATTTATCTTTCTATTCTGGTCTGATGTCAGCATAGTTTTATCGCTCCTTTATCCGAAGTGAATTTAACAACTCACCCAAGTCCACTTACAGCCCTGCGTCAACGCGCTCTACTGTTCTGCGCTCATTATATCCCACTTCGCCCTAACTTGAAAGTAAAAAGAATGTGCCCCAACATAAAAAAGCACCTGGCAGTCTTATTTTTCCAACTACCGGGTGCTCTGCTTCACAGCTCAGCTATTATTTCTTCATTCATTTTCATTTATGGTCCTATCAAAGGCAGGTGCAGGAAAGACACCGAGAGGACATCGTTTAGTTAAGGAAGGTTCCAGCCTTGATCTGATCAACTACCTCTAAATACTGCTTCTGGATATCTTCCGGAACAACAGAAGAGAAGGTACCAACGCTTAAGCAGCCATTGCTTAAATCACCGTAAACAGTCTTATTTCCAAAAGTACCATTTTCAATGTCTTCCATACAGGTCTTTACCAGTGCTGCATTGTCTGTTACAACAGAGCATGCGATCACCTTATCATCTGCAGAACCTAAATCTCCTGGCTGTCCAATATCATATCTGCCTTCCTGGCCTGCCAGCGCTTCTCTTGCACCGGTATCTACTGCGGAAGCATCACCAAACATGACATCTACATCATAAGTTGTCACCATAGATGCTGCGATCTCTTTGCCCTTTGCAGTATCACTGAAAGAGCCTGCATAAGCGGAAGATACCTTGATGTCAGGATTGATCTTCTGGGCTGCTTTTTCATAGCATTCTACCTTTGCTTTTGTGGTATCCAGCTCCATGCCGCCGATAAATCCGATATTGTTGGTCTTGGACATCAGTCCTGCCAGAGCACCTGCCATGTAACCGATCTGCTCTGCATCTGGAAGGATAGACTGGATATTGTCAGTCTCAACAGTACCATTTAACAGTGCAAATTTAATCTCCGGGTATTCCTCTGCCACCTGCTTTACTGCATCTGTATACTGGTTGCCTGGCGCAAAGATCAGGTCATATCCCAGTTCTGCATAATCAGTCATAACAGTGGCATAATCAGAGGTTGCCACATTGTCTGTATAAACGGTTTCCCAGCCTTTTTCAGCTGCTGCATCTACCATTGCCTGATAGCAGCTTGCGCCCCATCCACCATCTGATACAGAGGTGTCAGAGATCATGGCTACCTTGTAACCACCTTCCTTTGCTTCCCCGCCTGCTGCTTCGCTGCTTTCAGCTTCAGAACCAGTTTCTGCCGCTGTTGTGTCTGCGGATCCTGCAACTACTGTTGTCTCTGTTTTTCCAGAACCGCCACAGCCTGCAAGGCTTACTGCAGCAAGAGCTGCCGTCAAAACTACAGATGTCATTTTCATGTTGCGTTTTTTCATAATCTATTCCTCCTATAAAATAATTTTTACTTTTTCATCGTTTTTCTTATCGTTCTTCCCTGTAATACGGCTGTCCATTTGCCTTCGGACCGCTCTTTTTAATGCCGAAAAATGCAAGTACAAACAGGGTACACAGATACGGGATCATCTGAAGGATCTGATAAGGAGTGGACGGGCTTAACAGCTGTAAGCGGATCTGCAGCGCATCACAGAAGCCAAAAAGCAGACATGCAAACATAACTCCTGTTGGCATCCACCGTCCAAAGATAACTGCTGATAAGGCAATAAATCCGCGGCCTGCCACAATGCCTTCTGAATAGGTACTTGTATAACAGATGGTCAGATATGCACCGCCGATACCGGCCAGGGCACCGCATATGATGCAGGCAATGTATTTCTGGAGAACTACATTAATTCCCAGTGTTTCCGCTGCCTTTGGGAACTCACCTACAGCCTTGAAATTCAGTCCCGCCTTTGTACGGTTTAAAAATACCGCTGTCACGGCAACCAGAAGATATGCCCCATACACAAGAGGACTCTGCTGGAAGAAGATACTTCCGATCACCGGGATCTTGCTGAGTACCGGGATGGGCATGATCCCCATAGACACGCCCTGGATCAGTGTAGACGTATCAGAAAAGGAAAGCCGGTAAATAAAAGATGCCAGCGCCGGAGCAAAAATATTGATCGCCATACCATAAACGGTCTGTTCCGCGCAAAGGGTAATGGTGCAGAAAGCGTAGATCATATTGGTAGCAATACCGGAAAGAGCGCCTGCTAAAACTCCCGCCCAGGGACTTCCTGTTTCATATCCCACCAGAAAGCCCACCAAAGCACCAATGGCCATAATGCCGTCCAGACCGATATTGACCATTCCGGCACGCTCTGAATAGGTTTCCGCAAGAGCCACCAAGAGGATGGGCGTTGCCATGCGCACCGTTGAGAGCAGAAGCTCTGTGAGAAAATTCATTGTAAAAAATGATGCCATCAGCCCTGCGCCTCCTTTCTCTTTCCATGGTTTATAAGGAACTGCTTGATCGTCGGAAGTTTTAATAATGCGGTTCCGGCTACTGCAAAGATAATGACCAGAGCCTGAATGATATCCACCACAGAGCTTGGTACCTGCGTGGCTGTCTGCAAGGTACTTGCGCCCTTTCGCAGCACTGCGAAAATGCAGGCCACAATAGCCGTTCCCAATGGATTTAGCTGGGCGATCAGTGCAATTGCCACGCCATCGAAACCAAAGCCGGAGCCAAAACCGCTCATAAGCCGGAACTGTTTTCCATGAAGTTCTATGCTTCCTCCAAGTCCTGCAATAGCGCCTGAAGTGATAAAAGAAAACAGGATGTATTTATTAACGGGAAAACCATTGAAAAATGCCGCTGTTGCGTTCATTCCCACTGCCCGCAGCTTAAATCCTTTGGACGTATAAAAAATGAAATAGTATAAAACCGCTGCAAGCAAAAACGCCGCCAGAACACCCCAATGGGCTGGAAATCCTTTTGAAATACCGGCAATCTTCATACTGTCTGCCACTGCAACCGTCTGTGGAACACTGCCGTCACGCAAAAGGGTTGTATACACATATCCCATAAACAGCGTTGCCACATAGTTGAGCATGATGCTGACGATCATTTCATTTAAGCCTCTGGTGATCTTTAAAATACCAGGAATAGCGCCCCAGATGCCCCCTGCAACGGTTCCTGCAAGAAGGCTTACAAGAAGTCCGCCCATTCCTGCGTCACCCAGTTTTGCAGAGACAAAGATACTGGTAACTGCACTCATAATAAACTGCCCTTCACCGCCCAGGTTAAAAACGCCGCACTTATAGGCAAAGGCTGCTGCAAGTCCGGTAAAGATCAGCGGACATGCAATTACTAAAGTCTGCCCCATCTTACGTCCGCTTCCAAATGCACCGGAAAACATAAGCTTCCACCGGATTTTTCCCCAGACACAGGATGATGATCCCTCCTGCTATAAATGCGATCAGGATCGACAGAATGGGGATCAGGATCTTTGCCAGATTATCTTTTAATTTCATTTCCCTATTCCTCCTTTCCTGCCATTGCCAGGGATATTTCTTCTACCGGCGGATTTTCACCAGAATAAATTCCCATGACCTGGCCTTCAAACATAACCAGGATCCGGTCTGAAAGTTTTAGGACTTCATCAAAATCCGCACTGATCAATAAGATCCCACAGCCCTTGTCCCTTGCTTCGATCATGGTATCGTGTACATACTGGGAAGCCCCGATGTCCAGACCTCTGGTTGGATGGACTGCTACTAAAAGTTCCGGGTGATTTTCCATTTCCCTGGCTAAGATGATCTTCTGCTGATTGCCGCCGGATAAGTTTCTTGCTTCCTGCTCAATAGAAGCACAGCGGATATCATTCTTTTTCTGAAGTTCCAGGGCAAACTTCCGGATCGCTTTTTTCTTTAATAAAGCGCCGTGTGCATAGGAAAAACGAGGTTCTTCCGTGGCCTTTAAAACCAGATTTTCTTCTACTGTCATATTTCCTACCAGACCCATTTTGTTTCGGTCTTCCGGGACATGGGATACATTGGAAAGAATGAAGCCATTAGGCGCAAACTGGGCAACTTTGTGGGAATTTAATTCCACTTCTCCGCTGTCTGGTGAAATAACTCCCGTTACCAGCTGCGCAAGCTGTGACTGTCCGTTGCCGTCTACTCCGGCCACTCCCAGGATTTCTCCCTTTCCTATGGAGAAGCTTACGTTATTTAAACCGCTGTGTTTATGATCCTTCTGATAATCCACATGGAGCAGACGCAGCACATCTTCTCCCGGTTCTGTCACTTTTTTATAAGCACTGACTGACATCTCATGGCCGATCATCAGATTTGCAAGCTGTGCCCCATCTGTATCCTTTTTATCCACTGTAGTAATAGTCTGACCAGCCCGCAGGATCGTCACCCGGTCACTGACTGCCATTACCTCACGCATTTTGTGGGAGATAAAAATAACAGACTTGTTTTCTGCCGTCAGTCTTCCCATAATAGAGAAAAGACCTTCTACTTCCTGGTCTGTCAGCGCTGCCGTTGGCTCATCTAAGATCAGAAGCTCCGCTCCCCGGTAAAGAGCCTTTAAAATCTCTACACGCTGCTGTTCGCCTACAGAAATCTCATTTACCTGCTTATCCAGATCTACTTCCAGTCCGTATTTTTGTGAAAGCTCCAGGATTTCCTTTTTCCGTTCTTCTTTTTTAATGAAAATGGAACTGTCCTTTTTCGTTCCAAGGATAATATTTTCAAATACTGTCATGGCATCCACCAGCATAAAATGCTGATGCACCATTCCGATCCCCAGTTTTACTGCTGTTTTTGGTGAATCGATCTTTACCTTTTTGCCTTTTAACCAGATCGTACCGGAAGTAGGCTGATACAGCCCGATGAGAATATTCATCAGGGTACTTTTTCCTGCACCATTTTCACCCAGAAGTGTATGGATTTCGCCTTCTTCAATAGACAGATTGATATCCTTATTGGCATAGACTGCACCAAACTGCTTGGTGATCCCTTCCATTCTTAAAAGCTCCGCCATATTCATCCCCCTCCTTTTCAATTTCAATGCTTATAAATAAAAAAAGGAAATGAACATGCTGAAAGAACATGTCTTTCAGCGATTCACTCCCTTGTAAATCCTATGACCTGTAAACTGACCTACATTATAAACAGACAGATTCCTGATGTCAATTATTCCCTCTTTTTCTTAATAAAATTATCCCATCATGGTTTTCAGGGTTACCATGATGGGATAATTCTTTCATTTTTTCTGAATTTTCCTAAGATTCTATTGTATTTGTCTCTTCTGCCAGCTTTTTCCGCATTCTTTTATCTTCATACATTTTTTCATCTGCTTCACGGTACATTTTATCATAATCTACTGCGCCGTAAGCCATGCTGCTTCCCATAGAGAACCTCAGATCAACGGTAAGTCCGTCCCGCAGCCGGACCTTCTGTCCGCTCTGAAGCGCCTTCAGGGCTTCTATTTTCTGCACAAGCGCTTCTTTCCCATACTTATAATAGAACAATGTAAATTCATCACCGCCCTGACGGCAGAGAATGCTGTTTTCACCTGCTTCCTGTTTCAGCATTTCTGCAATCCTTTTAAGGTACTCATCACCATTTTCATGTCCGTAAGTGTCATTAACCATTTTCAGACCGTCAGCATCTACCATAACAGCAGCGCAGTAATATGGTTCCCTGCATTCTTCCAGTATTTTGGAAAGCCTGGTATCTCTGCCAGTCCGGTTAAACAGCCCCGTCAGCTGGTCATGATCTCTCTGGTATTCGATCTCCCTGCGCTTGCGGATCTCCTCTGTAACGTCCGTAATAACACCGAAGATCTCTTCGCCCTCCTGGATCTCTTCAATTTTTAAATATTTACCATTTCCTACAGCAAATATCTCATTTTCACCTGCAACCGGCTCTTTTTGCATGGTTCTAATATATTTCTTGAAATCTTCCCAGTCAGAAGGCAGCTTCCAGGCAGCTTCTGTGCCGGTCTTTAAGATCTGAAGAATATCACCTGTAAAACGGACTCTCTTCATTTGCCGGTTGTACTCATATACACCAATGTGCATATCCGTCTTTCCAAGCACATATGTCATTTTCCTGTCATTGACTAACAGGCTCTGGAGCATTTCATTAATATAACGGCTCAGTTCAAAAAATTCCCTGCTGCTTTGGACATCAATCTTGACGTTTAAGTCACCCATGGTTATCTTATGCAACTTTCCGTTTACTTCCCCGATCTTCTGGACTACCTCCCGGTCCAGATACCGGGTCACTGCCTTAAACAATGCCAGCGCAATGAGTACAAGACATACCGCCAGATACAGCATATTTAACGGTATGCGTTCATAAAGTGCCTTACTGGTCACTGCCACACCGATATAATTATCTGCTACCTTCTTAAATACGATATAGGAACGTTTTCCATTGATCATACCGGAAAAACCTTTTGTACTATGGATCTTTTCCGTATTTAAACCAATTTCCTTCATGTCCATTCCCACTAATTCTGTGTCCGTAGCACCTACGATCTTTTCTGTTTCTGCATTTACCGCAAAGTAGCTGATATCCGGGTTGACACAAAGCTGGGAAAAAATATAAGGCAGTTCATTTTTTTCTGTTACTTTGGATACATTTACCGGTTCAATTCCCGCTTCCACGATAAATTCCCCGGTGCTGTTCCACATAGCTGAATACTGCATCAGCTTATGCTCTGCTGTATTCGGCTCTATATCCTGAACCATTTTCAGGGATTTGTCCTTAAGCATAGGCTTAAAATAATTCATCTGCTCCCCGGAGTCAAAGCTATAACCATAATACTGGGGATGGGTTCCGGAAACGATCTCGCCTGCAGCATCAATAATGTGGATCTCATCTACTTCCATAAATTCCGCGATCTTACGCAGTTCATACAGATCATTTCTTGCCCCGGTGTTCTTCTCCAGAATATAGGCAATGGCCTCTGTATTATGAAGACATTTCGCAGCATATTCCTGGCGCAGCCTGGTAAGTTCCTTCTGATTCTCCTCCAGCATCTTATCCATCTGCTCAAAGATCTTATCCGCCGTCCCCTGCGCCCGGCTCTGCTCATTTGCTATATTCAATGCCGTAATGCTAATAAGGATCACACTTACCAACGCAAATGTGACCTTATACATATAACTCCATATGGATTTCTTTAAAGTACGCACGACTTCTCCTTACTTGCTATATGCACACCTACGCCGTGTACATATACTTGCATCTTCCCCGCTTTTGAGAAAGATTATCACGCCTTCGGTTACAAGAATTATAGCAACTTTAGAGAAGTTAGGCAAGTTTTCATCGGTTTTAATTGGCTGAATTTTCAATCTGGCTTATGATTTATCCCGTCATTTTCTTTAAATACTCCAACATTATCCCCGACACCACGGAATTGGCTGTCTTTGAAAATGCCAGTCCCAGGGTCCGGTGTGAAGCTGGTTCTAAGGGCCTGGATTCTACATCGTCTCTGGCAAAGGCTTTTAGTACCATTTTCTGGGAAATGGTGACGCCTAATCCGCTTTTTACAAAGGCCATGATCAGTGTATCGTCCCGGAAGCTGTAGGTGATCTTCGGCTTTACGGAACATTTTGCTAATAAATGCTGGATATCATTGTCGCAGCCAGGTGTTTCTATAATTAAGGGATACGAAAACAGTTCTGACACTGTGACCCGTTCTTTTTCTGTAAGTGGATGCCCCTTAGGCATCACTGCACACAGCGGGTCATCCATCAGTGGATAAAATTTCAGGTCGTCTGCCACAATAGATGACAGGAAACCGCAGTCCACCTGTCCGTGGATGATCCAGTCACGGATCTCATCGTAATTGCCGTCAAAGATCTCTACCTGCACCTTTGGATAATGTTCTTTGAAGAAATGGATCACTCCCGGCATCCACAACGCTGTAATACTGGAAAAGCTTCCTACCCGCAGCTTTCCTTCGATCTTATGATTAATATTAAAGGCCGCCTGGCGCAGCTTTGCCTTCTGGTTTACCATTTCCTGAATATAAGGAATCAGTCTGGCTCCGTTGTCTGTAAGTATGACTCCCTTTTTTACTCTGGCAAACAGCCGGACTTCCAGTTCTTCTTCCAGTCCAGCCATCATCTGGCTGATGCCGGACTGTGTGTAATTTAATGCCTCTGCCGCCCCGGAAAAGCTGCCGGTCTCGCACACCTTTAAAAATATCTCATATCTGTCTTTCTGTTCTTTCATAAATTTATCTATAGCCCCATATCCATTACAAAAAATTATATATAGTCATAAAAACATTTGTTTTACTGATATTATAACATGTGCTATTCTGGTATGACAAGCAAGTTCAGCTATAGATAATTTTAGGGGGATTCTTTTTCATGAATAAGAAGAAAAGTAATTTTTCCGGCCAGTTAGGTTTTGTTTTAGCTGCTGCCGGCAGTGCCGTAGGCGTGGGAAACCTGTGGCGTTTTCCGTATCTGGCGGCAAAGGACGGCGGAGGACTGTTCTTAGTCATCTATCTGGCACTGGTCTTAACATTTGGATTCACACTGCTGGCATCTGACATTGCCATTGGCCGCAGAACAAAAGAAAGCGCTATCGGGGCTTATACCCAGATGTCGCCTAAATGGAAATTTCTAGGAATTTTAACCTTTCTTGTTCCAGTCCTGATCATGACCTACTATGCTGTTATCGGCGG
>OGFO01001021.1_pt1 | contig 11757 bp, 10 predicted proteins | sample 1570981 | NCBI WGS metagenome assembly OGFO01 (sample SAMEA2581955, study PRJEB24529) | metagenome | biome: Human gut stool | place: China | collected 2011
TATATACTCTGCATTACGACTGCTGCCATATCCTGTTTTTATGCCTCTAAACCATCTTTACAATAAATTGAGAACCGTTTCCACCGCCGCACAGAGTCCCATAAGGATCCACGATGTCCGGTAAAGAAGCTTATTCGCCCGCGGAATATCCTCGATCTCTACCGGCCGCAGATCATCCCCAATGTATTTCTTCTTCACAAGTTTTCCGAAATACCAGGCATCTCCCGCAAGGCGGATCCTGAGTGATCCGGCGCAGACCGATTCCGTCTGGGCGGAATTTGGGCTCGCGTGGTTGAAACGGTCCCTTAAAAAGATCTCCTTCGCATGGGAACCGTCAAATTCATGATCTTTTGATGGCAGATAGGAGGCGAAGATCATGACCCAGGCGCAAAGTCTCGCCGGTATAAAGTTCAGGAGATCGTCAAGCTTTGCCGCCGCCCTTCCAAGATAAAGATACTTGTCGTTCTTATATCCCACCATGGAATCCATGGTATTGACCGCTTTGTAGACCCAGCCGAGGACCGGGCCGCCGAGAGCCATATAAAAAAGCGGGGCTGCGACACCATCCGAAGTATTTTCCGCTACCGTTTCCACCGCCGCTTTCGTGACTCCCGTCATGTCGAGACGTTCCGTATCACGGCCCACGATCATGGAGACCGCGTACCGGGCTGCCGGTAGATCATCTTTTTTCAATTCCCGGTAGACCTTCATGCTCTCATCTTTTAAGGATCTCACCGCAAATAGCTGATAGCAGAGGATCACCGAGACCAGAAATTTAAGCCCTGGGGAGATCCGCCCGCAGGCATAAAGAATGCCGCCGGATACGACCGCCGTCGTTCCCGTCACAAAAAGGACAAGGACAACGCCGCCCGCAAGCAGCGCCCGTTCCCCGTCTCCAAAGATCTTCCGTATTCCTTTTTCCAGAAAACTGATATATGTCCCGATCAGCCGCACTGGGTGATACAGCCAGTGCGGATCGCCAAGGACCTGATCCATCAGAAAGCCAAGCGCGATCACCGCCAGAAGTTCCATTCTGTCTATCATGTAAATTCTTCCTTACCTGCCGTAATTTTCCTGTTTTCAGATGCATAAACGAAACTATGTTTCCATACGCATGTGAGCCTGTCGTTCTTTTCCCCGCGGACAAAAAATTCAGGAATCCTTTACGGACTCTATTTCAAATATTTTCCGTTATTCTTATATGCCATGATGATAATAACCACCGTCAGTACAAGAAATGCCGCCAGCCATAAAACTGCCGGAAATACGCTGCATCGGTACATGACAAAGAATGCCAGATCCAGCCCCCAGAGCATCTTTGTGACGCCCTCTGTGTGGCACCATTTTGCCCGTTCTTCGTCCTCCACAAGGATCTTTGAGCTGATCGGCGTGTAGATGCCGCTTACAACCAGCGCTCCGTAGATCAGAAATCCGATGCTGCATACAGATAATAAAAGTATCATGTTTTTGTTCTCCCTTCATCTTTTCCTTTACACATTTCGTTATCGGTTATTTAGCTTTAATGATCCGCGCGTTGCGGATCTGTCCATCTGACGCATCCATTTTTCCCAAAACGCCTTCCCCGTTCCCAACCTGCCAGTCATAGTAACTTTTCTTTTCCTCCGAAAATGCCTCCATGACTGCCATGATCGTTCCTCCATGAACGACAAAAACGAGTGTCCGGTCAGCCCCCTGTTCAGCCTGAGAAGAAATTTCCTTCCATATTTCCTGAAATGCCTTCACTGTCCGGGCTTTAAACGCCTCCGTGGTCTCCCCGCCGGGAAATCCCTCTCTCCCCAGCGTGTCGATAAAATGCTGATACTCCGCATCCCCGGAAAGTTCCAGATAATTCTTATACTCAAAGGTTCCGAAATCACACTCGGAGAGTCCGGCTTTCTGGATTCTCGGAACATGTTCATATAGCTTCTCCGGGAACAGAATTTCTGCCGTCTCAAGACACCGCTTCATCGGGCTTGTGATGATCGCTGCCACGTTTCCTGCAAGCTCCCGAAGCTTCAGTGCTTCTTCCTGCAGAAAGAACACTGCCTGCTCCGTCAGTCCCTCATCAGTCCGGCCCACATACCGTTTTTCCAGATTCCCGGCCGTTGCCCCATGCCGGATCATGAAAAGTTTCATCCGATCACCGCCTTCCCGATCACGGCCGCAAGGAGGATCCCAAGCTCACAGATCTGCAGGAAAAATCCCGCCAGATCTCCTGTGACCCCACCGAACTCCTTCACTGCCATATGCCGGTAGTAGAAAAAGATCAGGATCGATGCTGATAGAATGATTCCCCCAATTCTGCCGCCCAGAAAAAGTTCCAGAACTGCTGCCGCAAGGAACAGGATGACCATCCAGACCGCCACCGTCTTCTTTTTCGCGTCCTTCATAAAATCTGCCAGCATCCCATGTTTTCTCGCCTCCGGGAATGTCACCGTGGAGAGTCCGCTTAAGGATCTTGAAATCACAAAACCGATCGAGACAAGCACCGCCGTCTCCCGGTCAAGCTCCAGACATGCCGCCGCATAAAGGATCAGATACAGTGCGCCGAAGATCACAGCGAACGCCCCCGTGTGGGTATCCTTTAAGATCGCGAGTTTCTTCTCCCTGTCTCCGTAGGACGCCCTTGCATCACACGTGTCCATAAATCCATCCATGTGGATTCCGCCTGTGATGAAGATCGGAACTGCGAGAAGGATTCCCGCTGCCAGAAAGCTTCCCGGAAGAAGCCATGAGAGCAGCAGAAACATCCCGTAAAATACTGCCCCGATCACCATGCCGATGGCCGGGAAGAAACACATGGCATATTTCATGTCCTCCTCTTTCCACTCGAACATCGGCATCGGTATTCTGGAATACATGGAAAAGGCGATAAATGCCGCCCTCATGGCCGCTCTCCTTTCTCCTGATAGTCCACGTACTGTTCCACAGAGATATCAGAAAATGTGCTCATCTCCTCATATACCTTTGCACCCATCCTGAGAAGCGGGATCATGGCAACCGCCCCGCTTCCCTCGCCGAGATGCATTCCCATGTGAAGAGGTGCCGGAAGATCCAGCATCTGAAGGACCGCCGCCCCGGCAGGTTCTGTGGAGATATGGGACGCGAGCATATAGTCCTTCGCCTCTTTCCTGATGAGAACCGCCAGAAGGCCAGAGACGGTGGAGAGGAATCCATCCGTCAAAACCGGGATCTTTGCCGCCGCTCCGCCGAGGAATAGCCCCGTCATTCCAGCGAGATCAAAACCGCCAAGCTCTGCAAGCACCGTCGCAGCGGACAGCTCTCCACTCTCATATTGTTCTTTTGTTCCATTCCGGTATTCCGGATATTTCTCATAGAAACGGGAAACTGCCATCTCCACTGCCTTTTTTTTCTTCTCAAGTCCTGCGTCAGAGAGTCCGGCGCCCCGGCCGGTCGCCTCTTCAGGAGAGAGCCCCGTGAGCACCGCGCTCATGGCGGCAGCAGGGGTCGTATTTCCGATTCCCATCTCCCCGGCGGCAAGAATTTCGTATCCCATCTCTTTCAACCGGAATGCGAGATCTATGCCGGAAAGAAGTGCCTGAAGACACCCGGTTCTGCTCATCGCCGGTTCCCTCGCGATATTTCCGGATCCTCTTGCCACTTTCCGGTCCAAAATCCGGTGCATGTCAGGCTCTTTCTGCCCGGTCGGCTCACAATCCATTCCCATATCCACCGGATAGAGGTCAGTTCCAGAGATTCGGCACATCTTGGAGGTGGATGTCTCGCCTTTCGTGAAGTTTTCCGCAACGATCCTCGTCACATCTTTACCTGTCTGGGAAACCCCTTCCGCAACGACACCATGATCCGCGCACATGACTGCCAGTGCGGACCGGTCCAGTTTCATTCCCGATGCGTTCCCGCGGATCCCCGCGATCTTTATAATATCCTCCTCCAGAATTCCGAGACTTCCGATGGGTTTTGCCACAGAATTCCAACGCTTTTTCGCAAGCTCCATGGCAGTTCGGTCTGCCGGTTCAATCTTATTCAGATATGCTTTCCAGGTCTTTTCTACTGAAGTTTTTTCTGTCATATTTATTTTCATTCTGCTGTCATATTTCATTTCACTATTCATCTTTTTGATTATGTCATATCAGTAAGAATCTTTTTCTACTGCAATTTTTGTCAATGCAAAAAATTTGCTAAAATTCAAATTTATCGAACCTTCAAAGTGCTATACTTTTCTGGATTTGTAACTATTCAGTACCTTCATAGTTACGTGCAAAAATCCATTCCAGATCAGCTTCGCTGATGGGATTTTTCTTTTTCCACGTTTCTGCACATTTAATAAAGTTCTCAGCAATTTTCACATTACTGTAAAAATACAAGTGCGGAAAGCCTGCATAAAAGCTCTCCGTCGTATATCCGCAGTCCCAGCCCCGTGTTCCCACCGGCTTTTTTGCTGCGAAATCCGTCCCGTTCTCCTCCGAATCCCAGTGGTGGAATTCATGGGCACGGAATTCAGTTCCCGCAGGTCCTAACAGTCCCTCTTTCTTTGAGGTAACAGTAATATACCCAAATCTACCAAGCTTCCCCGTGTCACGGCTGCTGCCCGGCAGCACACCTGCCATTGGCCATTCCACGCCGTCCGGATCCACGATCGAATCCTTCAGGTACAGATATCCGCCACACTCCGCGATACACGGCATCTCTTCCATCACCGCCTGACGGATCGCATTCCGCATACTGATATTTTCTGAAAGTGCTTTCGCGTGAAGCTCCGGATAACCGCCGCCAAGATAGACTGCGCAGGTTTCCACCGGAAGGTTTCTGTCGTGGATCGGGGAAAAATACTGTATTTCCGCTCCAAGTTTTCTCAGAATATCCAGATTATCCTCGTAATAAAAGCAAAAAGCTTCATCTTTGGCGACTGCAACTACTGTTTTCTTAATACCTGTCCCGCAATCCACATTACAAAACTGCCTTACAGCTTCTGGCAATTTCACTTCTATCTCTGCCGCTCTCCCAGCCTCCTCAATAATCCCATCCAGATTGATTTCCACTCGAACCTTTTCTTTGATCAGATCCAGCCGCTCCCGGATCCCCAAAATCTCCTCTGGCATCACAAGCCCCAGATGGCGGGACTCCAGCGTCATATCCTTTAATTCCGGCACATACCCGAATACCCGGATTCCAAGCTCCCGCTCTGCCCGCTCTTTTAATCCCGGATACAGCATCGGTGACAGCCGGTTAAAGACTACCCCTGTCACATGGCTCTTCTCCTTGTAATCAAGAAATCCCTTGATCGACGCTAAAGCAGAAAGACTCCGCCCCATCATATCCACCAGAAGGATCACCGGCGTATCCGTGAGATCCGCCACCTCCCAGGCACTGGACCGCTCCGAGACACCGCCAAGTCCATCGTAAAAGCCCATGACGCCCTCCAGTACAGCGATTCGGCTTTCCGGGAATTTCTCCATTTCGAGGACTTCCCTGCCGAGCAGATATCTCAGCGTATCCCCGTCCGCAAAAAAGCTGTCCAGATTTCTCGACGGGATCTCCAGCACCGTCCGGTGAAACATCGGATCGATATAATCCGGCCCGCACTTAAACGCGCGAACCTCCTGAATTTTCTCCTTCAAAAGAGAAAGCAGCGCACAGGTAAACAACGTCTTCCCCCCACCGCTCTTCTCCGCGGCAATCATGATCCGGGGAAAGCGGACGGAAACTGCCTGAGAATCCTGAACCAAACACTTCATCCGCTCCTTATCCATATTTCCAGCTCCTTCATAATCATTAAATTCCGCTGATGCAGGTTTTTCCCTCAAACGTCACGATCCATACCGGATTCTGCCCCATCATCAGATGGCTGGAACCGACTTTTTTGGACCTTGCGGCAGTAAGCGTCACAAGATCCGGTTCTGTCACCGGGAGAGTCTTTGCGGCTTCAAGGACTGCTGCCAGAGACTCAGGAGTGATGAGGTTTACAACAAATCGTGTTTTAGGATTTTTCTTAAGGCATAATGCGATAACCTCTTCCATCTGTCCTCCGCTTCCGCCAATGAAGACATGGGTTGGCGCCGGAAGATCTTCTAACGCTTCCGGCGCTGTTCCCGCTATGATCTCCAGATTTGTGAGGGCGAATTTTTTCCGGTTTTCATAGAGAAGCTCCACGGCCTCCGAATTCTTCTCGATAGCATAGACTTTCACCGAATCGGAAAGGCCTGCGCACTCCACAGAGACGGATCCTGTTCCGGCTCCGACATCGTAGAGAACGGAATTTTCCGTGAGTTCCAGCTTTGCCACGGACACGGTGCGGACTTCCATCTTCGTCATCGGAACCTTCCCGCGGGTGAACGCCTCATCGGCAATACCGTGGGATAAAGGTCTTCGGGGCCCGGTCCATTCCGCATAGAGGACGGCCAGTGAAGGTGCTTTCCTGCCCTTTATTTCCTCTGGAGTGGAGGTGAAGATCTGTTCGTCTTCAAGTGTCAGGTTTTCCCCGGCAAAGAGCTTTGTCTCCTGCATCCCAAGATCGATGAGCTGTCCGCAGATCTTTTCATAAAAATCCGCTCCGCCTCCTAAGACAAAGGCACTGCCAGAGCGCTTTAACTCTGAGGCAAAATTTGCCGCCTGCCCGTGCATGCTGAAGAGTTTCGCGTGATCCCAGGGACGCCGGATCTTCGCGAAAAAATATCCAACGGAAGAGATCCCCGGAATTACTTCCACGGTATAGTTTCCGCGGCGTTCCAGCACTGCACCGAGTTTTTCCGCTGCGCTGTAAAATCCGGTATCACCGGACATGGCTCCACAGATCACCTGTACCTCCGGGTGGGCATCCAGATAGTCCGCAATTTTTTCCGGCTGGTATGCCTCAAATACAGGTTTGTGGAAACTTTCCAGCTGTCTCACACAGCGGCTTGCGCCGACGATCAGATCACATTTATCGAGGCGTTTTTTTGCCTCACCGGTTAGATAGGATTCGCTTCCGGGTCCTGTGCCGATAAGGAATACCTGGCGTTTCCCGGAATTTTTAACTGACCTTCCCAGAGCAAAATGCTCCTCCAGATAAGCAATTCCTTCTTCTAACGAGATTCCTTCTTCCACCGGTCTTCCGATCACGACAAGACCGACACCTGCTTTTTTCGCCGCGCTGACCTTTTCCTCGAATCCGCCCGCCTTTCCGGACTCCTTCGTCACCATCCACTTCGCATGGACCGCTTTCATCATTGCAACATTTAAGTCTTCCGCAAAGGGGCCCTGCATTGCGATCAGATGGCTGCCGTAAAAGCCCATATCGGCGCAGGTCTTTACCACCTCCGGCATGGAGAGGACTCTCGCGTAGACTCTCGTCTCCCAGTCCGGGAGAGCTAAAAATGCGGAGAGCTCCTTACTTCCCGTCGTGACGAATACCGGACCTTCCGTGGTCTTTAAAAAGTCTACTGCCGCCTTAATATTCTCCACTGTGACGATCCGGCAGTCTGAACTGTCTGAAATGCTTGCCATTTCTTCCCCCGCAGTTTCTCCGGGTATTTCCATATCTGATTCGGTGTTCCGGTTTTTCTGGTTGTCATCTTCCAAAGTCCGGGGACCGGTTTCAGCAATTCGAATATTTGTTCTTTCACTATTCTTATCCCGCAGGATCCTTAAAAGCGGGGTCCCTGTCTTTTCTGCCGCCTCCCTGATATTTGCCGTGACCACCACCGCAAAAGGATGGGTTGCATCAAGGATCAAGTCATACTTCTTTTCCTGAAACAGTTTCTCCATCTGGATCTCATCGACACGCCCGTCATGAACCTGAAGATTCTCAGCCTTCGGGATCTCCTCTTTTCCATATTCCGTCGCAACAAACACATCGACCGCTACCCGACTCCCGGCAAGGCGGGATGCCAGAACCCGTCCTTCCGTTGTCCCCGCAAAAACCGCAATTTTCCCTTCCGCTATCTTCATATCCGGTATCCTCTCGGTGTGACCATCCAGTTCTGCCCGCCAAGGACGGACTTTTCGGTCCGGCTGTTTCCAATAAACACGGTGGTGAACATGTCCGCCTCGTAATCTTTCAATTCCGCTAACGTCATGACCTTCTTCGTCTCCCCGTCTCTTCCGATGTTCTTTACAATGCCGCAGACGGTATTCGAGCTCTTGTACCGTAAAAAGATCTCACAAGCACGCTTTAAATAGTCCGCCCGCTTCCTGCTGGACGGATTATAGAGGCAGATGGAAAAATCAGTCTTCGCCGCCGCATCGAGCCGGTTCTCAATGGTCTCCCAGGGTGTTAAAAGATCACTTAAGCTGATCACCGCAAAATCATGCATCAGCGGTGCCCCGAGGACAGCGCCGCCGGAGAGAGCCGCCGTGATCCCCGGGATCACCTCGATCTCCACCTCCGGGTGCTTCTCCCCGAGTTCCAGGATCGGTCCCGCCATTCCGTAGATTCCTGCGTCCCCGCTGCAGATCATCACGACAGATCTTCCTTTTTCCGCCTCCGCAAAAGCCATCTCGCAGCGCTCGATCTCCCGTTTCATGGGGGTCGTCAGAAATTCCTTATCTGGAAAGTACGGCTTCGCGAGATCCACATAGACCGTGTATCCCACGATCACATCGCAGGTGTTAAGCGCCTTTACGGCACGGAGCGTCATGGATTCATATTCTCCAGGTCCCATGCCGACCACTGTCAGCTTCTTCATATGTCCGTCCCCTTTCTGAATTCCGTGGAGAAGTCCGGCGCATAGAGTCTTGACTCCTCGTAACCGTTTGCCTCTCTCGTGCCGAATACATCACCGATAAAGATCATTGCCGTCTTCTTAATTCCGTTCTCCTCTGCGGACTTCGCCAGCGTAGAGACGGTGCAGCGGACGATCTTCTCCTCCGGCCATGTCGCCTTGTAGATGATCACCGCCGGAGTGTCCGACTCATATCCGGCTTCCGCAAGTTCCTTTTCCATCTGTGACAACAGTCCCGTGCTTAAGAACACCGCCATGGTCGCATGGTGAGCCGCCAGGGAACGGAAACTCTCCCGCTCCGGGACTCCGGTCCGCCCCGCCATTCTCGTGATGATCACGGACTGGGACACGCCAGGCAGCGTGAGTTCCGCATGGAGACTCGATGCAGCGCCGCAGAAGGAGCTGACCCCCGGGCATACATCGTAAGCAATCTTTTTCTCATCCAGCCGGTCCATCTGCTCCCGGATCGCGCCGTAGATCGCCGGATCACCGGTATGAAGCCGCACCGTCATTTTTCCCTCACGCTCCGCTTTCTCCATGGCACGGATCACCTCGTCAAGAGTCATGTAGGCACTGTTTAAGATCTCACACCCCGGCTTCGTCTCCTTTAAAAGCTCCGGATTCACAAGGGATCCCGCATAGATCACCACGTCCGCCTCCCGAAGGAATTTCTGTCCCCGGACCGTGATCAAGTCCGGCGCTCCGCTTCCGGCTCCCACAAAATGTATCATGATGGTTTTCCTCCTGTTTTTCGAATCTTCATGACCGTCCATGCATGGTCTCTCATGTCATACTCCCGCTTGCAGTACGGGCAGTGACGGATCTTCATCGCGTCAAAGCTTGCCCCGCAGCTTTCACAGGAGACCTGATGGATCGAGTATCCCGGGTCCTGCGGGATCTGGATATTCTTTCCGACGATCATCCGGATCCTGTCGTTTTTCTCCTTCATCGAACTTCCCCTGTCATATGTATCGCAGAAGTATAGATCGATATCCGCATACACATACGGGCCTTCCTGCCAGCAGTTCCCCACCGACATAGCTCCCCTGTATACAATGTCCGTGATGTTCTGGAAACTTTCCCCATCCCAGGGACCGCGGATAATAGAAAGGTCCTCTCCCGGCTCGGAAAAGATAATATTTTTTGCCAGAGCAATGACCTGGTTTGCAAAGTTTTCATAGCCAAAATCCGGCTCGTAATTCTTCATGAACCGGATCAGCCTGTTTTTGCTGCCAGAAGTGGCAAACAGAAGTCCAAGGCTCTGCATCGCCCGCCAGAAAATATACCCAAGTGTTTTTAAGGCAAACAGCATATATCCGCCGAAGGCTCCGATTACTGGATACCCGATCAGCGGGCAGATCATGGAATATAGTGTCAGAGGATCACCGGTCTTTGCCCTCTCCCATGCCAGGTATGCCAGCATGAACACCGTGAAGATGACTGCCCCTCCGCCGCACCAGGGAGTTAATGTTCTCTTGATCTCTTCCGTGGAATAGCTGAGGTCTTCAATGGAATAAAAATTCGCGACCTTCGGATACAGATCCTGCATCAGAAATCTTGTGTGGCAGTATGGGCAGCCTTCAAACAGCGCCTTGATCTGGCTCACCGCTCCGCAGGACGGGCAGGTACATGGCTCCGTTCCGTCTACCGTCGCCTCATTCGCGAAGGTGATCGTCTGGTATAAGATCTCTTTCTTCCGGAATTTTCCGATGATCCGTCCACCCCTGGAATATGTCGTATTTCTCTGCGCCGTGCGGAATTCTGTCACATTCGTATATTTCTTTCCGACCTTCGGCGGGATCGCGCCGGCTGAGGCCAGAAGACCCCGGAGTTCTATGGATGAATCTCTGTGAAGTCCGCGTTTTTCCAACCGCTTCCGCTGCTGGCCCAGAAAATACTTTATATCCTGATTTCCGGTATCCGGGATCGGTCCGCCGGAAAGCCACTCGTTGTATTGTTTCAGGAAGCGGTTATACATCATGGATGCCTTTGTGTCATGGACGCTCCCGTAATTTTTCTGCCTGTTTTCCATAGTGTTTCCTTTAATTTCGATGAATGATCAGAGACCGTAACTTTCATGCGTTGTTCCAAAACTTATTGTTTCAGTTCTTTCAGCGCTAAGTGGAAGCTTATTGATCCAGCTCTTTCAACGCTGACCGCAGAATCGCATCCGCGCCTTCCGTCTCTCCCAGATACTCCCCCTTTGTCCCGAAGACGATCATTCCCGTCCTCACCTCGTCCCTGGATCGATGGGTAAGGTGCCAATCGGCACGCTTTAAGAATACGTTTATCGTGTCCTCTATGATTCCCGCCTGTTTTAAGTGATCCATCGCCTCATCCGTCGTGTTGGATCTCTGGATCTTTCTAAGGAGTTCCAGGTCCTCGGTTCCGGCAGATAACGCGCAGGACAGCATCGTGTCCATGCGACCATCCGCCTCCCTGGAGTGGGTGTTCATGATCCCGTTTCCGATCTTCACGAGTTTTCCCATGTGACCGGCGATCAGGATACCGGAAAAGCCCAGTTCCGCGGCAAGGTCAATGGTCTTGCCGACGAAGTTGCTCATGGTGACGAGGGAATTCATAAATCCTTCCAGAAGTGATGGTTCTGTTTCCGTTGATAATTCTCCATAAGCCATCTGTTCTGCCTCAACAGCAGCATCCGTGTCCGCCGCGTTACTCCCTTGATGAGCATCGGTACAGAATTTACCATGTTCTACGAGATACCTCTCTAAAAATCCCGCGCCCATATTTCCAGGCACTGCGATCACCCATTTTCTGCCCTCTGCCTTTAAGACATTTAGATGGGTACGGATCGTCTCGACAAGCGCTTCCTCACTCATGGGCTCCACAATCCCGCTGGTCCCGAGAACGGAGATCCCACCCTCGATGCCGAGAACCGGATTGAATGTTTTCTTTGCAGCTTCCACGCCTGAAGGAATCGATATGGTGATCGATACCGGAAAAAGCTCCCCGGCTTCCTCCAAAAGGGCGTAGACGGCATCCCGGATCAGCTTTCTCGGCACAGAGTTGATCGCTGCCGCGCCTACCGGCTGGTCGAGACCGGGGTTTGTGACGC
>OGFO01001023.1_pt1 | contig 11719 bp, 9 predicted proteins | sample 1570981 | NCBI WGS metagenome assembly OGFO01 (sample SAMEA2581955, study PRJEB24529) | metagenome | biome: Human gut stool | place: China | collected 2011
GGATGTGGAGACCGTTCAGGCACGGCTGTCCAATGCCACGGAGTCGGGTGAACTCCCCGCCGGCTCGGCCTTCCAGACGGTGGAGGCCGACTTCCCCGAGGTGCCCGCCCTGATCTACGACGGCCCCTTTTCCGACCACCTGTCGGGCCGCACGCCCAAGATGCTGGAGGGGCTGCCCCAGGTCTCCGAGGCGGAGGCCCGCAGGGCCGCGGCGGCCTTTCTGGGGCTACGGGAGGACATCTTCACCCTCAGCGCCCAGGGCGAGGGACAGCTCCCCACCTGGGGCTTCTCCGCCCTGGTGAATGGCGGCGAGCTCTATGTAGAGGTCACCCGGCAGGGCGGCCAGGTGCTCCAGGTACTCTCCTCCCGGCCGGTGGGCGAGGCGTCCCTCTCCGCCCAGGAGGGGCGGCAGAAGGCTGCGGAGTTTCTGTCCGAGCGGGGCTACCAGGATATGGACCCCAGCTACTCCATCCAGCAGGGCGGCATACTCACTGTCCACTTTGCCTCCCGCCAGGACGGCGTGTACTGCTACCCCGATCTGGTCAAGGTGGGTGTGGCGCTGGACACCGGGGATGTGGTGAGCTTTGAGTCGGAGGGCTACCTCATGAACCACGGGGACCGTACCCTCCCCGCCCCCGCCGTCTCCGAGGCGGAGGCGGCCGCCCAGGTGGACGGCTCCCTCACCGTTCTGGCCCACCAGCTCGCCCTGATCCCCACCGGCGGCGAGTACGAGGTGCTGTGCCACGAATTCAAGTGCCAGAACGCCTCCGGCGGCCACGTGCTGGTCTACGTGGATGCCGCCGATGGCCGCCAGGAGCGCATTCTGCTGCTCCAGGAGGACGAGAATGGGACGCTGGTAATCTGAAACGCGAAGTTTGGAACGTACAGTTTCTGCAAAACCGATTGACAGGGAATTAACAATGTGCCATAATAGGTTCCGGTAAATCGTTAAACTTTTAACGATTTAAAATTCACGTATACACGGAGGTACCTGTTATGTCCCGTTTTACGCTTCCCAGAGACATCTATTATGGCGCCAATGCGCTGGAAAATCTGAAGAATCTGAAGGGCTCCCGTGCGGTGCTGGTGCTGGGCGGCGGCTCCATGAAGAAGTTCGGCTTTGTGGACAAGGCCCTGGGCTATCTGAAGGAGGCCGGCATTGAGACCCGCCTGATCGAGAACGTAGAGCCCGATCCCTCTGTGGAAACCGTGATGAGCGGCGCGGCAGTCATGCGGGAGTTTGAACCCGATTGGATCATCTCCATGGGCGGTGGCTCTCCCATCGACGCGGCCAAGGCCATGTGGGCCTTCTACGAGTACCCGGAGACCACCTTTGAGGATCTGATCACCCCCTTCAGCTTCCCGGAGCTGCGCCAGAAGGCCAGGTTCTGCGCCATCCCCTCCACCTCTGGCACCGCCACCGAGGTCACCGCTTTCTCCGTCATCACCGACTACCAGAAGGGCATCAAGTACCCCCTGGCCGACTTCAATATCACCCCCGACGTGGCCATCATCGACCCGGCCCTGGCCGAGACCATGCCCCCCAAGCTGGTGGCCCACACCGGCATGGACGCCCTGACCCACGCCATCGAGGCCTATGTGTCCACCCTCCACACCGTGTTCACCGATCCCCTGGCCCTCAAGGCCATCCACATCGTGGAGAAGGATCTGCTCCGCTCCTTTAACGGCGACATGGGCTGCCGCGAGGAGATGCACTACGGCCAGTGCCTGGCCGGCATGGCCTTCTCCAACGCCCTGCTGGGCATCGTCCACTCCATGGCCCACAAGACCGGCGCGGCCTTCTCCACCGGCCACATCACCCACGGCCTGGCCAACGCCATGTACCTGCCCTACGTCATCGCCTACAACGCCAAGGCCGACGGCGTGGCCGAGCGCTATGCCGACATCGCCCGCACCATGGGCGTCGTGGGCGACACCACCGCCGAGCTGGTGGAGGGCCTGCGCGCCAAGATCCGCTCCATGAACGATGCCATGGGCATCCCCAACACCCTGAAGGACTTCGGCATTATTGAAGACGAGTTCAAGGAGAAGCTGGATGCCATCGCCGCCAACGCGGTGGGCGACGCCTGCACCGGCTCCAACCCCCGCCCCATCGATCCCGCCACCATGGCCAAGCTGTTTACCTGCATCTACTACGGCACTGAGGTCGACTTCTGATTCTGATTTCTACTTCCTTCCTCCATTTCTACATCATAAGCCGGATGGGCGCGGTCGTTTGACCGCGCCCATCCGGCTTATCTGCGTCCTGTTAGAGCTCTTTCACGTAAAAGTAGTGGCCGTACTCCCCCACGGCGGGCTCCACTGCGCCGAAGCGGCGGTAGCCCAGCTTTTCATAGAAGCCGGGGGCCTGAAATCCAAAGGTGTTCAGCTCCAGGCGCTTCGCACCCTGGCGGGCGGCGTCCTGCTCCAGCTGGGCCAGGAGGCAGGCCCCCAGGCCGGTGCCCCGGCGGGACTCCGCCACCCAAAGCACGTCCAGCAGGGCCAGCTCCCCCATCCGGAAGGCATCGCAGCCGCCGATGATCTGTCCGGCCTCGTCCTCCACCACCAGGGAGAGATCCGCCGTATCGGAGACAAAGGTGCGGTTATAGGCCCGCAGGCCGGCGTGAACCGCCGCTTCCCCCGCCTCCCCGGCGGGCTTGATGACATAGTGCTCCATCGCTCTCAATCCTCCATATCAAACGGGGGCAAATCCCGGCTCTGGGGGATGGCGTCGCCCTCAAATTCCAGCTCGTCGGGGACGGGCTCTGGGGCAGCGTCCACCATCCCCTGCTTAAACTGCATCTCCTGCCACTGATCCTTGGTAATGAGCACTTGGCGGGGCTTGGAGCCTTCAAAGGGCCCCACGACTCCCTTCTCCTCCATCTGGTCCACCAGTCGGGCCGCCCGGGAGTAGCCTAGCTTGAGCCGCCGCTGGAGCATGGACACGGAGGCCATGCCGGTCTCCACCACCACTTCAATGGCGGCGGGGAGCAGCTCGTCGTAGTCGTCCCCCACCTCGTCCGGCGCGGAGCCGCCCACGCCCTTGCTCCCCTTCTCCTTCTCGGCGGCGTGCTGCTCGATCTCATGGATGATCTCCTCCGAGTACTCGGCCGACCCGCTGTTCTGCTTGATAAAGCCCACTACGGCGGCCACCTCCTCGTCGGAGATGAGGCAGCCCTGCACCCGCTGGGGCTTGCCGGTGCCCAGGGGGAAGTAGAGCATGTCGCCCCGGCCCACCAGCTTTTCCGCGCCGGTGGTGTCCAGGATGATGCGGGACTCCAGGGAGGAGGCCACGGCAAAGGCGATGCGGCTGGGGATATTGGCCTTCATCAGACCGGTGATCACGTCGGCGGAGGGCCGCTGGGTGGCGATGATCAGGTGCATGCCGGCGGCGCGGCCCATCTGGGCCACTCGGCAGATGGACTCCTCCACCTCCTTGGCGGCCACCAGCATCAGATCGGCCAGCTCGTCAATGACCACCACAATCTGGGGCATCTTCTCCATGCCCTCGGTCTTGGCGGCGTGGGCGTTGTAACTGGCCAGATCCCGCACCCCGATCTCCGAGAAGGCCCGGTAGCGCTTCATCATCTCCACCACCGCCCACTGGAGGGCGCCCGCCGCCTTCTTGGGGTCGGTGACCACGGGAATGAGCAGATGCGGGATGCCGTTGTAGATGCCCAGCTCCACCATCTTGGGGTCCACCATGATGAGGCGCACCTCCTCAGGGGTGGCCTTGTAGAGCAGGGAGATAATCAGAGAGTTGGTACACACCGACTTGCCCGAGCCGGTAGTGCCGGCGATGAGCAGGTGGGGCAGCTTGGCAATATTGCCCACCACATTGCGGTTGCTGATGTCCCGGCCCACAGCAAAGGAAACCTTGGAGGGGTTGTCCCGGAACTCACTGGAGTCGATGACATCGTGGATATAGACCGGGGAGACGAGCTTGTTGGGCACCTCAATGCCCACCATGGAGATCTTGTCCGGGATGGGGGCGATGCGAACGCCGGTAGCCCCCAAGGCCAGGGCGATATCGTCAGCCAGGTTGGTCAGCTTGTTAAGCCGCACCCCCTGGTCCAGCTCCACCTCGTACCGGGTCACCGATGGGCCGCGGGTCACATTGGCGATGGTAGCATCGATTCCGAAGGACCGGATGGTGTCGGACAGGCGGGCCTGATTGGCCTGGAGCTCGCTGGCCACGTCGGCGCCCGACACGCCTGCCCCCTCGTTCAGCAGCGAAACCGGCGGATACTGGTAGGCCGCCGGAGTCCCCTCCTCCAGTTTGCGGGCGATGTCCTGGGCCACCTCGGCCGCCGCCTGGGCAGCCTCCTCCCTCTTCACCTTGGCCACAGCGGGCTCCCGCTCAATCTCCGGCACCGGCGGGGCAGGGGCGGGCTCCGGGATGGGTTCCGGCACCGGTTTCGCCGCCTGAGCTGCCTCCTGAGGCGTCTCAGGCGGAGGGGACACGGCGATGGGTTCTGCCTCAGGCACATCCCCAGCCGCCGCACCGGCCAATACCTGGTCCGGCGTGGGCACCGAGGGCTTCCGGTTGAAAAAGCGCTCCTTCTTCTCAATGGGCTTGGGCTCGGGCCGTTTGCCCACCAGCGGACCATCGTCCACGGGGATATCGATCTGAGGCACCTGCTGGCGGCGGGCGGCGCTCTCCGGCTCGGGGGCACGGCGGCGCTCACGGGGCTTGGGCTCGGGCAGTTCCTCCTCCTCGTACTCCACCCGGGGCCGCTCACGGATCCGGTCCACGATATCCACCGGGGAGACGTGGAACACCACCATCAGCATGATGGCCGCGATCAGGACGAAGATTACACCGGCTCCGTACTTGCTGAACACCGCAGTCAGCCCCAGGGCGATCGAGCCGCTGACCACACCGCCGCTCTTGAGAGCCTCTCCCTGGCTCCACAGGGTCTTGACCAGCTCCAGGCTCCACTCATAGGAGCCCCTGGTCAGAATCAGGTGGAGCAGGCAGCCCACCAGCACTGGGGTGAGCAGGGCGCACCACACCCGCAGCCGCACCGGGCGGCCCCGGTGGAAGACCAAGATCCCGCTGGCCACCAGCAGCATGGGGGGCAGCAGCCAGTAGCCGTAGCCGATCAGGCCCTTGACCAAGCCGCAGAAAAAGTCGATAAAGATGGCCTGAATATGGAAGTAGCCAAAGGCGGAGAAAATGGCCAGCAGCAGACAGGCCACCGCCCCCACCTCCCGACGGATGGGCCTGGGCGCCGGGGCCTTCTTCCGGCTGCCGGCAGCGCGGGAGCCGGATGCGGTCCTTCCCGTACCCGAGGCCGTCCGCTTTCCGCCCGCGTTCTTCTTCTGTGCTGTGGCCATTGAAAATCAAATCCTTTCCAGGGTCATTCTTTTGTATCGGGTTTCTGTCACTTGAGCAGCATCATCTTCACGATGCCCGCTACCAAGCTGCCCAGGCCAACCGCCCAGCAGTAGTAAGCAAACTTGCCGAATTTCCCCTTATCGGACAGGCTCTTAACAAGCCGGATGGCAAAGTACCCCACCACAGCGGACACCGCTACGCCCACTAAGTACATGGGCAGCTCCTCAATGGGGAAGTTCGAGGCCAGCGCATCCTTAATTTCCAGGACGTTGGCGCCCAGTACGGCAGGCAGGGACATAAGGAAGGAGAAGCGCACGGCGAAGGCCCGGTCAAAGCCCCGCATCATGCCAACCGAGATGGTGGTGCCGGAGCGGGAGAGGCCGGGGATAACCGCCAGCGCCTGGCCGCAGCCCACGATCAAGGCGTCCGCCACCGTCGCGTTTTTGGCGGTCTTGTGGCCCCGGGCCATGCGGTCGGAGAAAAACAGGATAAACCCGGTGGCCAGCAGGGCGCAGGAAACCATGATGGAGTTGGAGAACAGTTGGTTCACCGCATCCTGCAAAAACACCATCACAAACAGGGGCACGGTCGCGATGATGATGAGCATCACCATCCGTCGGGCCGGCGGCGGGGCAACGCCGGTATCCTTCCGCCCGGCCAGGGCGGCAATGCCCAGGAAGAACTCGCGGATCATATCCACAATGTCCCGCCAGTAGACCATACAGACAGAAATCAGTGTACCGAAGTGGAGCAGGACGGTAAAGAACATGTATTTCTCCTCCATGTTCTCCATCCCGAAAAACGTCTGAAACAGGGCCAGATGGCCGGAGCTGGAGATGGGCAGGAATTCCGCCACGCCCTGGATAATCCCCATTAAGATGGACATAAAATAAGTCAAAGTCAGTTCCCTCCATGCTGAATCATTTGGACATACGCATTTATATTAACATACGCGCGTGGATATTTCCATCCTTTTCTCCCGCAGTTCCCGGCCGGGACATTTCATACACGATGCACATATCATGACAACAGGCAAATATGGCGATACATGGCCATTTTGCTGTGCTTTTGCACAATAAAAAGCCGAGACCAATGGTCTCGGCTTTTTGCCGCGCCTTACCCGTAGAAAGCGTGGGCCCCGATGGTCGCCACATAGGGGCGGTTCCGGGAGGCCCAGCTTCCGGGGGCCACGGTGGGATTCACAAAGTACAGGGCGCTGCCCGCAGTGTTGGCACCGTCCAGGCACAGCTTGGCGGCAACCACGCTCTCAGCGCTGGGGGTACGGTTGATGCTTCCGTTAGCGGCGGGGGTGAACTGGTTGCGCTGAAAGATCACTTCGTAGACGCTGTTGGGGAACCGGGGGCTGGCCACCCGGTTGAGCACCACATTACCCACTGCAATCTTTCCGTCCAAGGGCTGATTGCCGCTCTCAGCATAGATGATACGGGAGAGCCAGTACACCACGTCCGCCTGGTAGGCCTGCTCACCGGAGAGGATGGGCCCGCTGCCGGAGGTGATCTGGATGGTGGACTGGGTTCCGTCCCACTCCACGCCGGCGCCCAGCGCCTGGCACAGGGTTCGGATGGGAACCATGATGCTGTAGCCCTCGCACTTGACTCCGTCCGGCACGTACAGGTAGCGGCCGTTGGCCTCGATATACTGGGCGCCGGGCTTGATGTGGAGGGTCAGGCCGTCGGCCTTGACCTCTGCCTGACCATTGACCCACTCCGCCGTCGCGTTCGGATACAAGGCGCTCACGATGGGCCAGTAGGACACATAGGTAGTGCGCGCCTCCACACGGTTGGGCACATCTGCCGCAAGGGTGATCCCATTGACTACAAAGCTGACGCTGCTCTCAGCCGCCGCCGCCTGCCCGGCCAGGGTAACGCAAAGGGCCAGGCTGACGAGCGCACAAAGGGCTCGTTTCTTCATGCTTAGGATTCCTCCTGTTACAATCTGTTACTTGTTGTTCACTGTTTTGTAACCGTATTGTAACCGATTCTCCCCCAAAAAGTCAAGAGGAAGTTTTGTCGATACTGTTCAATCCATTGTGCTGCAATGGTTTCAATTCACCCTTCTCTTTGTGCGTCAGAACATTTTTCGATGTTTCCAGCTCTCCTTCGGCTACAAATGATAACAAAAAGAAACACGTCCGGAAAGCTGTCCGGACGTGTCTCCACCGCGCTCAGCGGTAAAACCAGTGGGCGCCGATCGTCATGACGTGAGTTCTGTTTTCCATAATCCAATGGTTGTTGGTCAGCGCCGGCGCCAGGAAGTACAGGCTGTCCTTGGCCACGTTGACCCCCTCCAAGCAGAGCTTGGCCGCCTGAATGCTCTGTTCCGTGGGCTCCTGATAGATTGTGCCATTGCGCACAGGGGTAAACTGCCCACCCCACCGGTCGTCAAAGATCACACCGTAGATGGTGTCCGGGAAGTCCGGGGAATCCACCCGGTTAAGTACCACGTTGCCCACTGCGATCTGTCCCTCCAGAGGCTCTCCCCGGCTCTCCGCCGAGATGATGCGGGACAGCCAGTAGAGCTTGTCCTCCCGGTTGTAGTCGGGCTGCGTCGTTGCGCTGCCTCCCCCGTTGACCGACACCACGCCGGTGGCCGGATTCCAGTCCACGGTGGCGCCCAGCGCCTCTGCCAACACCCGCACCGGCACAAGCGTACGCCCCGCCTTCAAATGGACGCCGTCTTTGGCATACAGCGTACGGCCATTTGCTTCTATGTAGGCATCACCCGGCCGGGCCGTCAGCTTCAGCCCCTCCGCCCGGACCACAGCCCGGTCTTTCACCCAATCCACCTCTGCATCGGGGCGCAGCGCCTCCGTTATCGTCCGCAGGGGGACATAGGTAGTGTTTTGATGGACATAGCTGCCGCTGGCGTCCACCGGTGCGCCGTTGACCCGCAGCGGGCCGGCGGACGCCGCCTGTCCGTTGGTCACCAGAGCCGCACTCAATGCCACGGCCAGTACCAGCTTTTTCATGGTTCCACAACCTTTCTTTGTTTTGTAACCAGATTGTAACCGCTCTCCCCTCCCCTTGGCAAGGCACAATGTTTTCCTGACTTCCCTCTTTTTTTGATTTTTTTCAATTTTCCTCTTGACGTATTCGAAAAAGCTGATATAATAATCTCTGCTGCTCGGCTGATGGGCGAGCAAGGATAGAGCACTCACCATGGAGAGATGGCTGAGTTGGTCGAAGGCGCACGATTGGAAATCGTGTAGGCGTTAATAGCGTCTCGAGGGTTCGAATCCCTCTCTCTCCGCCAATAGAAAAGCCTAGAACCGCAATGGTTCCAGGCTTTTTCTTTTGCTTTTTCGCGGGTGAATACCCTTTGATTTACCCTTTACAGGTTCAGAACGTCCTTGATATAGGATTCCATACGCGCGGCGCTCTCCCGCTTCATTTGGTCGGTGACGTGTCCGTATACGTCCAGGGTAAAGGCCGCGGTGGCGTGGCCCAGATTGCCCTGGACGGTTTTTATATCATCCCCGGAGCGGATTGCGGCCACGGCGTAACTATGCCGCAGGTCATGGAAGCGGGCATCGGGGCGGCCGATGGAGGTCACCACCGCCTTGAACGCATTTACAAGTGTGCAGCGGGCTAAATGGTGCCCCAGCTCATTGGTGAACACAAGGCCGGAATCCTCCCACATAGGGCCAGCTCTCAAACGGAGCTCCGCTTGCTGTGCCCGATGATGTTTCAGCAGATCCATCACCCACGGGGCCGGGGTAATTGTTCGGGCCTTATCATTCTTCAAAGGGGCAAAAACATATTGCCCGCCCCGTTTCTTCTCCTGTTGGAGCTGCTTGTCTATCAGAATAGTCCCCTTCTCAAAGTCTACGCACGACCACATGAGCCCCAAGACCTCCCCCTCCCGCATACCGGTGAACAATGTCACAGTAAAGAGGTTTTCAAAGCGGTGGCCCTGGATTGCTTTTAGAAAGGCTTTACTCTGTTCTTCATCCAGAGGTTTTATCGGTTTCCGTACTACTCGGGGAAGAGTGCAGGCATCGGAGGGATTGAACCGCAGGTATCCCAACGCCACGGCTTGCTGGAGGGCCTTATGGAGCACACCGTGGACATTCTTTACTGTTTTCGGGGACAGGCCGGGCTTTCCCTCCCGCTCGGCTCCCAGGCTGTTGTAAAACGCTTGGATGGTGTGGGCGTTCAACGCCTCCAGCTTCACAGAGCCCAGGGCGGGCTTGATGTGGTTTCTGATCTGGTCGCTGTAGGAACGCACGGTAAAGGGCTTTACCCCGCCCAGGTAGTCCGCCGACCAAATATCCAGCCATTGACCCACAGTCATCTTGCAGGGCTCCTTGTATGTACCGGCATCCAGCGCGGCGGTGAGCTGGGCCAGCTTCTTTCTCACCTCCTGCTGTGTGGCTCCGTAGACTGACCGCTGCACCTGCTTCCCGGTACCCGGATCTCGGCCTACAGTATATCGGGCCTCCCACCGCCCATCCTTTCGCTGGCGGATTGTCCCGGCCCCCTGGGCCGCTCTTGTGTTGCTCTTTCTAGGCATTGAAAATCCCTCCGTGAATGTGATATGATGAAGGGGCAGTAGGCCATACAAGTTTACTGCTCCTATGTGGCCGTCCTCGGTGTTCCAGCACCGGGGGCGGCAATTTTTATGCGCTACTATCGTTCATTAAATACATTTAATACAATAAATTCCGATGAATCAAACGGCTTGCTATGCTCTGAAATCTACATTCCCGGCCAGAATAGCCAGGAACTCCACCGCTTTCCTTTTCCCTTCCAGATTGAGTCCCGCATAATACCGGCGCAGGTTGGAATCTAAGGCCCTGAGTGTGGCCGCCTCTGCCGCATCCTCGCCCAAGCCGTCCATTTCCTCCTCTGTAGGATTGAAGTGCCCCCGCTCGTTGCTGTTTCCCATAAGGTACTCAGGCCGAACATCGAATAGGCCACACAGTTCCATGAGTGCTTCAAAGTTTGGGGTTGTACGCTCATTTTCCCACTGGCTCACAGCAGTCTGGTGAACTTCGAGCATATCGGCGAGTTCTTGCTGGCTCCAGTCCTTTTCCTTTCGCAGTTGTGCAATTCTGTTCAATCTGGTTCGCCTCCTTTCCGTTATGATAGTATCAAAACTATTATTTGTCAATAGACTATTGACAAATATGTGAGTTGCTATTATCATATTAGTAAATCTATTAAACGAGGTGAACTATATGGAAAAGCTGACAATGACCGTAGAGGAGGCCGGTAAGGTGCTGGGGATCTCCAGGCCCACGGCGTATAAGCTGGTACAGCGGGCGGACTTCCCCGTTGTGCGTGTGGGCCACCGTCTGCTGGTATCAACGGAGGGCCTGCGGGAGAGGGTGAAGAAAGAGGCCGGGGTGACTGAGTCGTGATACATAACCGGCCCTTGACGGTCTACACGACCAACACCAGGCGGGCCAACGTCTACCAGTCAGCGCCCCAGGATATCGGGCAGTTCTTTGAGCGGCTGCGCAGCTCCCAGGCGATCCCGTTCAGCCATGATAGCTACATGGCCCTGTCGAAGGGCCAGCAAGACGATTTGAAGGATGTGGGCGGCTTTGTCCTGGGGGAGTTGCGCGGCGGCCGGAGAAAGGCCGGGGCCGTGCTCTCCAGGTGTGCCGCTGTGCTGGATGCGGACACCCTGGGGCCGGGAGAGACGGACGGCGTGGTGCGGCGGATGGAGGCCCTGGGGTGCTGCTACTGCATTTACTCCACCGCCAAGCACAGCCCAGATGCCCCCCGCCTGCGGATAGTGATCCCGTTCTCGGAGGATATAACCGCCGATGAGTACGAACCGGTTACCCGCCTGCTCTGCCAGATGATACAGCCGGAAATGACTTGGTTCGACCCCTCCACCGCCGAGCCGTCCCGCATGATGTATTATCCCGCCCACTGCCAGGATATCGCCCCGGTGTACTATGCAGGGGACAAGCCCCTCCTGGATGCCCGTGTGCTGCTCTCCCGGCTCCAAGACTGGCAGGACGTGACCTCCTGGCCGAGATTCCCACAGGAACAGACCCCCGCACGTCTGGCGGCCAAGCAGGGAGACCCGGAGACCAAACACGGCGTTGTGGGCGCCTTCTGCCGTGTGTACGACGTGCCCGCGGCGTTGGACAAGTTCCTGCCCGGCGTCTACGAGGAGGCGGACACCCCGGGGCGCTACACCTTCACCGGCGGCTCCACCACCGGCGGCGCGGTGCTCTACGACGGGGGGAAGTTCCTGTACTCCCACCATGCCACCGACCCCTGCGGCGGGAAGCTGGTCAACGCCTTCGACCTGGTGCGGCTGCACTGCTTCGGAGACAAGGACGATGAGGCGGCCCACGGAGCACGGGGGAATGGATTGCCGAGCTATGGGGCCATGTGT
>OGFO01001030.1_pt1 | contig 11625 bp, 7 predicted proteins | sample 1570981 | NCBI WGS metagenome assembly OGFO01 (sample SAMEA2581955, study PRJEB24529) | metagenome | biome: Human gut stool | place: China | collected 2011
GGCCGGCAGCATCCAAAGAGAGTTATCTGAATATAGAAAAAATCATCGAAGTGGCGAAAGCAGCTCATGCGGACGCCATCCATCCGGGTTACGGCTTCTTGTCCGAGAATGCTACTTTCGCCCGTCGATGTCAGGAAGAAGGAATCATCTTTATCGGACCTAATCCGGAAACAATGGAAGCCATGGGGGATAAAATTGCTGCCCGTATCAAAATGATCGAGGCAGGAGTACCCGTTGTTCCCGGCACACAAGACAATTTGAAAAGTGTGGAAGAAGCCATAGAGCTTTGCAATAAGATCGGATATCCGGTGATGCTGAAAGCTTCTATGGGCGGTGGTGGAAAGGGTATGCGCCTCATCCACAGTGCCGAGGAAGTGGAAGAAGCTTATACCACTGCCAAGAGCGAATCGTTGTCTTCCTTTGGCGACGACACGGTTTATCTGGAGAAGTTCGTTGAAGAGCCTCATCACATCGAGTTCCAGATTCTTGGTGACAAGCATGGAAATGTCATTCATCTATGCGAACGCGAATGTTCCGTGCAACGCCGTAACCAGAAAATCGTAGAGGAGACTCCTTCGGTTTTCGTCACTCCCGAACTGCGGAAAGATATGGGTGAAAAGGCGGTAGCTGCGGCTAAAGCGGTGAACTATATCGGTGCGGGTACTATCGAATTTCTTGTTGACAAACACCGCAACTATTATTTCCTTGAGATGAACACCCGTTTACAGGTGGAGCATCCGATTACGGAAGAAGTGATTGGGGTAGATTTGGTGAAAGAGCAGATTAAAGTTGCCGACGGACAGGTGCTTCAACTGAAACAAGAAAATATTCAGCAACGCGGACACGCTATTGAATGTCGTATTTGTGCCGAAGATACAGAAATGAACTTCATGCCGAGCCCGGGTATCATCAAACAGATTACAGAGCCGAACAGTATCGGTGTACGTATCGACAGTTATGTGTACGAGGGATATGAAATTCCAATCTACTACGACCCGATGATCGGTAAACTGATTGTGTGGGCTACCAACCGCGAATACGCTATCGAGCGGATGCGCCGCGTACTCCACGAATATAAGTTGACCGGTGTGAAAAACAATATCAGCTATCTGCGTGCCATCATGGACACTCCCGATTTCGTGGAAGGTCACTATGATACAGGATTCATCACCAAGAACGGCGAATATCTGCAACAACGCATCATGCGCACCAGCGAACATTCCGAAAATATTGCTTTGATTGCCGCCTATATGGACTACCTGATGAACCTCGAAGAGAACAACAGCGGTATGGCTACCGACAACCGTCCTATCAGCAAATGGAAAGAGTTCGGACTGCACAAGGGAGTGTTGAGAATCTAATTTTAACAAAGAGAATTCAATTATGGAAATTCATATAGGAAACCGTGTGGCCGAAGTAGAGTTGGTCAGCAAGGAAGATAACAAGGTGGTGCTTACCATTGATGGAAAACCGTTTGAAGCAGACGTAGTGATGGCGGAAAACGGCACTTGCAACATCTTGATGGACGGACGCAGTTCGAATGCACAGCTGATTCGCCGTGATAACGGGAAAAGCTATAAAGTGAATACGCATTATAGCAGTTTCAATGTAGAAATTGTGGACAGTCAGGCAAAATATCTGCGGATGCGCAAGAAAGGGGAAGAGGAACAGAACGACTGCATCATTTCTCCGATGCCGGGCAAGGTAGTGAAAATACCTGTTGTAGCCGGTCAGGAAATGAAAGCGGGAGATACTGCCATCGTTATCGAAGCAATGAAGATGCAGAGCAACTACAAAGTAACTTCGGATTGCCGCATTAAAGAAATTCTGGTTCAAGAAGGTGATAGCATAACCGGCGAACAGACATTAATAACATTAGAACCGATTGCATAATATAAGAACGGATTGCATTATGGAAGAAATAAATAAAGCATACGCCACGTTCGAAGAACGTGACCGCATCGCTTCTCTTGGTGGAGGCGTTGATAAAATAGAGAAGCAACATGAAAGCGGTAAAATGACTGCCCGCGAACGTATCGAGATGTTGCTCGATAAGGGTACTTTCGTTGAACTGGATAAGTTGATAGTTCACCGTTGTACGAACTACGGAATGGATAAGAACAAAATTCCGGGAGATGGTATCGTATCCGGTTACGGAAAGGTGGACGGTCGCCAAGTGTTTGTTTACGCTTATGACTTTACGGTATATGGCGGCTCACTGTCAGCTTCCAATGCTAAAAAGATTGTGAAAGTACAACAACTTGCATTGAAGAACGGTGCCCCGATTATCGCTTTGAATGATTCGGGCGGTGCACGTATCCAGGAAGGGATCGAGAGCCTTTCCGGTTATGCTGATATTTTCTATCAGAATACAATGGCCAGCGGTGTGATTCCACAGATTTCGGCAATCCTGGGTCCTTGCGCCGGAGGTGCCTGCTACTCTCCTGCCCTGACCGATTTCATCTTTATGGTAAAAGAAAAAAGTCACATGTTTGTGACTGGTCCGGATGTAGTAAAAACTGTGATTCATGAGGAAGTAAGTAAAGAAGAGCTGGGTGGCGCAATGACACATAGCAGCAAGAGCGGTGTGACTCACTTTATGTGCAATACCGAAGAAGAATTGCTGATGAGCATCCGTGAACTGCTTTCTTTCTTACCGCAGAATAATATGGATGAAGCCAAGAAACAACCTTGCACTGACGAAACAAACCGTGAAGATGCTTCTCTGGATACCATCGTTCCGGTAGATCCGAACGTACCGTATGACATGAAAGACATTATCGAACGCGTTATAGACAACGGTTATTTCTTCGAAGTGATGCCGAACTTTGCTAAGAATATCATCATTGGCTTTGCCCGTATGGCAGGTCGTTCGGTAGGTATCGTAGCGAATCAGCCAGCTTATCTTGCCGGTGTTCTCGATATTGACGCCAGCGACAAAGCAAGCCGTTTTATCCGTTTCTGCGATTGCTTCAATATTCCATTGATTACATTCGAAGATGTTCCGGGATTCCTTCCGGGATATACACAGGAAAACAATGGTATCATCCGTCATGGTGCAAAAATAGTTTATGCATTTGCAGAAGCCACTGTTCCCAAACTGACAGTGATTACCCGCAAAGCTTACGGTGGTGCTTATATCGTAATGAACTCCAAGCAGACCGGAGCTGACGTGAACTTCGCTTACCCAAGTGCAGAAATTGCAGTAATGGGTGCGGACGGCGCCATCAATATCCTGTTCCGCAAAGCTGACGAAGCAACAAAGGCCAAGGAACTGGAAGCCTACAAAGAAAAGTTTGCTACTCCGTATCAGGCTGCCGAGCTGGGATATATTGACGAAATCATTTATCCGAGACAGACTCGCAAACGTCTGATTCAGGCACTAGAAATGACGGAAAACAAGATGCAGACAAATCCGCCCAAGAAGCACGGTAATATGCCTTTATAACAACTAGATAAGGTGTGCATAAAGCACCCTCCCATAAAGACGGGCTTACATAGATTCTACGATATACTTTAGAATCTTTGTAAGCCCTCTTTTTATGAGTAAGTCTTTTTATATACACAAAAAAAACGGCACCTCGATTCACATCGCAGCACCGTCACAACACAAACACAAAATAAAACACGACAAAACTACTATGCAATCTTCCTGTCATGCCGGGGAGGCATATCTTGCTTGACTTATCTATATTCGCATACGCATAAGAAGCTTTATCAGGCGATTTGCACAATAAATAACATACGTTTCCGGATTTTGTTCACAGGATTGATAAGATTTTATTCAATAATATGATAAGAAAATGAAATAATGTGCTCTTTAACGAATTCAAGAGAAACGAAAAAAAAACGGCACCCCGATTCACATCGCAGCACCGTCACAACACAAACACAAAATAAAACACGACAAAACTACTATGCAATCTTCCTGTTATGCCGGGGAGGCATATTCACTAGCCTATATATATTCGCATACCTACAAGTAGCCATCAGGCGATTTGCATATATAAAACATTCTGATTTTTATTTTGTTCACGAAAGGAGAAGTAAAAATATTATTTTTTCTCCTTGTAGTCTTTCAGGAAGCCTTCCATCAGCCATTTGGCGAGTGCCTGACGATTGGAATTCATCACCAGCCGACGCTGATCGAACGTATTCTGGATATTACCCAACTCCACAAAGACGGAAGCGGGAGTGGTATGGGAAAGCACGTATAAGTTACGCCCGCTTACTGTGCCGGAAAAGCCCCGGTTGGGTTGATGCTTATCGTACTTTGACTCAAACGTATTTTTCATATTATTCGCCAATCGTTTGCTTTCTCCCTTTTTATTCGAATAATAGAAAAAGACATCCGTTTGTTTTCCCTTACTACGGCTATCGATATGAATAAAAATAGCCCTGCAATAAGAGTAGTTCTTACGGTCTTTCCGATAAAGGGCGTTTATTTTATCGCAGCGTTGCTGTAAGCGTTGCACCTGATTCAAAGGAATTGGATCGCCCATACAAGTCTCCCGTTTACTGTTTGACAGGTACGAATCATCACGGATACCATCTTTAGCATCTTGAATGATGATACGGACTTCGGCTCCTTCCTGCATCAGGTTACGTGCCAGACGGAGGGCAATATCATAAGCGTATTCATCTTCGTGCAATTCGTATTTACCAACTTTCCCGATAGCACCCGGATCAGGACCTCCATGTCCGCTGACCACATAGAAGCAAGCACCGGCAAGACGGTTGGAAGTGACTTTCACATCAGCCAGTTGCTTTCCAAACAGAGGCTCATTGAGGGTGGTTCCTATTTTTGTTGATTTAGCTTTCGGAGATTGTTGCTTTGTTCCGGAACTTTCGGAAGCTGATTTCTTGATGGGAGGAATAACATACGTCACGCCCACTTTAAGCACATTGTTCTTTCCCAGTTTCTGTTTATTCAGCTCAATAAAATCGTCGTAATACTTCTTCGGAGAGCGGTTGTGCCTCAACAGAAAAGAAGAGATGCCTTCACCCGCCTTCGGAGTTGCCTTCTGCTGTGCCCAAAGAGTTGTGCCCGAAAAAAGAAAAGCTAAGAATAAAAGAATATAGAGTTTATTTTTCATAACTACATTAACTATCTCCTTCGCAAGAGTATCATTTCACTCATAAACAGGGCAAAAATACAATTATTTTCCCTACTTTTGCAGCATTAAAACATTTTTTGAAATAAAACATAAAAAACCGATAACATTATGGCAAAACAATTCAAACCGGAAACCCTGTGTGTACAGGCAGGATGGACGCCTAAAAAAGGCGAACCACGCGTATTGCCCATCTATCAAAGTACAACTTTCAAATACGATACCAGCGAGCAGATGGCCCGCCTGTTCGACCTGGAAGACAGTGGCTACTTTTATACCCGTCTGCAAAATCCAACGAATGACGCTGTTGCCGCCAAAATTGCCGCTCTTGAAGGTGGTGTAGCCGCTATGCTGACTTCCAGCGGTCAGGCTGCCAACTTCTATGCCATTTTTAATATCTGTCAGGCAGGAGATCACTTTGTTTGCTCTTCCGCTATTTACGGAGGTACGTTCAACCTGTTTGGAGTGACCATGAAGAAGCTAGGCATCGATGTGACTTTCGTTAATCCGGATGCCAGCGAAGAAGAAATTTCTGCAGCTTTCAAACCGAATACAAAAGCTTTATTCGGTGAAACGATTTCCAACCCTTCTCTTGAAGTACTGGATATTGAAAAGTTCGCACGTATCGCACACAGTCACGGGGTTCCCTTGATTGTTGACAATACTTTCCCGACTCCGATCAACTGCCGCCCATTTGAATGGGGAGCTGACATCGTGGTTCATTCTACTACCAAATACATGGACGGACACGCTACAAGCGTAGGTGGCTGTATCGTAGACAGCGGTAATTTTGACTGGGATGCTCATGCTGAAAAATTCCCGGGACTTTGTACTCCGGACGAGTCATACCACGGACTGACTTATACTAAAGCATTCGGCAAAGGTGCTTATATCACCAAAGCAACTGCCCAACTGATGCGTGACCTCGGCAGCATCCAAAGCCCGCAAAATTCTTTCTTATTGAATCTGGGACTTGAAACGTTGCACCTGCGTATGCCTCAACACTGCCGTAATGCGCAGAAAGTAGCCGAATATCTTTCTAAAAATGAGAAAGTTGCCTGGGTAAACTATTGCGGACTGCCGGACAATAAATATTACAGCCTTGCACAGAAATATATGCCGAACGGTTCCTGCGGAGTCATCTCCTTCGGACTGAAAGGCGGACGTGACGTATCTATCAAGTTTATGGATTCACTGGAATTCATTGCGATCGTTACTCACGTGGCGGATGCACGCAGTTGCGTGCTCCATCCGGCGAGCCATACTCACCGCCAGTTGACAGATGAGCAACTGATGGAAGCTGGTGTACGCCCGGACTTGATCCGTCTATCGGTAGGTATCGAAAATGCAGATGATATTATTGCTGATATCGAACAAGCATTGAACGCATAAGGATGCCATAAAGGTATGAAACCATAAAAGAAAGGCACAGGAAATTTTTCATTCTTGTGCCTTTTTATTATCCACAAAAAGGATATTTATTTATCAAAGAATCATTTAGATCTCCTCCGCAGATAAACTGGAAATCATTGTATCCACCCAGTATACAACTGTTCTATCCTCAGGTAAAAAACCTTCGAGATAAGGCGAATCAGATACATCTTCCAACCATGCCGTAGTAATCGGACCTCTTTCTCTTGTAAGACTTTGAGTTCCTAGATACGGACTAAAATTAAAGAAGGTGTGTTGTTTCTCTACATCATTTTCACCTGTATATGTAAAGACAAAAGCTTTTTTCTTTTTTCCGGCCAATGAAGCCCATTCTATCCGATATGTCCCTTCAACAAGCACCTGTTCATCCTTTGTTTTATAGGTGAATTTCCCTCCTTCTCCTTCTTCAGACAAACGATACACATCATCCGGTCGTAACACACAGATATCTCCTTTATTAATAAAAGCATAAGGGGTCATTGCTACATTCACCTTCTCCTGCAAGTCATCTTCTGCATCCAACAATAACAACATATCCTCACTAGGTCTGGAAACTTGGAATTCAGGTTGGTCGAGACATGTAAAAGTCAGTACACCATAAGAAACAGTAACAGGCAGCGTGACATAATTGCCGTCTTTATCACTAACGGTAACCGTCACTTTCCCTTTTTTACCGTGTGAGCTAAGCCATAACCTGTTATCGTTGACTGTTGCCGTCACAATCGTCTCATCGGAGCTTTGTGCCGAGTAACCACCTTTTCCATTAGCTATCCCGATATTCTCCGCTTCCCATCCATTAAGATACAGGACTGTAGAAGAAATCGTGTTCGTACAGGTTCCCGTTTCGTCGATTAATTCGGAACCGCTAAATAAAATAATCTCTGCATCATCTTGACAGGCTGATATACAAAAAAGCCATGAGAGAAAGAAGAAAGAAGCCTAATAAAGTTTTTGTTTTCATATTTTCAGTGGTATGGTTAAATCGCGGCATATGCCATTGTTTTGCAAAGATATAAAGTATTTGTAAAAAAAGACTATCTTTGTATGGAAAAAACATAGCTATCTGTATTAAAATAAAAAGCATGACTTTAAAATACTATTATAGTCTCATTCTCAGTCTAATGACTACTCTTTCCGTTTCGTCTCAACAAGTCGTTGTCACGGAGCTTCCTACTCAAAGATTGTTACCGGTAGCACATATTCACCGGATTCTTCAGGATAGCGAAGGTTATATGTGGTATGCAACAGAAGGCGGAGGCCTGTGCCGTGACAACGGTTATCAGATTAACGTCTTTCGTTCGGATTTAAATACGCCTCACCTGCTATCCAGCAACGACATTACCTGTATAACAGAAGACAACGGACATCATATCTGGTTCGGCACCAAACGTGGTTTATACAGATTGGATAAAGCTAATTATCAAATCAACGAAATAACAGACGGGGAACTCAAGAAGCAAAGAGTCGATGCTGTCCGGGCTATTCATGACGGCACTATCTGGACTTCGGCCGAAGGTATGATTTACCACTTTTCCAGTGAAAGCAAATGTCTTGGGAGTTATCCTTCAGAATGGAAGGGCACGAGACGAAACGTTACTGACTTTTACGAAGATGGAAAACATCAACTTTGGGTACTGCAAGGATCGGGAGGTCTTCTACAATATCATCCGTCAACAGACAGCTTCTCGCCTTATCAATGGACGTGTGACGCATCGCCTATACAAATGATTGAAGACGTACAAAATGAATGCTATTGGGTGGCCACTTGGGGAAAAGGAGTTGTACAATTAATCCCTTCTTCCAACCCACAATCGGAGGAAGTTATCTGCAAGTTACAACCCGCCACCTTAGAAGGGTACGAACAGACACCGCATAAAACTCAAATACTGGGATTACTTAAAGACAGCCGGCAGGGAGTGTTGTGGGTTTCAGCGATGGACGATTTATATGCTTACCGAATTGTAGATAATGCGCTTCACCCTGTCGATACAGAAAGTTTTCTTCCTAAAGGCAAAAAGATATTGGATAGAATCATTGAAGACCGTGCCGGCAATGTATGGGTTCCAGGATATTCTCCCCATACGTTTATCCTATCGTTCGACGCCAACAAAATCAAACGTTACTCCACTTCTGCCATGTCTGTTATTACCGGTTATCCGGTGATGGCAGACAGAACGATTCAAGAAGAAGACTATTATTGGATATGGCAGGGAAGAACCGGATTATCCATCTACCACCCCGCTTCCGAACAGATTTCTTTTGCATCGGATTTTTCCGAAGAAACAGGAAAGTATAATATCATAAAATGTATCGAGAAGTGTCATAATCAATCTGGAATCTGGGCTGCATCCGATAATGCGTGTCTATTGCATCTGCAACATGAAGGCATGAAGATGAAACTGACAAAAGAGATTCAATTGCCGGATGCCCGACAGATTCGTGTATTGAGCAAGGACAATCAGGGAAACTTATGGATAGGCACAGAAAATGCCATCTATCAATATTCTCTTTCCAAAGGGGAACTTAAGAAGTTTCAGGGGGGCACGGATATGATAAACGACCTGGCAGTTGCCCCGGACGGAACGATATTCTGCATTACAGAAGCATTGGAGTTCCAATATTTTTCCCCGGAAGGAGAAAGACATACGATTCGGAAAGGAGAAAACTATTCATCTATCCTCATCGCTCCTGATGGTAAAGTGTGGGTAGCTACTTTGGAAGGAAATGTGTACAGCTATCATCCGCAAACTAAAGTTATCACCCGGGAAGAGAATGCCTGCAACACAAACGGAGATGCTATCAAAGGAATGGAGATAGACAACTTGGGACATTTGTGGATATTGGCAGACCCATACGTAAAAGAGTACAACCCTACGAATCATTCATTTAGAATACTGTATAATTCCGACCGCTTCATTCAAGTGGATTATTTCCTTTCCATCCGCAAAATGGAAGATGGGGCGATTTGCCTCGGAGGGATCGGTGCTTTTTGTCTGATTACCCCATCTGCAGAGCTGGATCAATCTCCCAACGATATAAAGCCCGTTATATCCTCCATCAAAATAGACGGAAGAACACAAATAACAGGTATAAATACCCGACAAATAAAATTGAATCCTGATAATATCAATGTAGAAATATCCTTTTCTACGCTGGAGCATTTGCACGCCGGACAAATCAGTTATGCTTATCGTCTGAAAGGATGGGATACAGGCTGGAAGTCACTTCCTCCGGGAGTAAACACTGCGTATTTCACCAAACTTCCCAAAGGCAACTACACACTGGAAATTAAAGCGACGGACATTCACGGTTGTTGGGCACAGCCCATGTCCTGCCTGCAAATCAATCGTCTACCGGCATGGTACGAGACATGGTGGGCATACGCCCTCTATATACTTTCTTTTATTCTGATAGCGGTAGGAGTCATAAAGATCTACTTCAACCGTCTGCACCGGAAGCAACAGGAACAGTTGGAAGAACAACTGACACAGATGAAATTCCGTTTCTTTACGAATGTCAGCCACGACTTACGCACTCCCCTGACGCTGATTATCACTCCTCTAAGCAGTCTACTATCGGAGATTCAGGACGGCAAGTTAAAGCAACAGTTATCTTCCATCTATCGCAATGCTGAAGAGTTGCTGCAATTAGTCAATCAATTACTGGACTTCCGTAAACTGGAAGTGAGCGAAGAAAAACTGAATCTGACGAATGCAGATATCAGTGAATTTGTCACAACTACTTGCGAAGCTTTCGAGTCGTATGCGAGCAACAAGCAGATTCGCTTTTCAGTCATACCACTGAAACAAACGCTTTATATATATCTTGACCGGGATAAAGTACACAGGATTCTCTACAACTTACTCAATAATGCTTTCAAATTTACACCTCCTGAAGGAAGAATCGATGTGTTTTTCAAAATGGAGAACAGAGGAGGAATACAGTACGTCTGCATCATCGTGCAGAACACCGGCCAGGAAATAGCAGCAGATGAACTTCCCCATATATTCGACCGCTATTATCAGATCGGGGCAAACACCCACAGACAGGCAACAGCAGGAAGCGGCATCGGACTGCATATTGTGAAAGAATATGTCGCCATGCATCAAGGCTTTATAGAAGTGGAAAGTAATAAGGAAGAAGGAACTGAATTCTGTGTCTATCTTCCTACCAATCTGGTTGATAAACGTTTGTTACCGAGAGAGGAGAACATACCGGATGAATCCGGAGCAACTGAAACGAACTCATCAGATGCCCGGAAGACCATTTTGATTGTAGAAGACAATGAAGAATTCCGCCAATTCATGTATCAGCAGTTATCACAAGAATATCAGGTATGGGAAGCCTCCAACGGAGAAGAAGCGGAAGCCATCGCCAATGAGAAAGAAGTGGATATCATTGTGAGTGATGTCATGATGCCGGGAATGGATGGGTTTGAATTATGTCTCCGGCTGAAAGAGAATATGAAGACTTCACACATCTTCATTATTCTGCTTACTGCCCGCACAGGTGACGAAAACGAACTGGCAGGATACCAATCGGGAGCAGACTGCTACCTGACAAAGCCCTTCAACATGGATATTTTAAAGAACCGGATCCAGCATCTGCTGGCATTGCAGCAAAAGCGGAAACAGATATTCTTGTCAGGCATTGAGGTTAATGCGGAAGATCTCACTTCCTCCAAAGTAGACGAGCGATTCCTGGAAAAAGCAATCGAACTGGTCGAAAAGAATCTGGATAACAGTGATTATAGCGTGGAAGCTTTCAGTGACGACATGTGTATGAGCCGAATGAATCTTTACCGTAAACTGCAAATTATCACCGGACAGAAACCCACAGAATTTATCCGAAGCATCCGTTTGAAGAAAGCTGCCGGATTACTGACTCATACGGAACTGACCGTTATTGAGATATCGGAAAAGGTGGGATTCGCTACACCGAGTTATTTCAGTAAATGTTTTAAGGAGATGTTCGGAGTGTTGCCTACACAATATCACTCGCAGGATTAAAGGAAAAAAGGACGTCCCCGGGGGAAAAAGGGAATGGGAAATACGGGAACGTCCTCAAAACATAACAATAC
>OGFO01001038.1_pt1 | contig 11487 bp, 5 predicted proteins | sample 1570981 | NCBI WGS metagenome assembly OGFO01 (sample SAMEA2581955, study PRJEB24529) | metagenome | biome: Human gut stool | place: China | collected 2011
TTACGGGACTCCGGCTGGATGAAATCCGGATGTGTGTTGATGTAGTCAATAAGCTTATCTGCATATTTACTCATTTTGAAGAAATATGCCTCTTCCTTGGCAGGTACGCATGGACGCCCGCAGTCCGGACATTTGCCGTCTACAAGCTGTGATTCTGTGAAGAAAGATTCACATGGAGTACAGTACATTCCCTCGTAAGCTCCCTTATAGATGTCCCCCTGATCATAGAGACGCTTGAAGATCTTCTGTACCTGCTTCTCATGATCCTCATCCGTGGTACGGATGAACTTATCATAGGAAATGTTCAGCAGATCACACAGACCGCGGATGACACCGGCGATCTTATCTACATGTTCCTTGGGAGTGATGCCGGCTGCCTCAGCCTTCAGTTCGATCTTCTGTCCATGCTCGTCAGTACCGGTCTGGAAGAAGACATCATAGCCCTCCTTTCTCTTGAAACGTGCGATGCTGTCAGCCAGTACGATCTCGTAGTTGTTGCCGATATGGGGCTTCGCAGATGTATAGGCAATCGCTGTGGTAAGATAATATTTTCCTTTGCTTTCCATTGTGTCTGTTCTCCTTTTCTACTCCTATAACACTATCTAATGCCACACGGATTGCTCCGCGCTTTGCGCTCCCGCAATCCTACCCGCCATTCGCATATCGAAAGGCTTACGCCTCTCTTCTATGCTCATATCGGGGCAGGTCATCAAGACAGAAAATTACTCTCGTGCAAGCACATCGTAATTTCTGTCTTGTGACCTTGTTGGCATTAAAAAAGTCTCCTCAAAGAACCTTATGTTCTTCAAGAAGACGAGCGTTATCTCGTGTTACCACTTCTCTTCGTCTGTACCTCACAGTACAGACCTCTTCGGGTCCGTAACCCTATCCGCTGTAACAGGCGGATCCTGTCGCAGCCTTGCTTCTACCGTTCCTATTCTCCCCGGTATCCGTTCGGTGCGCCGCTCAGAAGCCATCTTCTCTATCTGTCCGTTCCATTCCTCTCAGCCTTACGGGATGTTCTCTGTAAAACTTCTATGATAAATACTCTCTTCCTCATTGCATTTGCGTATTCTTACAGTAGCACAGGAAATCCGGACTGTCAATGCAGTTTTTGTTGCCATGCAATCGTAAATGTGTATAATGGTATATTATATAAGGTAATTTTTATAACATACATAAGAGGATATAAAATGAAAAAAAGTAAATTACCAAAACAGGCCTTGATCATTCTGAGCATTGCTCTGGTGCTGGTAATTTCCACAGTTATGTGGAGTTCTGCCCAGATCACACAGGATACAGAGGAAGAAGTACAGTCCACTCTCCGGGATGTTGCCACGCAGAACGCCCTGATCGTACAACAGGAGCTCCGTGAAAACTTCAACTTATTATACAGCCTTGCCGATGCGATCAGCGTTTCCCCGGATGCAGTCAATGCAAAATCCATTGCTGCACAGTTGGGATCTTTTATCTCCACCTATGAGTTTAAACGGATCGGTTTCGTCTCACCGGACGGTCAGGTGATAACCACCGATGGCTATGTACAGGATCTGTCCAGCAGAGATTTTTTTAAGGATGGTATGCAGGGACTTCCTGGTATTACCAATACCCTCCAGGATCGCCTCGGTACTCCGGAACCCATCAATGTATTCAGCATTCCTGTGTATGATCAGAGTGATTCCATTATCGGTGTTTTATTTGCCACCTATCGGAACCAACATTTTGAAGAAGTTTTAAGCGTACAATCCTTTAATAATCAGGGCTTCAGCTGTCTGGTAAATCAGGACGGTGACCTGATCGCCACATCTTCCAATGCACCGGCTTCCCTGCAGGAAGCCGACCGGATATCCGATTATCTGACTCAGGATGCCCGTAACGACCAGCCCTTGCAGGATCTGCATACGCTGCTTCAGAGTTCTTCTTCCAGCGGTGGTCATTTCTATGGAGGCAGTCAGAAGTATTATTACTATGCGGCTGCAATGGACAATCTCCGCAGCGACAGACAGTGGTTCGCCCTGACTATTGTTCCCGATCAGGTACTTTCCAGTCGTTCCGCTCCGATATTGTTTCAGGTGCGGCTGCTGATCCTGCTGATCATTGTGATCGCCGGAGTCGGTACTTTTGCTTTTGTGCACAGTATCCGGACACGGCGCAGGCAGTTATATCGTCTGGCTTATGTGGATCCTCTGACAAATGGTGATAATTTTGCCTGCTTCAAGGAGAAATTATCCCACTGCAACGGAGACAGCGGCTTCTATGTTGCCCTGGATCTTCAGGATTTCAAGCTGATCAATAATACCTGTGGTGTGGCCAAGGGTGACGAAACACTGTTGGAAGTATGGAAGCTCCTGCAAACCGGTACACATCTGGGTGAATTTTCTGCCCACATCAATGCAGACCGGTTCATCCTGTTCCTGCGGGATAATGACCGGTGTACCTTAGAACCCAGATTGGAGTGCCTGTGTCAGGATATTTCCAATTTGTCCACAAAGCTTAATATTCCGAAACTGTTCCCACTGTGCGGCATCTATGAGACCGCCGATCATAAGGAAATCGAACAGAATTACGGCAAGGCTGTACAGGCCAAGTATCCGATAAAAGGAAAACGTACCAGACATTATGCTTTTTATGATGAGCTGGATATCAAACAGCTCTCCGAGGATCGTCTGATGGAAGATGTCTTCGAAGATGCCCTGAAGAACGGAGAATTCCAGCTGTGGTATCAGCCGAAAGTAGACCCCGTCACCGGAAACATTCTGGGCGCGGAAGCTCTGATCCGTTGGAAGCGCCCCGACGGCACCATGCTCTCTCCCGGCAAGTTCATTCCATTATTTGAGAAAAACGGTAATATCACAACGCTGGATGAATATGTGTTCCGCACGGTGTGCGCACAACAGCAGAGATGGCTGCAGGCTGGAGCAAAATTGTATCCGATTTCTGTAAATATTTCCAGAGTCAGCCTGTACTACAACAATGTGGTAGATAAGTACCGGGAGATTTTGAATTCTTTCCAGCTGGATCCGAAATATGTTCCGCTGGAGATCACCGAGAGCGCTACCATTAATAACAGTGATATCTCCTCCCTGATCGAGCAGTTCCATGAAGCGGGATTTACTCTACTGCTGGATGATTTCGGAAGCGGATATTCTTCTCTGTCTTCGCTGAATGTCATGCATTTCGATACGATCAAGCTGGATAAGAGTCTGATCGATTACATTGGTGACCGGAACGGTGAAAAGCTGCTGTTGCATATCACGCAGTTGCTGCAGAGCTTCGGTATGACCATTACCGCAGAGGGTGTAGAAACTTCGGATCAGGTAGAGTTTCTGAAGAATCTTCACTGTGATGATATTCAGGGTTACTACTTCTCGAAGCCGTTACCGGTAAACGAATTTGAAGATTTTGTAAGAAAGCATACAGGTCTGTAGGGTTCGCCCACAGACCTGTTTTTGTTCCTGTATTCTGTTTTGCTCGTCTTATTCTTCTCCCAGGATCAGGATCGAATAAGCCGGAAGCGTAACTACAGTACCGGCACGCTCCGCGGTCTCTTCTCCGGTATAAAGTTCCCCCAGCAGTACCAGTTCCTCCGCTGTGGTGCCTCCTACGGTAAGTCCGGTCAGATCCACGCTCACAGCCTCCGCAGAGGTATTTCCCAACAATAATAAGTTACTGCCTTCATAGCTTCTTGTCAGGGCAAAGCATTGTTCACCGGAATACTGCTCCAGATAAGCGGTGGTGCCTCTGGCGATCACTGGGTTCTGGTTGCGGACACGGATCACCTGTTTCACATAATTATAGATGGAATCGGGATCCTCCTGCTGTTCTTCCAGACTGTCAAATTTCATCCGGAAATCATCCATATCTGCCGGGCCCTTACACATACCTTCCGCATTGCCGTCCTTGCTCCAGTACATGGGGGCCCGTTTGTTCTCGTCTTTGCCGGAGCCCTTCATGCCCAGTTCTTCCCCATAATAGAGGAATACATTGCCATTCATTAAGAGATTAAGGGCATTGCCCATTTTCGTCTGAGCTTCGCTATTCTCCCCGGCATAGTAGCCTGCACTGCGTCCCATATCATGATTGGTGTAGAAGGGAGCATTGATATAATCCGGATTGTACTGCGCATACATGCCCTGCTCTGTTTCCAGATTCTTTGCATAAGATGTTGCCGATGCCTTACCGTTCATCACATTGGCAATGATACCGGACTTGTCGGCAAAAGCAAAATCAAACATGCTGTCCACGCCGCTCTCATAATATTTGGCATAGGTATTCTGATCCGTCCAGCATTCACACACCAGATAATTCTCCGGATCTTTGCCATGAACATAATCCGCAAACCAGCTTAGAATTTCCACATTGTCCTCTGTGGATCCGGTGACATACTCTTTCACCGCATCCAGTCGGAAGCCATCCACACCCATATCCAGCCAGAAATCCGCGATCTGCTCAAATTCCCGGCGTACCGCCTCATTCTCCAGATTCAGATCCGGCATTCCGTCCCAGAATCTCGCTTCATAATACCAGGCCGTTCCATCCAGCTGCGCATACCCGCCCTGGTATTCTCTGGAAAAATGGTAATAATCCACGTACGGGCATTCGGAACTATCCGGTTCCGCCCCTTCCGGCAGGCTCTTCAGATACTCCGCAGCCTGTTGGAACCAGGGATGGCTGCTGGAAGAATGATTCATTGCCAGATCCAGGATCACACGGATCCCACTGTCATGACAGGCCGTCAGCAACTCCTGAAATGTTTCCAGAGTGCCGTACTGCGGATCGATATTCTCATAATCCGTGGTATCGTATTTATGATAGGTGACGGAGGGCATCACCGGCATGAGCCAGATACCATTGATTCCCAGATCCATATCTGTGGTATCATCACCGTCATTCAGGTAATCCAGCTTTTCCAGTACGCCCTGTAGATCTCCAATGCCATCACCGTCGCTGTCATAGAAGGAATATACGAAAAGCTCATAGTAGGTACGGTAGTTGTCGTCCGGGATCTGCAGTACCCGGTTGCCCTGCACCAGAGACGTGGTACTGCCGGTGCTGTCAGTGTTACTGTCCGCGCTCTCATCCTGTACGGTGGCAGTCTCATTCTGTGTACCGGCAGCAGACGCATTGCTGTTTTCTCCTTTGCTGCCTCCACAGGCAGTCAGAGACGCTGTCATTCCCACCACCAGTATTGCTGCCCATATTTTTCTGTTCCATTTGCTCATAGTTATCGCTTACTCCTCATATCCGCTTTTTTCAAACCGGAACCATTTGAAATCAAAATTGCATCCCGGCAGGAAAACGAAGGTCACATTCTGCTCTCCCGTCACTCTTTCCAGAGGGAAACGCAGTTCCCTATATTCCTCGCTGTGCGGGAAGGGAAGTACCTGTGTAGCTCCATCGGTAAACCTAAGCTGGATCGTATTCTGCTGTAAAGGAGTTCTTCCGCAGATGACAATGCTATCGGTTCCCGCTTCTCCAAAGTTCATATCCGTAAATTCGAGAGAGACATTATTGCCGATCTGTTCAACGGCATCCCCGGTTCTCACAAAGCTGTCACCATAGGTAACTCCGTCCGTGAGAGCACTCAGTCTTGCATAAGCTTTTTCCTGTCTGGTGAAATGGAACTCTTTCAGGAAAATTTTGCTTTCTGACACTATTGTCAGTTTTGTTACACCCTTTAATCTCCGGGGCAATACGAAGGTATCCGGCTGGAAGACTTCCCAGATGCCCGGCTTCTGATAGGTTATTTCACCCACCAGTGTTCCCTGTGTCCCGGAACCGCTCTCTTCGGGCTCTCCCTTCCATATCTGAATCCGGTGGGGATCATTATCATTGGCAAAAATAGACAGCGTGATCTCGTCACTTCCGAATTCACCAAAGTCTAACGCTTCATAGACCAGTCCGGTAGGCTGTGCCTTGTCCGTTCCGGCACTGTTCTCCACTCCGCGGCTTACGTCTCCGCCAAAACTTCCGACATAAGAAATACCCGTCACCGGCTCATACGGAGAATGGAACGTCTGTCCCATGCCCTCCACTGCAAAGTCAAGTTGGGAAATCATTTTAATATTGGTTGTTCCGTTACAGGTCATACACCTTACCTGAAAACTGCCATCACTGACGCCTGTGATCCGGATGCTCTCGCCGTCTTCCAGTTCCTCCAGTTTTGCCACAGGGCTGGGGATACCGGAAGCATCAGTAATGCTCCAGAGAAGCTTACGGTCTGTGGCTTCCATGGGATAGATACGGGTATGTAGCAATACATACGGCTTCTCCGGTGTCAATCTCATATAGGGAGCGCTCATTTCCAGTTTCCGCACCGGAACAAATCCGGGATCCACAAAGGCGGGCGGATATTCTCTGTTTTCTTCTGTTGCGCAGACACCGGGACGAATCGGTGCTTCGACTGCCTGTAACGTCACTGTCGCCGTGCGGTGCCCGGCAGCTGCCTTTGCTGTTCCAGTGCCGGTTTCATTAGTCATGCTGTTCACTGTGGCTGCCCATGCATCCTCCACAGTCACACGAATCTCCCCCGGCGTAGTTTTTGCTGCGATCATAGCCAGTAATTTCCCCTGGAACAACTTACGCACGGTTCCCTTGTAGGCATCGTAATCGGCGCTGTCACCATTGTCCAGTCCCACCAGTCTTCCAGCACCTTCCACGGTCACTCTCACATAATCAGAGGCATTTTCCACAGGATATCCGTTCCGGTCCTCCGCTGAGATCTCCACAAAGATCATGTCCTCGCCGTCAGCATGCAAGGCTGATTTATTTGCTTTTAATACATAATGATCTGTGTTGCCGAAGGAATGTCTCTCCTGTCTGGCGATTTCCCTGCCGGTCTCGTCATAAGCCACAGCACAGATACTGCCGGGTACATACGGTACTTTCCAGGAAGGCTGTAATACTGTTCCTTTCTGATGATCGATCTGCTGTTTTCCCTGTGACACTCCGTTTACGAACAGTTCCACCTCCGGAGCATTGCTAGTGATCCGCACGTCCACCTGCTGTCCCGGATTAAAATCCCAGTAGGGATATACATGGATCATGGGATCTTTTTTCCCATCCGTCCATTCCGAACGGAAGACGTAGTAGGAGTCTTTGGGAAATCCCGCCGTATCCATCTGTCCGAAATAGCTGTTTTTCGTCTGATAAGGGGTCGGCTCACCGATATAGTCAATGGCTGTCCAGATGAACTGACCACAGGAATAAGGGGTATCTCTGTCCATAGTGATACAGTATTCCGTATTTTTCGCCGCCCAGCTGGTAGTACTGTTGCCCAACGCAGAACACTGTTCGTCCGCTTCGATCAGATTCGCCCTCTCCAACGGAAAATGATACACCCCTCGGCTCTGTACCACAGAGGAAGTCTCACTTCCGTAGATGATCCAGTCCGGATGCTTTTCATGGTGTTCCGCATAATATTTTTCCGCGTAGTTATAGCCCGCCACTTTCACGATATCCGCACATTTCTGGGCATTTTCCCAGGGCATGTAATTGGAACCGATCGTCACCGGTGCCACCTTCCGGTAATCCCACTTTCTGACTACTGCAAGGAGGCTACGGGTGATCTCCTGTCCATGGGCATCCGCATGGGTATCCGGAATCTCGTTGCCAATGCTCCACATGATAACGGAAGGATGATTGCGGTCTCTGCGGATCCAGCTGCGTACATCCTTCTCCATCCATTCCTTGAAAAATCTGGCATAATCATAAGGATTCTTTGCCATCTCCCACATATCGAACGCTTCGGATACGATCAGAAATCCCATCTCATCCGCCAGTTCCATCAGTTCCACAGCGGGCATATTGTGGGAAGTCCGCACAGCATTGACACCCATGGAACGCATGAGTTCAAATTTCCGGCGCATGGCTTCTTTGTGAAAAGCCGCTCCCAGTGCTCCGAGGTCATGGTGATCGCAGGCACCGTTCAGGCGCACTTTTCTGCCGTTTAATAAAAAGCCCCTGGCAGGATCAAATTGCATGGTGCGGAAACCGATGCGAAGATGTTCTTCCTGTGTGATTTCCGTCTTCTGTAAGGCTTCACCTGCTCCGTTCTCCCCGTCGTTCATTGGAAGTTTGCATAGACGAACTGTAAGATCATACAGATAAGGATCTGTGATGTCCCATTTCCGGGGATTATCCACAGGAATCGCCACAGATGTCTTCTCCTGTCCACCGGCGAGGGGCTGTTTTACCCGGAAAATCTCCCTGTTTTCCGTTTCTGCAGAGTTTTTACTGTCCCCGGCATAATGCAAGCAATATTCCAGTTCATAATTCTCAGTGATTGCTCCCCATTCCAGTTCCGTATCGATGGTCAGATCGTAGCCGTTTTCCGTCTCCACGGAGGAGGTATAGATACCGTCCAGCGGAATATGTGTCTCAGGCAGACGGATCATCCAGACATTACGATAGATTCCGGCACCGCTGTACCATCTGCTGTTGGGTGCCTGGAAGGTTACCCGGAGAACAACTTCATTTTCACCTTCACGCAGATGATCCGTAATGTCCCAGTCAAAGGTGGAGTAGCCGTATTTCCAGTCACCGAGGCACACGCCGTTTATATAGATGGAAGAATCCATGTAAACACCCTCGAAGCGCAAAATGACACGTTCGTCACATGTCGTGCAGGCATTACCTGCCACAGAATTTGACTGCTCCCGCAAGTTCTCCTGCGCCGCTTCGCCTGCACGCTTTACTCCGGATGCGGAATACACGAATTTCTTCCGATACCAGCCGATACTGTCTTCATAGAGGTTCTTCGTATCATAGATCAGCCAGTCGTGAGGCAAGTCTGCCGGCTGCATCTCCCGCTCCCAGAGAGTTCTGTCTTCCCAATTCACACCCAATGCTGTTTTTACAAAATACCAGTTATCATTCCATAACGTTTTGCTGTTCATCGAAATTTCTGCCCTTTCTGTCCATATCGTTTCCTGTCAGATCCCTGCTTCTATAGTGCTGCTTTTCCTACCTGTGTCCCGTCTTATCGTTGTCTGATACGGTCTTCGCATCTGCCCGGTCTTCCAGACGTTTTACTATGTAAACTGCCAGTACTGCATCCAATGTTCCCAGTACCATGCCGCCCAGAATATCCGTGGGATAGTGGACAAAGAAATAAAGTCTGGAAAAGGCAATGACTGCTGCCATAAGCAGACTTAAAATACCCGCCTTACGATAATAACTGAAAATGGTCACCGCTCCGGCAAAACCGTTGGAAGTGTGTCCCGAAGGGAAGGAATATTCCGAAGGGAACGGAATTTTCAGCGTCACACCGGTGTCCACAGCACAGGGACGGGGTCTCGCGATCACATTTTTCAGGAACAAATTTCCCACAAGATAGGTGATTGCCATGGCGATTATCATGGTCAGACCGCATTTCCGGGTCTTCGGAATGCATGTCAGCACAATCGCAATGACGATCCATACCAGACCGCTTTCTCCGATCGTAGTAAAAAAACGCAGGATCTCTGTCAGCCATTCCTGATGGATCCCCTGAATCGCATGCAATATCTGTAATTCCATCCTTCGTTCCTCCTTGTCCGTCTTCCGGCTTGGTTATCGGCCGCTCCGTAATTTCACCGTCAGACATTCTTTTGAACTATTGTAATCTATTCAGAAATGCCTTTGCATTGGCTGCAATGTCATCCTTAAATACAGCGGAACCGGCTACAATGACATTGGCTCCTTTTTCCATGGCAAATGCTACATTGTCCAGATTGATACCACCGTCTACTTCCAGATCGGTAGACAGCCCCTTATCGTTGATCATTTTCCGGATCACCTGTACCTTATCCAGGCACTCCGGGATCAGCTTCTGTCCGCCGAATCCGGGCTCCACAGTCATTACCAGCACCAGATCCACCAGTTCCAGATAAGGTTCCACTGCCTCTGCCGGAGTGGCGGGCTTAATGGTGATGCCGGCCTTTTTGCCTGTGGCATGTATTTTTTCAATGCATCCCTCCACATCTTCTGTGGCTTCCAGGTGAAAATTCACCAGGTCCGCACCACAGGCAGCGAACTCTTCCACATAACGTTCCGGCTTCTCGATCATCAGATGCACATCGAGAAACATATCCGTGTGGGATCTGACAGCTTTTAATACCGGCATACCGTAGGAAATCGACGGTACAAACAATCCGTCCATCACGTCTACATGCAGCCAGGGGACTCCTGCTCCTTCCACAGCTTTGATATCCTCTCCCAGTTTCCATAAATCCGCCGAAAGAATTGAAGGTGATAATAAATTCATGTTACTCCTCATTTCTGCCCCGCAAGGCCTTGTCTGTTGCTTATTACCGTTCTATTCTAGCAAACTTGTTTTCGTAAAACAAGACTAACGAAAAGGAACCTTTTCCTTTTGGAAAAAAGTTCCTCCGTTCGCAATTCTCTATAGGTTTTTCACGTCTTCTTTCAGTTTGTTCCAGGCATCTTCATGCTCCGTATAGTAAATGGGACATTTCTTTCCGCCACAATCATAGTGGCGCAAGATGTCATCGGGTTGCAGGTCATAGGCATCAGTCAGCCATTTCAATAATTTGATCAGAGAATCATAGGTCTCCTGAGTAAACTGGCCGTTGTCCGCCTTGTAGCAGCATTCGATAGAAATAGAATCCTCATTGCGGGTCTGTACTGCATAGGCGATCTCGTCCAGAGGAACGCACTGAAGGATCTCGCCATCATAGCCAATGATAAAATGGGCACTGGCACTGCGTTCATGATTGTCTTTCAGCTGTTCGAAGTAGCTGCGGTTCTGGGCCGCGCTGGTCCCAGGATTCGCCGTGTAATGTACAAAAATATTTTTCACTTCCGTCAGGGGATCTCCCGGTCTGGAATATTCATTCACGGTGAGAAAATCTTCTGTCCAGTTGGGATGTGCTGCATATACATCCGCCGGAAGTCCCTGGATCCGGGTTCCCGTGGTCTCCCCGATCTGTTTTTCGATCCGCTGCACAGCTTCTGCCGCAACTTCCACAGGAGTACTGGCCTCCGCAGTGCTGGCAGGTACTTCCAACAAATTTTTCAACATAAAGATTCCTGCAAGAATGCTGGCACACAGCAGGGAAATCTTAATATATCTGCGGATTCTTGCCTGTCTGCGGCGGCGCTGCCTCCCGGCTCTGACCCGGCGTTGTCTGACGCGGGTGCTGTAAGTATTGTCTTTGTAAACATTTTGCTCATATGCATTGCCCGGATGACCCTGCTCCTGCCGCCAGGCCTTGTTTTTCTGCTGTGCTGTCGTCGAATACTGCGGATGTGATTTCTTCCTTCCGCCTTCCTGCGGCATTGCCGATATGCTATGTTGTGACCGTTCTGTGCGTCCTCCGGTATGATTGCTTCGTGATTGATCGGCGTATCTTCCGGTCTGTCTGTCTTGCGGTTGTCCTACACGTCTTCCTACGTGTCTGACTATATTTTTTCCAGTCCGGTAATCCACCAGATACGGATTTCTTCGCACCTGTATCATTTCCAGATCCGGTTGTCTGCTCGAAC
>OGFO01001041.1_pt1 | contig 11470 bp, 10 predicted proteins | sample 1570981 | NCBI WGS metagenome assembly OGFO01 (sample SAMEA2581955, study PRJEB24529) | metagenome | biome: Human gut stool | place: China | collected 2011
ATACGGACAAAATATAAAGCGTCTGCTCATTGCCGGAATGGTGATGAGTATGGCGTTTTTTTGATGCCGAAAACCGGGTGACGACCTGAAAAGAAACACAAAATGATTCGTGGAATGAACGCAGCGAGAATACGGAACGGGCAGTGATCATAGAAAAAATCCAGAAGCGCTTTTATAAAGAGCGCGTGAAAATTCGTACACCATATATTATCTGCAATGATATAATGTATAATACACGGGAGAATATTGCAGAGAGTGATTCAGAATGTTTTCGGCGTTGTATTTGCATTTGTATTTTGTGCTATGTTTTATTTGTTTACGTCGAACAAAAAGGAAACCGGGGTGACCGCAGATGAAGAGTGAGGTGGATTGGAAAGAAAGTAAGTGGTACACGATGTCCGGTGGTCAGAAATGTATTGACTGGAAAAAACATTGAAATCAAAATTTACGGAGAAGACTATGATACGAGAAATTGAGAACAGAAGAAGTATAAGAAAATATAGATCCGATGAGATTGACAGGAAGCTGATCGAAGAGATCATATATAGTGCTACTCTTGCGCCATCAGCCAAAAACCGGCAGCCATGGAAATTTATCGTATATCAGGGAGAAGCGAAAGATAAACTGGTTGAGGTTATGCGCCATGGTATAAATTCAGAAAAAATCACACATGAACTTATGCCGGAATGGGCATTTGCAATCCCCGATGCTGAAAATACAGTCAGAATCATGCAGGAGGCGCCGTGCCTTATAGCAGTGCTTAATACAAATCAATATACACCATTTGCAAGCATCGAGAGAGAAAAACGGATCGTAGAAATTTGCGATTCGCTGTCGATCGGTGCGGCTGTTGAGAATATGATATTGACAGCGACCGGATATGGATTAGGTACATTATGGATTGCCAATACCTGCTTTGCCTATAATGAGCTGATAGAATTTATCGGAACAGACAACCAGCTGACAGGAATTGTTGCTGTTGGAGCTGCAAATGAAGCTCCGCCGAAAAGGCCACGAAAAGCATTAAGAGATGTTGTCGAGTATAGATAAAGAAATCTTAGAGAGATTTTAAACTGCCAAACAACGAAGAGATAAAATTCATATTGGAGATGATCAGCTTTGAAGAAAGCATATGAGCAGGAAATAGAAATGTGAACCCGGGTTTTTGAGGAATGTATACCGGTGGATCTGAGAAATCTGGATTTAAAGATGGAACCCATGTCGTTTGATGGAGTGATCCTGTCCAATGTTCTGGATGTAATGCTGAAGGACATATCAACAACCGTGATCGATGATCTGGAACGGGTGCTGAAGCCCGGCGGATATTGGTTTATTAAGATGAATCCGTACTATTCAAAAGAAGAGCTTGAAAGCTTTGAATATAAAAATGCGGGTAATAATATTTATGAAAAAGATCATATTATGAGATTAAGACAGGCAATTACAAACTATTGGAAAGAAAAATTTGCACGTTTTGGGAAAGAGATCATATATTTGGAATTCGAATACCCGTGGCAGGAGGGAATGAACCGTCTGTTTGTTTACCAGAGCTAAAGGTGCCAGAAGATTCGCAGCAAGAAGCCGGATACTGAAAGAGATTGTCCGGCTTCTTTTACGAGGTGCGCCAGACGGCGCACTTTGCAGATGGATATAAATTTCTGGGAGAACGTTTTATTTCTCACGGCAATATTCCCGGATCATTTCCAGAAAATCCCTCGCATGCTGCGGCAGATACCGGTTTTTCCGATAGGCGGCGATGGTAGTTGTGAGAGCCGGTTTATGGCCGACGGAAAAGCAGAGGGCGCGGTTTCCGGTGTACTGGTTTTCATGGTGGAAATAGCTCTCCGGGGCGAAGGCAGCGCCGACGCCGTCCATAGCCAGATGGATCGACATGGAGGAGTTTCTCGTGTGGAGAGAGACCGGTGGATTGATGTTGTACTCTTTAAAGAGATCCAGAGCGATGCCGCCGGTGTTCTGGTCCGGGTAGAGGAGAATGAAGTTTTCCTCTTTTAATAGGGAAAGATCTAACCACGGGTAGCGGAAGCCGGGGCGTGTGATGGCTTTTGCGGCGAGAGGATGGTTTTCATGCAGGACCAGAACAATCTCCTCAGAGCGCAGGATCTGGTAGTCCATGGTCTCGGGAAATTCATGGATATTGTAAAGAGTCAGGTCGATGGATGAGGTCTCCAGACTGTTCTCCGCAATGAAATTTACAGCTTCCATGATATTTAAGGTCACATAGGGGTATCGTTTATGAAACGGCGCTAACATCGGTTCGATCAGCGTGCTGCCCATCATGATCGGCACGGCGATGTTTAAACGGCCGCGCTGGCGGTGAGCGATATCGTCGTATTCCTGCATCCACTCATCGCCGCAGGCAACGATCTGTTCGGCGTAGTGGAGGTAGCGTTCACCCATGTAGGTTGGGTAGTAGCGGTTTTCGTGGCGGCTGAACAGCGGAGCGCCGAGACGTTCTTCCAGGTTCTTTAAGTACTTGCTCAGGGACGGCTGGGAGATATAAAGGGATTCGGCGGCTTTGCCGATGCTCTGGTGGCGGGCGATCGCCAGGATATAGCGGGCTTCTTTTAATTCCATACAGGGCCTCCTCATAGCTTTACTGCATAAAAATTATAGATAATATGTATTTGACGTATAGTATATCACTTTTTATAATGAATGTAAAATATAAGTGTAATTGATGAAAAAACAAATATTTATAAGAAACACTAATTAAAATTTATAACGCACAGTTAAGAAAGGGGCAAACCAATGAAAAAGAGCAGTGCATGGTGCATGCTGGTTCCGGGACTGGTGATCTTATTTCTGTTCCTGATGATCCCGCTGCTTCGCGTTCTGGTTCCAAGCGTGTTTACGGGAGATTACCCGTTCAGCGCATACGTGGACTTTTTTAAGGACGAGTATTACAGAAAGATCTTTTTGAGAACCGTGAAGATCGCGGTCATCACCACCTTTGTCTGTATGGTGGGCGGTATCCCGACGGCGTATTTCATCAGCCGCTGCGATAAGAAATGGAGAGGTCTTCTTCTCTCTGCGTCGATCTTCCCGATGATGACGAACTCCGTTATCCGAAGCTTTGCATGGATCAATATTCTCGGAAGCAACGGGATCATCAACAAGGCAATGATCGCTATGGGACTGATCGAGAAGCCGATGAAGCTTCTCTACACTGATTTTTCCATCATCATTGGTTCTGTTTACCTGTTCCTTCCGTTAATGATCGTGACAGTTGCCGGTGTTATGGAAAATATCGATGATGACATGATGGAGGCGGCACAGAGCCTCGGAGCTTCAAGAACGGAAGCGTTCATGAAAGTCATTTTCCCAATGAGTCTTCCGGGAATCATCGTCGGCGGTATTCTGGTATTTACCGGAACCCTGACAGCTTACACGACGCCGCAGTTATTAGGAGGCAACAGCAACATGGTCATGGCGACCCTGATCTACCAGAGAGCGATGTCCGTCAGTGACTGGACCGGCGCGTCCGTGATCGCCCTCATCATGATCGTTGTAACCCTGGTTGTGATCAAAGGATTTAACGCTCTGGCCGCACGGCTGGACCGCAGAGGTGAAGATTATGCGTAAAAATAAACTGCTGACCATCTGGGCAGCGATCGTATTTGCATTTTTGATGATCCCGTTACTGATCATCACCGTAACGGCATTCGGCGGCGGAAGCGCCATCACATTCCCGATCGAGTCCTTCTCGACGAAATGGTTCGCGAACGTGTTCGCGTTAAAGTCTTTCCGCAGATCATTCCTGACCAGCCTTGAGGTCGCGCTCCTCGCGACATGCATCTCTCTTCTGGTCGGAATCCCGGCGGCTTATGCGCTGGCGAGATCCGGTTTAAAAGGAAAGCAGTTATTAAAGTCCATCTTCCTTTCCCCGACCATCGTTCCGGGAATTGTAATCGGCTTTATTATGTACCAGTGCCTGATCCTGACACTCCGGATCCCGGTATTTGCAGGACTTTTAGCAGGACATTTCATGGTCACACTTCCGTATGTGATCCGTGTTGTCGGTTCCTCCATGGAACAGTTCGATTTTTCCATCGAGGAGGCGGCGTGGAGCCTCGGATGTCCGAAGGGAGCGGCGTTTTTCAAAGTCGTTCTCCCGAACGTGACTTCCGGAATCTCTTCCGCGTTCATGTTGGCGTTCATCAATTCCTTTAACAACATTCCGGTGTCCATGTTCTTATCCGGACCGGGCGTTTCGACATTCCCGTCGACACTGATGAACTATATTGAATACAATTATGATCCGACCGTATCGGCGGTTTCCGTACTTTTAATGGCAGCTACCGTGATCATCATGGTGATCGTAGACCGCACACTGGGTATCGCAGCCCTGGCGAAATAAGGAGAATATGACCATGGCTTTTATGAGTTTAAATGGAATCGACGTAAGTTACGATAAAAAGAAACAGATCTTAAAGGGGCTGAATCTGGAAGTCGAGGAGGGCGAGCTCGTATCCCTCTTAGGACCCAGCGGATGCGGTAAATCCACAACGCTGCGCGTGGTTGCCGGATTTATCGACCCGCAGGGCGGCACCTTCACACTGGACGGTGAGGACATGACAAAGGTCCCGGTCCACAAGCGTCAGTTCGGTCTGGTATTCCAGAGCTACGCCCTGTTCCCGCACTTAAGCGTTTATGACAATGTAGCGTTCGGACTCAGAACAAGAAAGATGGACAAGGACCTGATCGACAGGAAGGTCAGGGAGATCCTTGAGGTCTGCGGTCTGACAGAGCTTGCCGACCGTTTCCCGAAGCAGATGTCCGGCGGACAGCGCCAGCGAGTTGCCCTCGCGAGAGCGCTTGTCATCGAGCCGAAGTTACTACTCTTAGATGAGCCGTTATCCAACCTTGACGCGAAATTACGACTTTCCATGCGTGTTGAGATCAAACGTCTTCAGAAGCGCCTTGGAATCACGACATTATTTGTCACCCATGACCAGGAGGAATGTTTCTCCATCTCCGATAAAGTTGCTGTTATGAACGGCGGCGTGATCGAGCAGTTCGACACACCGGAGAACATCTACAAGAGACCGGCGACCGAGTTCGTCGCAAGATTCATCGGTTTCGAGAACTTCCTGGAGCTTGCGAAAAAGCAGGACGGCGTCTACACAGCGCCAGACGGAAGTGAGTTCTTAACTTCCATGGATCTTGACTGTGAAAACTTTGCAGGAACGATCCGGCCGGACGATATCTGCCTGGCGGATGAGATCCGGACAGAGAATGTCTTAAGCGGTAAGATCGGTGTCCGCACATTTCTTGGGAAGAGCTACCAGTACGAGGTTGAGACTTCCGCAGGTGTCCTGAAGGTAAATATGGGAACTGACCATGTTTATAAAGAGGGCGAGGAGATCCGGCTGTATCTGCCGAAGGATAAACTGATCCTGGTGAGAAGATAAAAATTAACTTAGTGATCCATCGCGGGGGCAGAGATTCTGTCAACGCGAAGAAATATTATCTCAAAAGAGAGAAAGAGGAGAAAAACCATGAAAAAAACAGCAGCAGTTGTACTTTGCACAGCAATGATGCTTACCGCTTGCGGCGGCGCATCCACAACAGAGACCACAGCAGCAGGAAGCCAGGCAGCAAGTTCTGAGGCAGCTTCTTCCGCAGAAGAGACAAAGACAGCTTCCGGAGATGCACAGAAGCTCGTATTATCCACATACGGCCTCAGCGAAGATATCTCCGAAGAAGAGGTTTACACACCGTTTGAGAACGAGTTCAGCTGTGAGATCGTTACTGAGACAGGCGGCACAAACGACCGTTATACAAAGTTAGCGGCAGACCCGAACTCCACCATCGATGTGATCGAACTCTCCCAGGCTATGACAGCGAAGGGCACTGACGAGGGACTTTTCGATACGATCGACTTAAGCAAGATCCCGAATGCTGAGAAGCTGATCCCGGCTGCAAAGGAGATTGCAGAGGCAGGGCAGGGTGTTCCGTACACCATCAACAGCATCGGTATCATCTACAACCCGGAGCTTACAGGATTTGAGCTCACAAGTTTTGATGACCTTTGGGATGAGCGCCTTGCAGGCATGGTTTCCATCCCGGAGATCACAACAACATTCGGACCGGCTATGGTTTATGTTGCAAGTGACCATGCAGGCGTTGATGTGACAACTGATAACGGCGAGGCAGCTTTCAAGGCACTTGCTGACTTAAAGCCGAACCTTGTTAAGACATACACAAAGTCTTCCGACCTGATCAACATGTTCACATCCGGTGAGGTTGCAGCAGCAGTTGTCGGTGACTTCGGTGTTCCGACGATCGTAGCAGCAAACCCGACACTTGTTTATGTAACACCGGACGGAGCTTACGCAAACTTCAACACCATCAACGTAACAAAGAACTGTGCGAACAAGGAGCTTGCTTACGAGTACATCAACTACCGTATCAGCGAGGAGCTTCAGACAAAGACCGGTAAGGCATTAAACGAGGCACCGACAAACAAGGACGTTACATTCACTGAGGAAGAGTCCAAGGATATGACCTACGGCGACAAGGCTGCAAAAGTTAAGGTTGTTGACTATGCTTTTGTAAACCCGATCTTAAATAACTGGATCGACCAGTGGAACAGAACGATCAATAACTAATAACGAGGAATTTTATATGAGACCCGATTTCATTCTGAAAAATGTCATGGTCTATCAGACCTTCAGACAGTGTTTTGAAAAGCGGGATGTGGCAGTTGCAGGGGAAAAGTTTTATTGCATTTCCCCTGCAATTTCATATCCGGGAGTTGAGGAGCGGGACGGCAAAGGCAGATACATGCTGCCGGGTCTGGTGGATATCCATATGCACATCGAGAGCTCGATGACGTATCCGGGCGAATTTTCCAGGATCACGCTTCCATATGGAGTGACAACGGTGGTTGCCGATGCCCACGAGATGGCGAATGTGTTCGGCATGGACGGCATCCGTGCTTTTATGGCGCAGAAGACGAAGCAGGACATTTTCTGGGCGATCCCGTCCAGTGTACCGGCGACAAATGAGAAGTTAGAGACAGCCGGGGCGGCCCTTGGTGTAAAGGAAATTTCTGAGATGGCATCCTTAGATGGAGTTCTCTGCCTTGGAGAGATCATGAACTATAAGGATCTCTCAGCGGAAGGCGAGAGCCGGACGAGGGACCTCATCGATGTGTGCCGGAAGGCGGGAAAGAATCTAAGGATCGAGGGACACTGCCCGGGACTTACGGGGGCAGATCTTAACCGCTTTATCTATGAAGGTGTTGATGCGGACCACACCCAGCAGACACCGCAATCGGTGATGGAGAAGACGGAGCTTGGGATGTTTCTGGAGCTGCAGTTCAAATCCCTGACACCGGAGGTCGTGAAGACCGTCTGCGATCATGAACTCTATGAGAATGTGGCGCTGGTGACGGATGACACGATGGCAGATAAGCTTCTGACCGGACATCTCAATAAGATCATCGAGACGGCTGTGAAGGCGGGGATGCCGATGGAGAAGGCGATCTACTGCGCGACCTGGACACCGTCGAGACGGATGCATCTGGATGACAGAGGGATGATCGCGCCGGGAAAGATCGCAGACTTTATGCTGCTTGACAGTCTGGACGGGATCGAGCCGGTGGTGGTTTATAAGAAGGGCGAGTGTGTGTACTGCAGGGCTGATGAGGTGTGCGGTGCGGCGAAAGGCCGGAAAGCGCAGGAAGCGTGCGCTGTGGCCGCAGCCTGCAGTTTCCCGGCTTCTTTCTACCACACGATCAACTGCCGTCCGGCGGAGATCTCCGACTTTGTTTTGAAAGCGGAAGATCCGGACGCGAAATGGGCGGAAGTCAATGTCATGAAGATCGGCACCTTCGGAACGGCGACCACGCCGGTGAAGCGCAGAGTCGAGGTGAAGGACGGTGTGCTTGACTGGAAGTCGGCGGGACTTTCCCTTGCAGTCGTTTTCGAGCGGTACGGCAAGAATGGAAATATCGGATATGGTCTTGTGGAAGGAGCGCTGACGAAACCGGGCGCTGTGGCCACTACGTGGTCCCACGACAGCCATAACCTGTTTGTCCTGGGAACAGATGAGAACGATATGAAACTGGCCCAGAGGCGCGTCCTGGAGCTCCAGGGGGCATATGTGGTGTTCTCTGAAGGAAGATCCCGGGCAGAGGCGAGACTTACGATCGGCGGCATCGTGTCGGATCAGCCGATCGAGGTCCTCGGACAGGAACTGAAAGAAGTCCGGGCGGCGATGGAAGGTCTCGGATATGTGAACAACAACGTGATCATGTCCATGTCCACGCTTTGTCTGCCGGTTTCACCGAAGTTAAAGCTCACGGATCACGGGCTTTTGACGGTGCCGGGGCAGGAACATGTGCCGTTGGTTGAGAAGTACGGGAAGTAGTTTTACGGCCCGCCGCCGGTTTTCTCCCCGGATAGTGGAAGAGCCGGATCAGATCGAAATTATGAAGGATGAAATTAGAACGATGAAGAAGATTATCAAAAACGGCATTGTTGTGACGATGAACGCGGCAGGTGATGTCTGGGATCATGGTTATGTGATGTTTGAAGATACAAAGATTCTGGCAGCAGGACCGGAGGAAGAGCTTGAGAAGGCGCTTCAGGCGCTTACTGCGCAGGGGATTTTAAAGGCTGGCGAGACCTTCGAGGAGATCGACGCGAAGCGCGCCATCGTGATCCCAGGCCTCGTAAACACCCATTGCCACCTCGGCATGATCCCGTTCCGCGGTCTCGGGGACGACTGCAAGGACCGCCTGCGGGTGTTCCTGCTCCCGATGGAGAACCAGGCTATGGACGCGGAGATGGCCAGGCTTTCCACGAGATACGCCATCGGCGAGCTGCTGCTTTCCGGCGTGACGACGGTGCTTGATATGTACTATTTCGAGGAAGCTGTGGCGAAGGTCATGGACGAGATGGGGATCCGCGGAATCGCCGGTGAGACGGTGATGGAAAAGGATTCCTGCGACAGTAAGAACGCGGATGAGGCCATCAGGCGGGGAATCGCCCTGATCGAAGCATACAAAGATCACCCGCGTGTTTCCGGAGCGATCACGCCCCACGGAACGACGACCTGCAGCCCTGAGACCTTAAAGAGGGCCTATGAGGAGGATGTAAAGTCGGGAACCGTATTTACGCTCCATGTGGCGGAGATGGACTACGAGATGACCCAGTTAAGGGAACAGTATGGCATGACACCTATTGAGTTTATGGAACATATCGGAGTCCTCGGTCCGAATACGCTGGCGGCCCACAGCATCCGCACAACGGAGCATGATGTGGAGATCCTCGCGAAGCATGGCGCGTCCGTGGCCCACTGCATCGCCTCCAACACGAAGGCCGCAAAGGGCGTAGCCCCGGTGTCACTGATGCATAAGCACGGCATGTCCGTCGGCTTCGGCACCGACGGTCCGGCGAGCGGAAATACGTTAGACCTGTTCATCCAGATGCGGATGTGTGAGAACTTCCACAAAAATGAGCTCCACGACCGCAGCGCATTCCCGGCAAAGGAGGTCGTCTCCATGGCGACCATCGAGGGAGCAAGAGCGTTAGGACTCGGTGACATCACCGGTTCCATCGAGCCTGGAAAACAGGCGGATCTCGTCCTCGTAGAGACTGATTCCCCGAATATGTTCCCGGTATACGATCCGTATTCGGCTCTTGTGTACAGCGCGATTGCATCGAATGTGAGAGATGTTTACGTTGCGGGTGAGTGCCTTGTAAAGGAAAAGAAGCTTGTCCGTGAGGACTTCGCGAAGATCAGGAATGACCTTCGGGAGAAGATGGAGCGGACAGCGTTTAAGGATATGAAGAATCTGGTGTAGAATATAGTCAAAGATGGTATTTGTCCTTTTAGATTATGGATAAATACCATTTTTAAATTTACTCAAAAAGGTTGACGTTTACGCTACAATGTATTATTATATGAAGCGTGAATGTAAACATAAAGGGGGAGCTATATGAAGAATGATGTATTGGATGAGTTAGTGACAAAGTATAATGGATACTTGTTGACGGCAGAGGCACAGAAGGCAGACATATCAAGAACATATCTGCAAAAATATGTAACAAAAAATAGATTTAAACGTGTAGAACGTGGGATATATTTGGCACCCGGCAAGGTTGTGGATCCCCTTTATATTCTTCAATTAAAAAATGCAGGAATTGTATATTCACATGATACTGCATTGTATTTACATTCATTTATAGAAAAAAAACCAGTGAAAATAGAAGTAACTGTAAAGAGAGGGTATAATGCAACTCATTTAAGAAATAAGGGAATCAAACCGTATTGTGTCAATAAAGAACAATTTGAGAGTGGCATTACGAATATAAGAACAGCAGAAGGAAATCTTGTAAATGTATATAATGAAGATAAGACTATTTGTGATACGATACGACGAAAAGACGAAATGGATTGTCAGAACTTCCAGGACGTATTGAAAAAATATATGAGAAGTACCAATAAAGATATTGGACGGTTATTGGGATATGCAAAGATAGAGGGAATTGAAAAGAAGGCAAAAGATTACATAGGGTTAATGACGGATTTATAATGTGAAGGGAGATATAGGTGTTTATGAATAAGATGTTATGGTGCCTGAAGAAAAGAAATGGCTATACACTGCATTTTTTTTATAGAAGAAAATGCATGACAAAACATATACCCAATTTGAGTCAAATAAAGAGCGAAATGATAAATGATGACAAAAACGAAATGATTGTTTTTGAGACAAATGAAGAAATTATTAATATGATTTTAGAAAAGCAAAAATCATATGCACCAATAATAGAAATGGGGTCAGATACGGTTTATTATTTTCCAAAATCAACGTATAGAGATGCATATTTATTGAAGGATATTTTCGCAACAAAGACAATAGAGCAGATAAACATTTATGTAGGCAAGAATATTATTCAATCGTAGGATATTAGTTATGATAAATGGAGGATAATAAAATGTGTTTTAAAGTTATTTCAATGTTTTCGGGAGCCGGGGGACTGGATATGGGCTTCCACAATGAAGGGTTTCGCATTTTATGGGCAAATGATTTTGCAAAAGATGCATGTGATACATATGACAAATGGGCAAACTATAATAAAGACGGTTCGAGAAAAAAGGAAGAAGACTGCACAATTATAGAATGTGGTGATATATCAAAAATAGATTTAAATACAGTATTACCGGGGGATAGTATTGATGTTGTATTAGGTGGATTTCCATGCCAGGGATTTTCCTTAGCGGGACCGAGACAAGTGGATGATTCAAGAAATGTCCTATATAGACATTTTGTAGAGATGGTAAAGATTAAACAGCCGAAAGTTATTGTAGCTGAAAATGTTATTGGAATTAAGACATTGGGAGATGGTGCTGTTTTTGAAAAAATTATTGAAGACTTCTCGGATTTAGGATATACAATGGCTGCACCAACTGTAAACGCAAAAGACTATGGTGTGCC
>OGFO01001042.1_pt1 | contig 11470 bp, 9 predicted proteins | sample 1570981 | NCBI WGS metagenome assembly OGFO01 (sample SAMEA2581955, study PRJEB24529) | metagenome | biome: Human gut stool | place: China | collected 2011
CCAGCAGCTTCTTCAGCGGCCGCTTGGCCAGGTTGGACATGATGGTGCGGTTCTCATAGGGCATCGTCTTCCACATGCGGGCGATCTCCCAGGCGCGGGCCATGACCTGATCCTTGGGTACCACCTCGCTGACCATGCCCCAGTCCAGCATCTGCTGGGCGGTCCACTGGCGGGCGGTCATCATGTAGTAGTTGCCCCGCTTGGTGCCGAAGTAGTGCTGGGCCATCAGGCCCATGCCGTCGCCGGGCACCAGGCCGCCGTGGGCGTGGGGCACCTCCATCCAGGTATCCTCGGAGCAGATGGTGATGTCGCTGAGCATGGCGGAGTCCCAGTGGAAGCCGGAGCCGGGGATGGCGCCGATGGTGGGCACGTCCAGGTCGAACACCATGTTCTTGATGAGGTTGGTGTCGTCAAAATACTGGTGCTGGAACCGCTGGGTGGGCAGCTCGGAGTAAGTCTCCCAGCCGTTGGGGTCGGACTCGGTCATCCAGTGGTCGCCGATGTGGGTGAAGATGATGATCTCGTTCTTGTAGTCCAGGCTCAGCACGCGGACCAGTTGGCTGATGGCGCGGTGGGACATGCCGCTGTGGTGCATGGGACCGTCCAGGGTCTTCCAGGTTACCTGAAGGATGCCGTCCTCCCGGTACAGATCCGCGAAGTCCTTGAACCACTCCTTGTACTCCTCCAGCTCGGGGAGCTTGACATAATCGGCCATAGGTTTTCCCATAATGCATACCTCCAAATTTCATTTGATATACGGATTGGATTGATTTTTCACTTTCAGAAGAGCACGACTGCCATAAGCACAGCCAGCAGCCCCGCCAGCAGGTTGACCAGCACGCTCATCATGAACTGCTGGAAGTAGCCGTCCTTATAGGAGAGCTTGAACACGGATAGCTTGAAGGCAATGGCCCCGTTGTGGGGCAGGGAGTCAAAGCCCGCGCCGGAGATGGCGGCGATGCGGTGCAGAGCTCCCACATTGATGGCGGGGTTGCCAAGAATCGTGGCGCCGAAATTCTCCATAAACAGGGTCACGCCGCCGGTGCCGTTGGCCGTCATACCGGCCAGCAGGTTGACCGCCACAAAGGTGAGCAGGTAGGGGTTCATATCCAGGGAGAGCACCTGCTCCACCAGCCAGCCGAACACCGGGGTGGCCTGCACGGCGGTGCCGTAGCCCACCACGATGGAAATAAAGACGACAGGGATCAGAGAGCCCTGAATGCCGCGCACGCAGGTCTGGAAGGGATGGGCCAGCCCCTTGCGGCCCACCAGCAGGAAAAGCAGGGCGATGGAGAGCACCTGAGCGTAGGTCGTGGCCTGGATGGCGGTGATGCCGAACCACTGGAACAGCAGGCTCAGGCCGATGATGGCCGCCACGCAGAGGTATCCCTTCCAGGCGGGGGGCAGGGATGCCTCGTCCTTATCGTTTTTAGGGTCGTCCTCGTAGGTCACAAAGCCCTCCCCCCTGGCCTTCAGGCGCTTGCTCAGGAGAATCAGGTAGCCCACGATGAACGCCACGGAAAAGGCGGTACACACCAGGCTGATGACGGGACCGGCCATGGTGGTGGTGCCCAGGTAGGTGGTTGGGGCGATGTTCAGGGCGTTTGGCATGCCAATGAGGGTACCGTAGGCCACAGAGCCGGCGCCGGCGGACATGGCCGCCAGGGCCACCTTCCGGGACATATTCAGCTTTTTCAGTACGGGCAGGGAGATGGCCAGGACAGCGTACTGGTAGGAGGCCACGCCGGCGGCCATCATCAGGCAGGTGATGACGAATAGGGCCACGGCGATCCACTTCTCACCGAAGATTTTGATCATGTGGGTGGCCATGGCATCGCCCAGGCCACTCTCCATCAGACAGAAGCCGAACGCGCCGCCGATGGTGTAGAGCAGGAAGAACTGCTGAAACATGTTGCCCATGGAGGGCAGGAACGTGGTGAAGATGGAGGTCAGGCCGTCCGGGGTGCACAGGCACACCAGCACAGTGCAGGCAAAGACGGTCAGAAACAGGTTGACGCCACGGAAACTGAGAAAGAAAAACAGCACGAAAGCAATGATGACCACCATCAAGGAAACTAGTACGCTAGCTGACATTAAAATCTTCTCCTCTCTATTTATTTACTTTTTCCGTGCCCTCTTCTTTTTCACCTCCTCACAAACGGGCAGAATAAGGCCGTCTACTCTGTCTGGAAAATGCCTGCCGCGCCCATGCCGCCGGCGATACACATGGTAACCATAGCATACTTGCCGCCGGTGCGGCGCAGCTCCGAGATGGCCTTGCAGCTCAGCACCGCGCCGGTAGCACCCAGGGGGTGGCCCAGGGCCATGGCGCCGCCGTTGGGGTTGACCCTGGCGGGATCCATGCCCAGCTCCCTGATGCAGGGGCTGACCTGGGCGGCAAAGGCCTCGTTGAGCTCAATCACGTCCATGTCGTCCATGGTCAGGCCGGTGTACTCCAGCACCTTGGGCGCGGCGTAGATGGGGCCCAGGCCCATGTAGGCCGGATCCAGGCCGCCCACACAGAAGCCCAGGAAAGAGGCCAGGGGCCGGATGCCCATCTCGGCGGCCTTGTCCCGGCTCATCAGCACCAGGAAAGCCGCGCCGTCGCTGGTCTGGGAGGAGGTGGCGGCGGTGACCCGGCCGTTCTCCCGGAAGCAGGGCTTCATGGACGCCATCTTTTCCAGGGTGGTGTCACGGCGGATACCCTGGTCCTTGTCAAAGACGATCTCGTTGCCCTCGGCGTCCACGCCGGGCAGGGGGATGATCTGCTCGTCAAAATACCCCGCGTCCTGGGCGGCGGCCGCCTTTCGGTGGCTCTCCAGAGCCAGGCGGTCCATCTCCTCCCGGGTGACGTTGTACTTCTCCGCCACGTTCTCGGCGGTCTCGCCGTTGGAGATGTACTGGGCGGGGTCGTGCTCCAGCAGCCAGGGGTCCATGTCGCCGCTGCGGTCCAGGGTCATGGGCAGGGCGGTCATGGACTCGATACCTCCGGCCACGATGCAGTCGGCCTGTCCGGCCTCGATCTGCCAGGCGGCCAGGGCCACGGCCTGGAGAGAGGATGAACAGAAGCGGTCCACGGTAAGGCCGCAGGCGGTGTAGGGCAGGCCGGCCCGGGCGGCCACCAGCCGGGCGGGGTTGAGGCCCTGCTTGGCCTCCGGGATGGCGCAGCCCAGAATCACATCCTCCACCAGGGCGGGGTCCAACTTGGGGATTTTCTCCATCACGCCCTTGAGCACCAGCCCGCCCATGTCGATGGGGTGCAGATTGCGCAGGGCGCCCTTCTTGCCAGACTTGGCCACGGCGGAGCGGCCATAGGCCACCACGACCGTCTTGCTCAGCGGTTTTGCCATATCAATCTTCCTCCATTTCCTTCAAGTCGGGGGACACCAGGAGCACGGGCTCCACCGCGGCCTGGATCTCCTCCACGGTGTGGCCCTTCCGGATCTCGGAGAGGACCAGCCCCTCCTCCGTCACGTCGATGACGCAGCGGTCGGTGACGATGTGGTTGACGCACTTTACAGCGGTGAGGGGCAGGGTACACCGGCTGACCACCTTAGGGGAGCCGTCCTTGGCCACCAGCTCCATGGCCACAATGACCTTCCGGGCGCCGTTGCACAGATCCATGGCGCCCCCCATGCCGAAGGCCCGGCCGGGGGTGGCCCAGTTAGCCAGATCCCCCTGTGCCGACACCTGGAGTCCGCCCAGCACCGTGGCGGCGAGACGTCCGCAGCGGATGACGTTGAAGGACATGGCCACATCGAAGGCGCTGCTCCCCGGCACGGGGACGAAGGGCACTCCGCCCGCATTGACGAAGCGCTCGTTTTTCATCAGTCCCTCCTGCACCGTGGGGCCGATGCCGATGAAGCCGTTCTCGCTCTGGAAGAGTACGCCGTCCACGGCGTAGCTGCCGCAGAGGCTTGGGATGCCGATGCCCAGGTTGACCACGTCGCCGGGCCGGAAATAGGCGGCCGCCCGCTTGGCGATAAAGTTTCTGTTGTCCATTGTCCCGCCTCCTTACGCCAGAATCATGTCCACGAACATGCCGGGCACCTTGATCTTGTCGGGGCCGAGCTCCCCCAGGTCGCAGAAGTGGTCGCACTCCACGATGGACAGCGCGCCACAGGTGGCGATCACCGGGTGGGAGGCGTGGCCGCTGCTGCCGCTGTAGGCCAGGTTGCCCAGGGGGTCGGCCCGGCGGCAGCGGGTGAGGGCGATGTCGGCGCGGAGGGCGGTCTCCAGCAGATAGCTCTCGCCATTGACCTCAATGATCTGTTTGCCCTCCTCCACCACGGTGCCCAGGCCGGTTTTGGTGAGCACGCCGCCCAGCCCCGCGCCGCCGCAGCGGATGCGCTCGATGAAGGTGCCCATGGGGTTGAATTCCGCCTTCAGCGCCCCGGACTGGATTTTGGCGTTGGTCAGGGGGTTGGTGCCCACGTGGGTGGTGATCATGGCGTCCACCCGGCCGGCCTCCACCAGCAGGCTGACGCCGTGGCCCGGGTCGCTGGAGTCGATGGAGTAGATGGTCAGATGCCTGGCGCCGCTCTCCAGCACGCAGTCGATCAGGCGGTCGGGCATGTACTGGTTGGTCTGTCCGCCGATGGCGATGATCTGCCCATCCTTGAACCGGGCGATGATCTCCTCGGCCGTTCTCACTTTACTCAGTTTCATATCATTCTCCTTTGCAGGACGGGGCTTTCAGGAAGCGGGAGAGCGCCAGGCCGATGACGGCCAGCGCCGCGGCGGTCACATAGGCGCCGGTGTAGCTGCCGCCTCCCGCGGTCTTGAAGGTGGTGGCCAGGCTGGGGCCGATGAGGCTGGCCAGGCCGAACACCACGTACATGACGCCGTAGTTCTCCGTAATGTAGCGGGGGCCGAACATGCGGGCGGTGAGGGGGGTGAGGAGGGAGGCCAGTCCGCCGTAGCAGGAGGCGGCCACCCCCATGAAGAGGAGCACCAGCCCCTCCGTCCCCGTCACGGCCAGGGCGGCCATGGACAGGATGCACAGCAGGAACACCGCCCCGGCGGTGTTAACCAGGCCCAGCCGGTCGGAGAGGCTGCCCCACACGAAGCGGCCGGCCATGTTGCAGGCGGAGAACACGCTGACGAAGAGGGCGGCCCGGGCGGGGGCGTAGCCCAGGGTCTGCTGGAGGATGGGGGATGCCTGGCTGATGACGATCACCCCGGCCACCAGGCCGCAGGTAAATACCGCCACCATCCGGTAGAAGGCCCCGGTGCGCACCATCTGTCCCCGGTTCAGGTCGGCGCCGCTCCCCTGCCCGCCGCTGGCGGCGGGGGCCATGGCGGCGTGGAATCCCTCCGGCGGCTCAGACACCAGCAGGGAGCCCAGCAGAATCACCGCGGCGAAGAGCACCCCCAGCACCCGGAAGGCGCTGCCCAGGCCCACCTTCTCCATCAGCGCGGCGGCGGTGGGGGCCCACAGGATGGCGCCGGAGCCGTAGGCAGCGGTGCCCAGGCCGGAGGCCATGCCGGAGCGGTCGGGAAAGAGGCGCACCACATAGGCCATCATGCTGGGATAGATGAAGCCCACCCCCAGGCCGGAAATCACGCCGTAGAGCTGCCAGAGCTGGCTTATCAGGCCGGCGGCGAAGAGGCCGGCGCCAAAGAGGACGGCCCCCACGGCCACGCAAAGGCGGCTGGACATGCGGCGGATTAGCCCGCCGAAGAGGAGGGGGGCCATGGTGGAGCACACCACCGTGATGGTGTAGGCCAGGGCCACCCCGGAGTCGGCCCAGCCAAACCGGGCGATGATGGGGGTCTGGAGCACGCTCCAGGCGTAGCCGAAGCCGGCGCACACGCAGATCACCATGGCGGAAATCAGGCACAGCCAGCGGCGGTCGGCGAAGGCCCGGACGGATGCGGTCGTATTGGCGGTCACCCGGTTTCCTCCTTTACAGCTTCTTGTGGAGCTTGAGCAGCTCAATGAGCATCTGGTCGCGGTAGGCCGCGCACGCCTCGTTGGTGTGGCCGATGTGGTCGGGGAAGTGCTTCATCTCCTCATCCACGCCGGGCTGGGCCACCTCGGCCCAGTTGTCGGGCTGGTGGGTCCAGGAGGCCATGTCGGCCAGCCAGCGGTCGCCGGAGTTGCCCAGCATATTCACCATGCCGGTCAGGCCGCCGGGGTTGCCCAGCTGCATGATCATGTTGTGGCCGAAGATGGCCCAGCGCAGGCCGGGGCCGTAGACCAGGGCCTTGTCCGCGTCCTCCACGGAGCACACCCCCCGCATCACCAGATCCTGTACCTCCCGGTAGAGGGCCAGCTGGAGCCGGTTGGCGATGAAGCCGGGGCACTCCCGGCGCAGGAGGACGGCCTCCTTGCCGATGGACTGGTAGAAGTCGTAGGCCAGCCGGAGCAGGGCGGGGTCGGTCTTGTCGCCAGAGGTCAGCTCCACCAGGGGGATGAGGTGGGGCGGATTGTAGGGGTGGGCCCCCACGCAGCGCTCCGGGTGGGCCGCCTTGGCGGCAATGTCGGAGATGAGCAGGCCGGAGGTGGAGCTGGCGTAGAGGGCGTCCGCCGCGGCGCAGGCTTCCACCTGGGCCAGAATGGACTGCTTGATCTCCAGGCGCTCCGGGCCGCTCTCCTGGATGAACTGGGCGTCCGCCACGGCCTCCTCCATGGAGGTGGTCAGGCGGATGGCCGCCACGATCTCCCCCCGGCGCTCCGGGGTAATGGCGTTAAATTGCTCCAGAGCGTCCAGGCTCTTGTGCATCTGGGCCTCGCTCCTTTTGAGCTGTTCGTCGTTGATGTCGTACAGGGTCACGGCCAGCCCGCGCATGGCGAACTGGATGGCCCAGCTGGAGCCGATCACGCCGCCGCCCACGCAGGCGGCGCGCTTGATATCTGCAACCTTCATAATGACATATCTCCTTATTGCCGGGGTGGCAGGTGTCCCGGCGGGGCGTTGCTCCGCCCCAGCCGGGATATGGCGAGCCGCCAGGCGTTGTGGGGACAAGCGTCTGGCGGCCTCGTTCTGGTTCAGCATTCCGAAGGGTCGTCCGGTAGAGGCCCGGAGGGGTCTCGCAGGCTGTGCTGAAAAGCCGCGGACAGGCGTTATCTGCGGTAGCGCAGGCCGGTGGCGGAGCGCACCATCTCGTCCCAGGTGGCGAAGTCGGTGCTCTCTTTCACAAAGGCGTCCAGCAGCGGCGGGGCGTAGATCAGGGTATCCGCCTTCCAGTTGACCATCACGGCGCTGGAATACCGGAAGCCCTCAAAGCTCTCAAAGCGGGTATACTCCTGCATGAAGTCGTCGGTGAAGATGTCCTCCAGCAGGCGCATCAGCTCTGGGGCGTTTTCCAGAAAGACAAAGCCCTTACTTATCGTCTGATCCATAGAACTTCTCCGCCTCTTTTTCCACGTAGGAGCGCCAAGCGGGGGCGTCGATCTCCATCCGCTCGCGGATCCAGTGCATCTGCTCGGGCTTGCCGGTCATGGCCTCCTTGCGCAGCACGGACATGTAGAGGGAGCCCTCTCCAGGGGGGCACCCCTGGAGGAAGAAGGCGTTGGGATGCTCCTTCAGGTGCTTGCGGGCGCAGTTGCCGTGGAGCAGGATCTTCTCGTCCGGGGTATCGGGGGAAAGGGTGTTCCGGCCGCCGGCCACCACCACCATGTCGGTGTTGTCATCATAGACGCCGATGGCCTTCAGCGTCTCCATGTTGAGGGTCAGCAGGGCCTGACAGCTGGAGCAGGCGCCCTCACAGTGGACCTCATACTCGGGCCAGCGGTTGCGGATGTCCTCCAGGTAGGGGACCCACATCTTCTTGTAGCAGTCGGCCACCTTGTCGCCCACCACCTCGATGTCGTCGCGGTTGGTGGTGCCCAGGCCGGCCTCCTGGGCCACGCGGAAGTAGTCCACGCCGTCGGGATCAATGCCCACCAGCTCGCAGGCGATGCGGTCCAGCGCCACGGGGTCATAGGAGCCCATGATGCAGTCCACCTCGATGGGCACGGGGGTGTGGGGGGAGTAGCCGCTGGCGGCGTGCATCACGTCCATGATGTTGATGTCGGCGCGGCAGGCCCACCACACGTCCATCATGGCCATGGTCAGGTTCTGCTGGTGCATCTGAACATGGACCTGATCCTGCACCACGCCCTTGATGTTCTTCAGCGCGCCGGAGAACACCATGCTGGCGTGGGCCTTGAGGATGGGCAGGTTGATGATGTGCTCGGCCTCCAGCAGCAGGCGGGGCAGCTTGACGTGGCTGATGTTGGAGCGGTAGCCCCGCACGGCTACATTGATGAGATCCTTGTCCTTCTTGATGTCCACCAGCTCGACGCCCTCCTCCCGGGCGACGGCGGCGATGCCGCAGGCCTCATAGCACTCGTCGGTGTCGCAGCCCACGGCGGCGGCCTCGGCGATGACAATGCGCTTGGGGTTGGCCTTTTTTACCTCACGGATGACGGCGCGGACGGTCTCGGGGTGGGTGCACACGGCGAACTCCGGGGGAGCCGCGTGCCCCGCGTTGGGCTTGAGCACAACGGTGGAGTTGGGCTCAATCATTTTGGCAGCGCCGCCCATCATGTCAAAGACGCGGGTGACATTCTCCTGCACGTCCAGGCCATGAGCCAGCGCCACAAGGGACTTCTTGCTCATTGCGTTTACCTCCTTCTAAAGATTGCCTATTTATGGGCCCGGCCGCTTACTGCTTGTGCGCGGCCATGTAATCCTGGTCATACTTGTGATCCTGCAGGGCGAGAATCAGCAGAATCGAAAGGAACGCCAGCCCGGCAAACACGATGTAAGCCACGCTCAGGCTGTTGAACAGCTTCTTGATGAGGCCGTTGACGGCGAAGTTGCACATGAAGATGATGTTGGTCAGGGGGAACACCACGCTGTTGACCTTGGCGTAGCCCACCCGACCGAACACAGAGCCGGGGACGGAGTTCATCAGGGCGGGGGCTGCGGCGCCCAGGAAGCCGATAACCACCAGGGACACCCACACCAGAGGCATCACGCCGCTGATGTTGAAGAGCATGGCCACAATATACAGCACGCCGGTGAGCACGCCGGCCTTCTTGATGCCCAGCCTGAACAGGATGCGGCCGAAGATGACGGCGCCAATAATTCCGATGACGGCGATAGCGCTCATAACACTGACCGCCAGATCGGGGGCAATGCCCACCTCAATGTTGCGGGCCACCAGCTGGGTCATGATGCCCATCTGGGCCAGCATCAGAAAGCCGGTGGACAGAGCGCACAGCCAGGTCTCCTTGGTGCGCAGCAGCTTGCCGGTGGTCCAGCCGGAGTTGTCCAGCTCGGGGGGCGCGGAGGAGTAGTTGGCCTTGAACTCGGCCTCGGTGACGTTATCGGGATAGAGGCCCCGCTCCTTGGGGGTATCGCGCAGAAGCGCCATGCCGATCACACCCACCACGGCGGCCACGCCGCCGCAGATCACAGAGCCCATCGGCATGCCGATCGAGCCCGCCAGGACGTTGAGCAGCGGGACAAAGAGCATGGTTCCAAAGTTGGAGCCCATTGCCACGATGCTCATGGCCTGTCCCTGTCTCTTGGGGAACCACATGGCCACCAGAGTACCCACGCCCACAAAGGAGCCGGAGCTGAGGCCGCCGCCCACAAAGCACATGGCGATTAAGTACATGGGGACATTGACGGCGTTGCAGGCCGCGATATGGCCCAAGCCCGCCAGAATGAGGCAGCCGGCGGCCACTTTGCTGGGGCCGATGCGCTGGTTCACCTGCCCTGCTGCGACGGCGATCAGCACGCCGACGATGCCGGCCACGGAGTTCATGGTCAGGATGATGCTTTGATCCACGTTCAGCCGTTCCGCCACAGCGGGAGAAATGATGTTGGTTCCGTCTGCAAAGAAGCCGCCATTGCTGAAAAACACCAGCAGTCCAAAGATCAGCAATAACCAGCCCCAGGGTCCAAATCCTCTTTTTTCTCTCATAATACGCAATCCTCCTGAGTGGGGAGCGGATGCCCGCCCGTCATTTCATGAATTGAGTGCGCCGCGCCGTATAGTCCTGAACCGCCCCTTTCCGCGTTCTCTCCTTTTTGTGATTTTTTTAACGCAGGCCCAGTATATCCTTTACAGCCGCGTTTGAAAAATATATAATCTTTAGAACGGTATAAGCAATTTATATACTTACCGGGAGGGAAGTTGGCATGGAACTTTCACAGTTGAGATACTTCATCGCCGTAGCCAAGCTGGGCAATATGTCCAAGGCCGCCGAGACCTTGTTCGTCTCCCAGCCCAATCTGAGCACCAGCATCTCCCGGTTGGAGGAGGAGGTGGGCGTCCCCCTCTTTGAGCGGCGGCGGGGCAAGATCGCCCTCAATCAGAACGGCGAGCTGCTGCTGAAAAGCGTGGAGCAGGCCGTTTCACTCCTGGACGCCGGCGTCCAGGCTGTGCGGAACCAGCACAGCGGACGGCCCGAGCCCCTCTCCATCGTCTGCATGACGGACGACACCACCCTCCTGGAGCATTTTCTGCTGGAGCACCCCGAGGTCAACCTGATCCACCAGCGGGCCGACCTGCCCAACGTCACCAGTCTGCTGGACCGGTGCGAGGTGGATCTGGCCATGACGGTGCTCCCGCCCCCGTCGGAAGAGGTGGTCTATGAGCGCATCTATGCGTGCAACTTCGGCATGCTCATGCGCCGGGAGCATCCACTGGCCGCCCTGCCTGCGGTAGCCCACCGGGAGCTGGCAGGGGTACACCTGGCCATCGACGGCTCCCGGGTCAACAAGGAGACCTTCTGCGCCGCGGAGAACAGCAAGTTCGGCCTGACTCCCATCATCGACTACGACGTACGGCACCTGGACCTTCTCACCTCCCTGGTGGAGTCCAACAACTGTGTCTCCATTGTCCCCGCCGTCAAGTACAAGGAGCTCTCTCTTCAGGGCAAACACCCCGACCTGGTGTTCCGGGAGTATGCCGACGGCGCGCCCACCGCCTACTGGGGCATCGCCTATAACAAGCGCCGTCCCCTGACGGAGCTGGGCCAGTGCTTCCGCGCCTTTGTCCAGAGCTACTTCACCTCCATCGACACCCGCTACGCTGATGCCCAGGAGCCTTCCGCCGGCTAACAGTTCAGCCCCGCCCCCGGCATGGCCAGGGGCGGGGCTGTGTGTTCCCGGCGGGCGGAATAGTGTCCTACCGGCAAGGCGGTGGGCACCGCATTGGCCACCGCCAGCTCCTCCCGGGCAAAGTAGTCGTGGAGTGTGAGTCCCCGGTCCGCCGCCAGCGCCGCCGTCTGGGGGCCCACCATACCGGCGCAGATCACCTGCCCCGGCCGCAAAGCGTCCAGCACCAGGGCCAGGGGGTGCTTCCGCCCGGACAGGGGCGCGTTGAGCAGGCTGCCCTCCCCCGCCGCCGGCAGGGGGAGCACCACACAGTCCGCCAGGGCGGCCCCCTCCAGGCTCTCCTCCATCTCCACCCCGTCCAGCGCGCCCTCTGCGATCATAGCCTTAGAGCCGATGACGTGCTCCTC
>OGFO01001043.1_pt1 | contig 11468 bp, 10 predicted proteins | sample 1570981 | NCBI WGS metagenome assembly OGFO01 (sample SAMEA2581955, study PRJEB24529) | metagenome | biome: Human gut stool | place: China | collected 2011
TGCGAAGCAGCGGCTAGCCCTTGAGTCCCACCAGGGAACGGGACTTCGACATGAAGTAAGGCATAAAAGGAGTGATATTATGGGCAACGGTAACGCAGAAGAAAATGCACAGGACCGACAGGCTGCTTTCAAAAGTGCATTGACGGGAAAGCATCTGCCCGTACTCACCCTGGATAATAAATGGTATCGGTTGTTGAATAAGACCGGTTCCGTTCCGCTAAAAGAAACGGAAGATGCCCTGAATCAGCTGTTGAAACGACAAGGTAAGCTCAATACCGAGTCGAAGGATATCCGGAATCTGAAAAAGAAGCTGATGAAAGAGATCGTCCCTATGGTGGATGAGGCGGAACAGCAGGGCGAAAACAGTAAGCTGAACAAACAGATCGAGGATCATAAGCGCCTGATCGAGGAATGCAATGAGAAGCTGGAAGCATACGAAGATGAGTTAAAAGATATCCCCAGAGAGATCGAAAGAATAAATCTTCAGCTTATGATGTTTACTATGGACTGCTGCTATGATATTATGAAGGATAATGACAAACAGATCAAAGAGACTGCGGAGTGGGTGGGTGCGATCCGTATCGAACTGAAAAAACGTCTGATCGAAAAACAGCAGATGGAACAGCAGAATCAGGAGATCTACAACTACATGCATGATATTTTTGGTGCAGAAGTGGTCAATCTGTTTGACATGAAATATAATCCGGAGCAAAAATAGTATGAGATATCTGGTAACTGCACAGGAAATGAAGCAATACGATAAAAATACCATAGAGTACCTCGGCATCCCGGGGCCGGTTCTGATGGAAAGAGCGGCTCTGGCTGCGGAGGATTTTCTGAAAGAGCGCTTTGATGCCGTGAAGGAACGGACAAAAGTGCTCATTTTTGCTGGTATGGGAAATAACGGAGGAGACGGTCTGGCTTTGGCGAGACTTCTTGCGGCGGACGGTTATACGGTAGCGGTACGACTTGTGGGAGATCCGGAGAAAGCCACAGAGCAATGGAAGAGCCAGTGGCAGACCCTGCAACATTTTCCGGTGAAGACAGACAGTAATACGCAGGCAGATGAATATAATGTGATTGTAGATGCCTTGTTCGGTGTAGGATTGAGCCGCCCGGTGGAAGGCATTTATGCGGAAGCCGTAGAAGAGATGAATGTGGCGGAAGGATTTAAGCTGGCACTGGATGTTCCCAGTGGGATCTGCTCGGACACCGGACGGGTGCTTGGTTGTGCTTTCCTGGCAGATGCAACGATTACTTTTGGTTTCTGCAAGAGAGGCCTTGTAATGTATCCGGGAACCGATTATGCCGGGCAGGTACACATTGCAAATGTGGGGATCGGACCTGAAAGCTTTCTGGGACGGAGCCCGGAGATGTATACTTATGACAGCTGTGAACAGCATCTGCCGGGCAGAACATCCTCCGGGAATAAGGGAACCTTCGGCAAAGCACTGTTGGTAGCAGGGAGCGACGGCATGGCCGGTGCAGCAATCCTGGCAGCAAGAGCAGCGTATCGTACCGGAGCCGGTATGGTAAAAGTCATCACCGCAGAGGAGAACCGGCAGATCTTACAGCAGGGAATTCCGGAAGCTTTGTACGGATCCTGCAGACAGCTGTCCGAGAGCATGGAATGGGCGGATGTTATTGCTGTCGGTCCCGGCATCGGCAGAGAGGAACAGGCACGGGAATGCCTGAAAAAAGTAGTGGAAAAGAGCAGAAAGCCATTAGTGCTGGATGCGGATGCACTGAATCTTCTGGCAGAAGAAAACGGTAAGGCATTGGAAGAGAAGCTGCATACCCAGGGAGCAGAGGGCAGAGTTATCATTCTGACTCCCCATGTGGGAGAATTGTCCAGACTGCTTGCGAAGACCATCCCGGAATGCAAGAAGGAGCTTCCGGAGTGTGGCAGAGAACTGGCAGAACGGTTTCATGGTGTGGCGGTTGCCAAGGATGCAAGAACGATTGTATGTAAAGAACAGGGAGAATTTTATCTGAATACTACAGGCAACAGCGGTATGGCCACTGCGGGCAGCGGAGATGTCCTGACGGGTGTGATCCTGGGACTTTTAGCTCAGGGTATGAATGCAAGTGATGCAGCTGTGAACGGTGTGTATCTCCATGGCAGAGCCGGTGAGCTGGCGGCAAAGTTCCATACGGAGTATGGGGTAATGGCGGGAGATATTGCGGATTGCCTGATGAAAGACTATGATGAGAAAGAAAGTGTGAAGAAATGACAAGCAAACTACAGGAAAAGATGAATTCCTACCAACGGGTATGGGCGGAAATAGATCTGGATGCCATTTGGGAGAATATGATCCATATGAAGGAAAATATTGCCCCGGAGACGAAGATACTGGCGGTCATAAAGACGGACGGTTACGGACACGGCGGTGTTCCCATTGCCAGAATGCTGGAGGATGTGGATTTTATGTTCGGCTATGCCGCAGCTACCTACGAGGAGGCACATGTCCTCAGGGAAGCCAGTGTGAAGAAACCGATCCTCATCCTGGGATATACTTTTCCTTATTGTTATGAGGAAATGATCCGGGAAGAGATCCGCCCGGCAGTGTATCGCAGGGATACCGTGGAAGAACTGGCAGAGGCCGCAGCAAAGGCCGGTAAGAAAGCCAAAGTGCACATCAAAGTGGATACCGGCATGGGAAGGATCGGTATCACTCCGGATGACGAAGGGCTGGATTTTGTAAAATTTGTCATGGAACATCCCGGACTGGAAGTGGAAGGTATCTTTACCCACTTTGCAAAATCGGATGAAGCGGATAAGACTTCTGCCAACCATCAGCTGGAACTGTTTCAGAATTTTATTGATAGAATACAGTCGGAACTGGGACTGGAGATTCCGGTAAAGCATTGTTCCAACAGTGCGGCGATTCTGGAAATGCCCCAGGCCAACATGGATATGGTACGGGCGGGAATCACGACCTACGGTTTATATCCTTCCGAAGAAGTAAGTAAGGATATTGTACCTCTGCGGGCTGCAATGTCTCTCTACAGTCATATCATTTACTGCAAGACGATCCATGCGGGGCAGAGTGTCAGCTACGGAGGATTGTTTACCGCAACAAAAGATACCAGAGTAGCCACCATCCCTGTAGGATATGGAGACGGGTATCCCAGAAGCCTGTCGGGAAAAGGTTACGTGCTGATCCACGGGAAAAAGGCCCCCATCCTCGGAAGGGTCTGCATGGACCAGTTCATGGTGGATATTTCCGGAATTCCCGGAGCCATGGAGGGCGATAAGGTGACGCTCCTTGGTGCGGATGGTCAGGAGCGGATCACGGCGGAAGAACTGGGAGAACTTTCCGGCAGATTCAATTATGAGTTTGTCTGCACACTGGGAAAACGAATTCCCAGAGTCTACCGCCGAAATGGTGAGATCACAGAAGTAAAAGATTATTTTGAAAATTTCTGACGGATCTAAAGTGTTCGTATAACTCCGGAAGAATCGGCAATACTTATGTTAAATCGCTGATGAAGGAGTAGAAATGAGAAGAGGAGATATCTATTACGCAGATTTGAGACCGGTCATCGGCTCGGAGCAGGGCGGCATCCGGCCGGTGCTGATCATCCAGAACGATGTGGGGAACAAACACAGTCCCACCGTGATCTGCGCTGCAATCACCTCAAAGATGAACAAGGCGAAGCTGCCTACGCATATTGAACTGAATGCCCGCCGCTACGATATGGATAAAGATTCCGTAGTGCTGCTGGAACAGCTGCGCACCATCGATAAAAAGAGGCTGAAAGATAAGGTATGCCATCTGGACGGAGACATTATGCGGAGAGTGAACCGGGCACTGAAAGTCAGCCTGGAGCTGGATACATAGCCCGATGCATAGTGTATCCGAAAATAGGATAAAATACGAAAGGATGAAATAAAATATGGACATGAGTGGGCCTGTGGCCATTTTTCTCTTTTTCCTGCTGTTGCTGGTGGATATGTTTTTCTATGGATTTGATGCCGCCATCGACAATCTGAATGAAAAGGAGATCCTACATAAAGCAGAGGAAGAAAAGGATCGCCGGTCCATGCGGCTGAGTGAAATGATCAGCCGTCCGGGGATCTATATCAATACGGTACAGCTGGTTATTACGCTGATCAATATTTTAATGGGAGCTTTTTATCTGAATATCTGGCTGCAGACCATTGACAAGGGACTTCATGTGATCAATGTGGGAGGCATGTCTCTGGAGAATGTGCCTACGGGAGTGCTTTCAGGGATTGCCACGGTATTGTCTTTTATTGCCATGATCTATATCCTGTTGACTTTCGGTGTGCTGATTCCCCGGAAAATGGCATCCAGACAGCCGGAGAAGTGGGCGTATGCCTGTATTGACCAGATTTATATTATCACCAGACTGCTGGCACCCCTGACGGGGCTGGTGAATCTGACAGCCAAGGGAATCCTGTTCCTCTTCGGTGTCCGCAACAATACGGATGAAAATGATGTGACCGAGGAAGAGATCATTAATATGGTGCAGGAAGGCCATGAGCAGGGTGTCATTCAGGCCAGTGAGGCGGAGATGATCTCCAACATTTTCGAATACGGAGACAAGGAAGCCCAGGATATCATGACACATCGTGGAAGTATCGTGGCCATTGATGGTGAGACGAAACTGAAAGATGCCATTGCTTCCATGCTGGGAGGCAAGAACAGCCGTTACCCTGTGTATGAGGAGAATATTGATCATATCATCGGTATCCTGCATCTGAAGGATGCCATGCGGTTCCATATCAGTGATGACAAGCTGGACCTGCCTATCGCAAAACTGGACGGGCTGCTCAGAGAGCCTTATTTTGTGCCGCAGACGAAAAATATTGATGAACTGTTCAAGGAAATGCAGTCCCAGAAGCTGCAGATGGCCATTGTGGTAGACGAATACGGACAGACCGACGGACTGATCGCCATGGAGGATATTCTGGAGGAGATCGTCGGCAATATCATGGATGAGTATGATGAGGATCAGGAATACATCAAGAACCGTGGCAAGGGCGAATATGTCATGGAAGGCAAGACTCCGTTAAAGGAAGTGGAAGAGCTTCTGGGTATTACCTTCGACGAGGAAGAATTCGAGACTTTGAACGGTTTCCTGATCTCCAGACTGGACCGGATCCCGGAACCGGACGAGCAGTTCGATGTGGACTATAAGGGATACAACTTTAAAATCCTTTCCGTGGTCAAAAAAATGATAGGAAGTGTGTTGGTCCGGAAGCTTCCGGAGGAAAAAACACCGCAGAATGCAGAAGACGGACAATCAGTGCTTGAAGAAAAAAGAAAATAATGCTATGATAGAAAGAGCGTTATTGCGTAAAGACTACGCATACAAAGAGAAAGAAACTTTAAGTTCAAAGGAGTAACAAAAATGTCAGGACATTCCAAATTTGCTAATATTAAGCATAAAAAAGAAAAGAACGATGCTGCAAAGGGTAAGATTTTTACCATTATCGGCCGTGAGATCGCAGTCGCTGTAAAAGAGGGCGGTCCCGATCCCGCCAACAATTTCAAACTGGCAACCGTTATTGCCAAGGCAAAAGCCAACAACATGCCCAACGATACCATCGAGCGCGGTATCAAGAAGGCAGCCGGAGATGTGGGCAATGTAAACTATAAGTATGTGACTTACGAAGGTTACGGCCCCAACGGTATCGCCATCATCGTAGATGCACTTACCGACAACACCAACCGTACCGCTGCCAACGTAAGAAGCGCATTCACCAAGGGACAGGGTAATGTAGGTACTCCCGGATGTGTATCCTTTATGTTCGATAAGAAGGGACAGATCATCGTGGACAAGGAAGAATGTGATATGGAAGCGGACGATCTGATGATGACCGCTCTGGATGCCGGAGCGGAAGATTTCTCCGAAGAGGATGACAGCTTCGAGATCCTGACTGATCCCGATAACTTCGAAGAGGTACGCAAGGCTCTGGAAGATGCTGGAATTCCCATGATCAGTGCAGAAGTTACCATGATTCCCCAGAATTATGTAACACTGACCGATGAGACTGCAGTGAAGAACTTACAGAGAACCCTGGAACTGCTGGAAGATGATGATGACGTTCAGGCAGTATATCATAACTGGGACGAATAAATTGAAAGGTTAGGGGTAACAGCATGGAGAAACTTGCAATTGTAGTTCCTTGTTATAATGAAGAAGAGGTGTTAAAGATTGCTTCCGAGGCACTGAGGGGTGTGCTGGATGATCTGATCCATAAGGGAAAGATCGCGGAAGACAGTTTTATTCTGTTTGTAAATGATGGCAGTAAGGATCGTACCTGGGAGCTGATCGAAGAAGAGCATCAGGCACATCCGGTGCAGGTATGCGGTGTAAAGCTGGCCGGCAATGTGGGACATCAGTTCGCACTGACTGCCGGACTAATCACTGCCATGGATCTGTCTGATGTGACGGTTTCCATTGATGCAGATCTGCAGGATGATGTAGCTGTGATCGAGGAAATGATCGATAAGTTCCACAACGGCTGTGATATCGTATACGGTGTCCGTAAGGAGCGTAAGACCGATACTTTCTTCAAACGTACCACGGCGCAGGGATTTTATAAAGTCATGGAAATGATGGGGGTCAAGACTGTTTACAATCATGCGGATTTCCGACTGATGTCCAAGCGCGCGGTAGAACAGTTCTCCAAGTATCAGGAGACCAATCTGTTCTTAAGAGGTATGATGCCTTTGATCGGTTATCAGACGGACTGTGTATACTATGACCGTAAGGAAAGAGTGGCCGGTGAGTCCAAGTATCCTCTGAAGAAGATGCTTGCACTGGCATTCAACGGTATTTCTTCCTTCAGTGTGAAGCCTATCAGTATGATCCTGGGTGCCGGTATGATCATTGTAGCCTTAAGCGTTCTGGCTGCTATTTATGCGCTGATCTCTTATTGTACCGGACATGTGGTACAGGGCTGGACTTCCCTGATCCTGTCCATCTGGTTCCTGGGCGGTATTCAGTTGATGGCCATCGGACTGGTGGGCCAGTATATCGGCAAGATTTACATTGAGGTAAAACATCGTCCCAGATATAACATCGAAAAGGTACTGAAATAATGAATTATAAAAAAGGCATTTTAAGTGTTATATTGTGGTTCATTTATGCATTGACAGCGGGAACCGTACTGGTGGGCACGACAATGGTCATGCTCCTGCCGGAAGGTGGTCCCCGCCCAATCGGCCTTGTTATCGCAGGTGTATGGCTTGCGATGACAGGGCTGGTTGTTTTTCTGTTACATAGATTTCTGCGGGTAAAATGGGCACAAAACGGTGAAGACTCAGGGCAGGTGAAACTGATTATCGAGGGACTGGCTGTAGTAGCTCTGATTGCTGTGGGAATCACACTTCGTGTAAGAGAGAGTATGCAGTACGATATCTCCGGGACGGCCGGTAACATCTGGTTCGATGCGGTGAAAGTCACCGAGACCACGCGGATTCCTCAGGTGGTACACGGTGCGGTATACTTTTATCTGCAGGTGCTGCACGGACTGTTGGTATTTTTGGGTAATAAAATGACAGCGGCGCTGGTATTGCAGATTGTGCTGCAGATCCTGACCGGAATCTTTTTATATTTTGCGGTACGGAAACTGACCGGTATGGTGGCTGCAGTGGTGTCTCTTGCGTACTGGATGTTATGCCCTGTTCTGTCTGGAGCAGTGATTCTGGGACCGGAACCGTTATATCAGTTATTGTGGATGATTGGTCTGTGTGTGTGCGTGGAAGCGCTGGATAGTTTCAGGGGGCGGGGAGACACCCCCGGTATCCGTTCCGTGGGTGGATTTTTCTTAAGCGGTATTGTTATAGGAATTTTGGGCTACCTGGATGTCGCAGGACTGCTCTTGCTACTCGTAGTGTTTTCTGTACTTTTTCTGGAGACAAAGCAACAGATAAAATGGATGCGCAGAATCTGTGCCGGAGCATTGGGATTATTTGGTACAGTGGTGGCATTTTTTGTCTGCATCGCTCTGGATGCCGTGGGCAGCGGAAAGCAGATGGAAAATGTACTTCTGGCATGGTGGAAAGTCTTTTCCCCGGGAAGATTCACATGGATTGCCCTCTATGAACAGCCGGCAGTTCACACATATGTGCCTGATAAGGTGGCCACGGTCATTATAGCTGCCGTTATGGTTACGATCCTTGCATGCGGCGCATTCAGTTACTGGTGCAGGAAAGAACACGAGAGACAGTCCGTGTGGATTGCTCTGGCGCTGGCACTTGGAATCTTAAGCGGCTGCGGAATGCTGAGTGAAGATATGCCGGGACTTACGTTATTGTATCTGTTATTGGCAGTGGCTGCCGGCGCAGGAGTACAGGCGGTTCTACCGTACGAAATGGAACTGCTGCGGGAGGTCAAAGGGGTGCTGTCTGAGACCGTTGAGGCAGTTCCTGTGGGAACTGCTTCCACAAAACGCCGACTGAAAGTACAGGATCTGGAGACCGAGGAATTTCCGGAGGAAGAGCCAGCGGATTTCCAGGAAGAACCTGTAGAAACGGAAAAAATACAGCTGATCGAAAATCCACTGCCCCTGCCGAAAAAGCATGTGCCTAAGGTACTGGATTATAAGCTGAACGGTGATGATGACAGTGATTTTGATTATCCGGTAGCGGATGACGATGATTTTGATCATTAAACATAAACAATAAAAAAGCGGATATACTAAAAGACGATATGAAAGGCAAAAGCCCGGGTATCGTCTTTTTGTTTTTATAATCATCGGAACAGGGAGGAAACAGGCCATGCAGAATCAGAAATGAAGCGCCGAAGACCGAGGCGGAAGAACACAGAGACGAAAGAATTGAAAAAACGGGACAACTGACGCTGTCGGATGCGGCATCCGGGAAAAAGATCCATCTGCTGACCATTATCGGTGAAATCGAAGGGCATGATAATCTCTCCGGTAATTCGAAGACTACGAAATATGAGCATATCCTGCCACAACTGGCAGCCATCGAAGACAGTGAAGAAATAGGCGGTGTGCTGGTACTTTTAAATACCATGGGCGGAGATGTGGAGGCGGGACTGGCTATTGCAGAGATGCTGGCATCTTTAAGCAAACCCACCGTATCCCTGGTGCTGGGTGGCAGTCATTCCATCGGGGTGCCTATTGCGGTGAGTTGTGACTATTCCTTCATCGTACCCACTGGAACCATGGTGATACATCCGGTAAGAATGAATGGCATGGTGATCGGTGTGCCCCAGACCTTTGAATATTTTAAACTGATCCAGGACCGGATCACGGGCTTTGTATGCAAACACTGTAAAATCAGCCGGACAAAACTGGAAGAACTCATGATGGAGACCGGATTCTTAACGAAGGATGTGGGAAGCATTCTGGTGGGAGAAGAAGCGGTGAACCACGGTATTATTGACGAAGTGGGAGGTATCGACCGGGCCATCTGCAGGCTTCGGAAGATGATCGAAGGGAACAGAAAAAGGGATGACAAGGCCATGGAAAAATGATATACTTCTAATTATGACTATAATGAAGTTAGGAGTATGATGACATGGCATCTTCATCAGGCAAAAGAACATCATCTTCCAATAGGACGAGAAAAAGTACCACAAACAGCCGCAGCAGGCAGGCGCAGAGAACAGCACAGGACAGTGAACTGTTCCATGAGATCGGTCTGATCGTTTTGTTTGTGGTAATGGTGATATTATTTTGTTGTAATTTTGGTATTATCGGCCCGGTCGGCAATGCGGTCAGTGGGGTCTTATTCGGTATCTTTGGATTTACTGCATATATAGCACCTATTGTGATATTTCTGGCTGTGGCTTTCTGGTTCGCCAATGAGGGGAACCCTACCGCTGTACGCAAAATGATTGCAGGTGTCGTATTGTTTCTGATGCTCGGTGTGATCTGTGATCTGATCGCCAGGACTGCCGGCTCTATGGAACAGTATGATATCAAACTGTTATATACAAACTGCAGTACCGGTAAAAAGGGCGGAGGTATTCTGGCAGGAAGTATCTGCTATCTGTTGCTGCATTATCTGGAGACGGTAGGAACGGTTCTGGTGGTCTTATTGTGTTCTGTGATCAGTCTGATCCTGGTAACGGAGCGTTCTTTCTTAAACAGTATGCGAAACGGTGGTGACCGGATCCGGGAACTGTCCAGAGAGGATGCAGTGCGCAGACGGGAAAATGCACAGATCCGCAGACAGGAACAGGAGGAACGTAATTCCCAGAGAGAGGAAGCCCGTCGGATCCGGGAAGAGGAACGACGGATCCGTGAGGAAGAGCGCAGACTCCGTGCGGAAGAGAAAGAGAATGAGCAGATCTTAAACGCCATTCCCCGCAGAGAGAAAAAAGTCAGCGGTGTTATGATGGACACTTCCCTGAAAAAGCAGGAGGCACAGCCTGTGGGAAGACGGGAAGATATTCATGAGATCGTTTATGAAGAGGATGCACAGGAGATTCCTGTTGTGGAAGAGACCAGAGTGACTTCCAGCGATTTTGATAAGATCAAGGTAACGGGAATGCATCAGGTGACCATGCAGGAGGCCGCAGCAGAAGAACCTTACGAGGAGATCCCCGTGGAGGAAGTGACCAGTGCTGCTACCTTCAAAAAACCTTTTGAACGCAGAGAATCCTGGCAGGAGGAGGCAGCACTCCTGACACCTCAGGCGGAATCTATCCGGATTCACAAGGAAGATATCCCAGAGCCTGTAGAGGAACCGGTAACGTAATGGCAGTCATCCTCCGATATGCGGCAGCTGCAGCCGGAGACTGAGCCTGTCGTGCGGGAACCTGCAGAGACAGCAACGGCGGAAAGCCGCATACGACCGAAAATCACGGCACCGGAGCCGCCAAAGGGTAATTCTCTGGCAGAGGATCAGATACATAAGGATATTGCGAAAGCGGCCAAACAGCCTCCGGCAGAATACCGGATTCCGCCTCTGAGCCTGTTACAGAAGGGAAAAGCAGCTACCGGAGATTCCTCCAGAGAATTGAAAGAGACCGCCATGCGCTTGCAGCAGACGTTAAATACTTTCGGTGTAAAGGTAACGATTACCGATATCAGCCAGGGTCCCAGTGTTACCCGCTATGAACTACAGCCGGAACAGGGCGTAAAGGTATCCAAGATCGTAGGCCTGGCAGATGATATCAAGCTGAATCTGGCGGCAACGGATATTCGTATTGAGGCACCGATCCCCGGAAAGGCAGCTATCGGTATCGAAGTCCCGAACAAAGAGAACATGACAGTAGCACTCCGGGATCTGTTAGAGAGCAAAGAGTTTCAGGAGTTTAATTCCAATATTGCATTTGCCGTAGGTAAGGATATCGCGGGCAAGACTGTGGTGGCGGATATTGCCAAGATGCCTCATATGCTGATCGCCGGAGCTACCGGTTCCGGTAAGTCCGTATGCATTAATACGCTGATCATGAGTATTTTGTACAAGGCGCATCCGGATGATGTGAAACTGATCATGGTGGATCCGAAG
>OGFO01001045.1_pt1 | contig 11461 bp, 9 predicted proteins | sample 1570981 | NCBI WGS metagenome assembly OGFO01 (sample SAMEA2581955, study PRJEB24529) | metagenome | biome: Human gut stool | place: China | collected 2011
TGATTGGTTTTGACGGAGAACAACTGAAAGTGTTGCTTGTAAAACGTGCAGGTGAAGATAATGGAGAAGTATATCACGATATGAAACTTCCCGGAAGTCTTATATATATGGATGAAGACCTGGATGAAGCAGCACAACGAGTTTTGTATGAACTGACAGGACTTAAAAATGTGAATTTGATGCAGTTTAAAGCATTCGGTTCTAAAAACAGAACAAGTAATCCGAAAGATGTACGTTGGCTGGAAAGAGCTATGCAGTCAAGAGTGGAACGCATTGTAACTATTGCGTATCTGTCGATGGTGAAGATTGACCGCACACTGGATAAGAATCTGGACGATCATCAGGCTTGCTGGATTGCTTTGAAAGACGTGAAAACATTGGCTTTCGACCATAATCTGATTATTAAGGAAGCAATGACTTATATTCGTCAGTTCGTAGAATTTAATCCTTCCATGTTGTTCGAACTGCTTCCACGCAAATTTACAGCTGCACAATTAAGAACCCTTTTTGAATTAGTATACGACAAAGCTGTGGATGTACGCAACTTCCATAAGAAAATAGCCATGATGGAATATGTAGTTCCTCTGGAAGAAAAACAACAGGGAGTGGCTCACCGTGCTGCCCGTTATTATAAATTTGATAAGAAGATATATAATAAGGTGAGAAGGTAGACTTTATTCAAGTATTAAGTATCAAGCGTTGAATGTTATAGTATTAATTGTCGGGCATTGAGCGTTAAATCGTAAATAGTAAATCGTTTAATCGTAAATAAAATTATGTTTCTATTAGGTTATGACATAGGTAGCTCGTCTGTAAAAGCGAGTTTGGTAAATGCTGAAACAGGCAAATGTGTATCATCGGCATTTTTTCCGAAAACAGAAGCGAATATTATTGCAGTGAATCCCGGATGGGCGGAACAAGATCCGGAAAGTTGGTGGGAAAACTTAAAGTTGGCTACACAGGCTATTATGACCGAATCCGGAGTGAGTGCTGCTGAAATAAAGGCCATCGGTATCTCTTATCAGATGCACGGATTGGTATGTGTCGATAAGAATCAGCGTGTATTGCGTCCTGCTATTATCTGGTGTGACTCCCGTGCTGTGCCATACGGCCAGAAAGCATTTGAAACAATCGGAGAGGAGAGATGTCTTTCTCATTTGTTGAACTCGCCGGGAAACTTTACAGCTTCCAAGTTGGCATGGATTAAAGAAAACGAACCTGCCATCTATGAACAGATTTACAAGATAATGCTGCCGGGTGATTATATTGCCATGAAGTTGAGTGGAGAGATTTGCACAACCGTTTCTGGACTTTCGGAAGGTATGTTCTGGGATTTCAAGAACAACCGGGTGGCTGACTTCCTAATGGATTATTACGGATTCGACTCTTCTTTGATTGCAGATATAAAACCGACTTTCGCAGAACAAGGACGCGTCAGTGCAATGACTGCCAAAGAACTTGGATTGAAAGAAGGAACACCTATTACTTATCGTGCAGGTGACCAGCCTAACAATGCTCTCTCTCTGAACGTGTTCAATCCGGGCGAGATTGCTTCTACGGCGGGAACATCAGGAGTAGTTTATGGTGTGAACGGTGAAGTGAACTATGATCCGCAGTCACGTGTCAATACCTTTGCCCATGTCAATCATACAATAGACCAGACACGTCTGGGAGTATTGCTTTGCATCAACGGAACAGGTATTCTTAATTCATGGGTAAAACGCAACATTGCTCCCGAAGGAATATCTTATAATGAAATGAATGTGTTGGCTTCCAAAGCTCCTATCGGTAGTGCGGGAATCAGTATTCTACCCTTTGGTAACGGTGCTGAACGTATGTTGAATAATAAAGAAATCGGTTGCAGCATCCGTGGTTTGGACTTCAATGCACATGGCAAACACCACATTATCCGTGCCGCTCAAGAAGGTATCGTATTCTCTTTTAAATATGGTATTGATATCATGGAGCAGATGGGAATTCCCGTGAAGATGATCCATGCCGGACATGCTAATATGTTCTTGAGTTCTATCTTCCGCGATACGTTGGCGGGAGTTACAGGAGCCACTATCGAGCTTTATGACACAGACGGTTCAGTAGGAGCTGCGAAAGGTGCAGGTATTGGTGCAGGTATCTACAAAGATAACAATGAAGCATTTGCTACGCTTGACAAACTGGATGTGATCGAGCCTAATGTGGCGAAACGTCAGGAATATGCTGATGCCTATGCAAAATGGAAATACCGCCTTGAAAAGTCGATGACCGGTAACATACCGGCTCCGGTTCTTTCTTCAGATAAATAATTAACAATTTAAATAATAACCATTTAAAAATAAAAGAATTATGGCAACAAAAGAATTTTTCCCAGGAATTGAAAAGATTAAGTTCGAAGGTAAAGATAGTAAGAATCCGATGGCATTCCGTTACTACGATGCTGAAAAGGTAATCAACGGTAAGAAGATGAAAGATTGGTTGAGATTTGCTATGGCATGGTGGCATACTTTGTGTGCTGAAGGCGGTGACCAATTCGGTGGCGGAACAAAACAATTCCCTTGGAATAGTAGTGCTGACGCTATACAAGCAGCAAAAGATAAAATGGATGCAGGTTTCGAATTCATGCAGAAAATGGGTATCGAATACTACTGTTTCCACGATGTAGACTTGGTTTCTGAAGGTGCAAGCATCGAAGAATACGAAGCTAATCTGAAAGCAATCGTAGCTTATGCAAAACAGAAACAAGCTGAAACAGGCATCAAACTGTTGTGGGGTACTGCCAACGTATTTGGTCATGCACGTTATATGAACGGTGCTGCTACTAATCCTGATTTTGACGTAGTAGCTCGTGCTGCTGTTCAGATCAAGAATGCAATCGACGCCACTATCGAACTGGGTGGTCAAAACTATGTATTCTGGGGTGGCCGTGAAGGTTATATGTCTCTTCTGAACACAGATCAGAAACGTGAAAAAGAACACCTGGCAAAAATGCTGACTATGGCTCGTGATTATGCTCGTGCTCGTGGCTTCAAAGGAACTTTCTTGATCGAGCCGAAACCGATGGAACCAACTAAACACCAGTATGATGTAGATACAGAAACTGTAATCGGTTTCCTGAAAGCTCATGGCTTGGATAAAGATTTCAAAGTGAATATTGAAGTAAACCACGCAACCTTGGCTGGTCATACTTTCGAACACGAATTGGCAGTAGCAGTAGACAACGGTATGTTGGGTTCTATCGACGCTAACCGTGGTGATTATCAGAATGGTTGGGATACAGACCAGTTCCCGATTGACAACTACGAACTGACACAAGCTATGATGCAAATTATCCGTAATGGTGGCTTGGGTAACGGTGGAACAAACTTCGACGCTAAAACTCGTCGTAACTCTACCGACCTGGAAGATATCTTCATTGCTCACATCGCAGGTATGGATGCTATGGCTCGTGCATTGGAAAGCGCAGCTGCTTTGTTGAACGAATCTCCATATAAGAAAATGTTGTCTGACCGTTACGCTTCATTCGATGGTGGTAAAGGTAAAGAATTTGAAGATGGCAAGTTGACTTTGGAAGACGTAGTTGCTTATGCTAAAGCAAACGGTGAACCGAAGCAAACTAGCGGTAAACAAGAACTTTATGAAGCAATTCTGAATATGTATTGCTAATAATTAATTCACCACAGAGTAGCACAGGGTCTCGCAGAGTTCATTTTCATTCAATATTGTATTTCTCTGTGAAACTCTGTGTCACTCTGTGGTGAGATTTCCAACTACTACAACACTACTTTATCTACTTATAACCATGATTAATACAACGAACGAGGGTAGTAAACTCTACCTATATTCGATCACCTCTGTCGCCATTTTGGGAGGACTGCTTTTCGGATACGATACAGCCGTTATTTCCGGTGCAGAGAAAGGCTTGGAAGCTTTTTTCCTTTCAGCCTCTGATTTTCAATACAATAAAGTAATGCATGGAATCACTTCTTCCAGTGCATTAATTGGCTGTGTACTGGGTGGTGCGATCTCCGGTATATTTGCTTCCCGTTTGGGACGTCGTAATTCTCTAAGGCTTGCTGCCGTACTCTTTTTCCTTTCAGCATTAGGTTCCTATTATCCGGAATTCTTATTCTTCGAATATGGAAAGCCGAACATGGATTTGCTGATTGCTTTTAATCTGTATCGTGTTTTGGGCGGTATCGGAGTAGGACTGGCTTCTGCAGTCTGTCCGATGTATATTGCTGAAATAGCCCCTTCCAATATTCGTGGAACGCTTGTATCGTGTAACCAGTTTGCTATCATCTTCGGTATGTTGGTAGTATACTTCGTGAATTTCCTGATTATGGGCGACCATCAAAATCCTATTATTTTGAAAGATGCAGCCGGTGTACTGTCTGTTAGTGCTGAATCTGATATGTGGACCGTTTATGAAGGATGGCGTTACATGTTCGGTTCGGAAGCTTTCCCAGCCGCTTTCTTTGGCCTGTTGTTGTTCTTTGTTCCGAAGACTCCTCGTTATCTTGTATTGATACAGCAGGATGAAAAGGCTTACTCAATTCTGGAAAAGATCAATGGTAAGATAAAAGCACAGGAAATCCTTAATGATATTAAAGCTACTGCTCATGAAAAGACAGAGAAGATCTTTACCTATGGAGTGGCAGTAATTGTAATCGGTATTTTGCTTTCTGTATTCCAGCAAGCTATCGGTATTAATGCCGTACTATATTATGCTCCTCGTATTTTTGAAAATGCAGGTGCAGAAGGAGGTGGTATGATGCAAACGGTTATTATGGGCGTTGTAAACATTGTCTTTACACTGGTTGCTATCTTCACTGTAGACCGCTTCGGACGTAAACCGTTGTTGATAATCGGTTCTATCGGTATGGCTGTTGGTGCATTTGCAGTAGCAATGTGCGACAGCATGGCAATAAAGGGTATCCTTCCGGTACTTTCAGTGATTGTGTATGCTGCATTCTTTATGATGTCCTGGGGACCGATTTGCTGGGTATTGATCTCGGAAATCTTCCCGAACACTATCCGTGGTAAAGCGGTGGCAATCGCTGTAGCTTTCCAATGGATATTCAATTATATTGTATCTTCTACTTTCCCGGCATTGTACGATTTCAGCCCGATGTTTGCGTATAGTTTATATGGCATTATCTGCGTAGCTGCTGCCATCTTCGTTTGGCGTTGGGTACCTGAAACGAAAGGTAAGACACTGGAAGATATGAGCAAACTTTGGAAAAAAGATAAATAAATTAGGTTAGTGTAATTTCATCATGTCATTATGACTTTGGCCTCCTGACATGATTCTATTGAGATTATGACATCATACCAATGGTATGGTGTCATAATTGTTTATATACATATCGTACAGTAAATCAATCTTTTATTTTGCATTAATTGTTTTATCGTTGGTGTTACAATTAATGTTTTTGCATTTTTGAGTAAATATGTTCTCCAATGATGCGCTTATCTTTGCATTATAAAAATTGAAGTATGATAACAGAGCAATATAAAGATACCGTTTATTTTTCGAACCTTTTTGTACGTCACTACCCTAAAGTTTATGAAGAATTATCTAATATTCTTTCTCGCCATCATATAGCACATGGGACTTTGATGCACACTAAAGATTATTGGTGCCGAGATTATATGCCAATACAGTGGGGAGCTAATACTTATATTCAATTCCGCTATGAACCTGATTATTTGACGGATAAACCACAGTATAAAACTAATATTGCTCCCGTACTTAAAGCCATGAGTAGTAAGATGGATATTATTCAATCGTCACTTATAGTTGATGGAGGGAATGTTGTTGTGTGTGAGGGAAATTCTAAGTGGATGGGATCATGTATAAGAGAGCGGAAACCAATTATTATCATGACAGAAAAGGTGTTCCAAGAAAATTCGCAGATCGATCAGGGAGAAGTACTGGCAATATTGAAGGCAAACTTTCATGGAGCAGATATTATATTTCTACCATGGGATAGATACGATATCTGTGGTCATACAGATGGGATTGTTCACAATATTGGCGATGGTAAGATTTTGGTCAACCTGAAAGTATATCCTCAAAAGATAGAACGGGAGATGAGATGTAGATTGAATGACGTTTTTGTAGTTGTGGATTTAAAACTTAGTAAGTATTATGAGAATAGTTGGGCATACATAAATATGCTTCAGACACGTGATATAATCATTGTCCCCGGACTTGGATTACCTACAGATGGAGAGGCTTTAAAACAGATAAAAGAATTATATCCTTCCTATGAGGGGCGAATTTACCAAATTAATATGGCTCCGATTGTAAAGAAATGGGGAGGTGCATTGAATTGTTTGTCTTGGACTGTGAGTAAATTATAGAAATTATATGATATCAGCATTACCGATTTCCAAACCTATACTTTATATTGATATGGATAATGTTCTGGTTGACTTTCAATCAGGTATTAACAAGTTGAGTGAATACGAAAAGAGAGAGTATGAAGGACGATATGATGAGGTACCTGATATTTTTGCAAGAATGGATCCGTATGAGGGAGCAATTAATGCCTACCATCATTTAGCGCGTTTTTATGATGTATATATTCTTTCCACGGCACCTTGGAATAATCCTTCTGCCTGGTCAGATAAACTAATATGGGTGAGAAAATGGTTAGGTACAGATGGTTATAAACGATTAATTCTTAGTCATCATAAAAATTTGAACAAAGGAGACTTTTTGATAGATGATCGCCTCAAAAATGGTGCTGAAAATTTTAGTGGTGAATTAATCTTATTTGGTTCGGAACAGTATCCGAATTGGGACTCCGTTGTTGACTATTTGATATCATCTAAGTGAGAAGTAAAAAGTTGATATATTCGGTACAACTCTTTACTAAAAAGACTATCTTTACCCAAAGAAATATTAATACTATAATAATTATGGATACTTTGAAAAAGGAAATTGCAGTTTTAATGCAATGTAGTGATTTTAAGGAAATAGAGAAACAACTTCAAGTAATTAATAAGCTAATAGTCACAAACTATATGTTTGAACTAAGTAATGGGCTACGGATTTACCCAATTGAAGTAGAAGCTTATTTTAAAGATGCAAAATTTAATGATGAGTTTGTGCATGGAAATGAACTGCAAAAAAATAATTATGGAAGATTTTATGTTCATCGTACAGGTATAACAAAGAATTCAAAATTTAAAGGTGGAACAAGAGGAGGTATTGACATTTGTTTATCTGATGACATTAATGCATATTATGGCATCTTAATAAGAAGTGCTAAGTTTGATGATGGCACAATTAAATTTGGACCGAATAATGTTTTAAAATTTATTGTTGAGGATAAGAATGTAGATTATGATACTTTGGAAAAAGAATCTGTTTTAAAAGAAGCTGTTAAAGATTGTCGTGACGAAGAAAGTAAATCAATCATCATGCATTCTACACGTGTTGGTCTAAGTGACAAGCAAAGTGACGATTTTAAAAACTTGCAATTACGAACGATCGTAGGACCGCTGCTTTCATCTTATGCATATAAAGAAAAGGAAAATGTATTCAGGAACTATATCGTTAATGATAACATCTCAAAAGAAGAAGCCGAGAAAATTTCTATTGACATCCTCGGATATTGTCCTAAGTCTTTGATAAAAAGTGTATATCAGGCATGATAACTATTAATTTTTATATAAGGGTGAAATATCGCCCTTATATAAAATTATTTAACGATTGGAATCCAAACTTCAGTAAGAAGCTCTTTCACATCTGTGTCGGTGGGAGAGTTCAAGTAATGTTCCAGGATTGGAGTTTCTCCTAAGCTATAAAATTGCGGTAATTGTTTCAATATTGTCTCATAAAAGGCATCTAACAATGCATAATCTCCTTGATGGATATAAACTGCGTATGTACCTTGAGGTAAATCCATGTGTTTTATTGGACTAGTGAGAGGGAGATTGGGTCCTATTCCTTTTTGAATAGCTATACAAGCGTAAAAACGGCATTTTTCTAATGAGGTAATGTCCGTGTCATCATAAGCTATCCCCCAATAATCTTCCTTATCTAGCAATAAAGAGTTTTCTTTTGCATATTCATATAGGCAGTCCCAAGTGTATGTCTCAAAAGCAACTGTGCTACAAGTGTCATAATTGCCAATATAAGATAAAAATAAGACAGGTATTGTTTCTGATTCCACTATGCGGTAAGGAGAAATATATGAAGGATAAGTATGATTTGTTTCCAATAATTTCTTTTGTAGTTCTCGAGGAGTGAGATTGTATTTTTTTTGAAGTGTATTATTTAAAGCTGACTGGTTAGCAAATCCAATATATTCATATATTTCAGCTATACTTCTTTTATTATCTTTGAGTAATTGCTGGGCATATTCCATGCGTGTACGAATGATATATTGATGTAATGTTTCGCTAGTGTAAGCTTTAAACATCAGCTGAAGATTACGAACAGACATGCATGCCATTTTAGCTAATTCAGGTATGGATATCAAACGATTGAACTCATCGGCAGTTTTACCTGTCCAATTCTTTTGTATCATGGAATTTAGATAATGAAGAATTGTCTCGATTTGTCCTTGATAGGAGAATTTGTTGGAATTCATATCTTTTTTTTACCTTTTGGGTTACTCTTTTATTTATGATTGATATTCGCAAAGATAGTATTTATATGAGCATCCTATATGAAAACGATTCAAAAGTTGATTCTGTTTTGAGCATATTGACTTCGAAATATCAATGTAATAAAAGAAATGATTGTTACAATGATTTCTAATATCCGTTTCTGGTTTGAAAAAGATTCCTTTGGGAAACCTGATTGTTTTGTCTTTAGAATTTTCCAGATTAAAAGAGAAGTGGATAGAAGTAGAATCAAATAAAAGCAGCTATTTTCCGCAGCTAAAGCATTGCTTTAGCCTACTTAAAACGCCGTTTTCCTTCTCTTAAAACGCCGCTTTTTCTCTTTCTGTTTAAGCAGTATTCCGTATATAAGAAACATTTATTTTATCTACCCCTTCATCTTTCTTCTGAATTACCGATGAATAAGACTTTTATGGGTGAAGGAGTGCTTCTTCACCTTTGGAATTTGCGGAAAAAGAATGCATTAAATAGATAGTGCAATAAAATATATATTTGTGTATTAAACTGGATGGAAATTATCCTTTTTTGAATAGGTATTATCCTTAACTTAATAAATTTATTGCGATTTTTGTCAGTGCAAATACATGTGTATTGGAGAAACATAAAGCTTTTAATGTATTACTTATCTTTTGATAGTTTGGAGAAAATCCAAGAATAAATATAACCATTGTAAATAATGTATTAGTTTCAGAAATAAATCATTAAAATCATCATGATGAAAAATAGCATTAATATGAGGTATTATTTAATATTCTTATTTCAGCTTATTGCACTTTCTGTCAGTAGTCAAAATAAGGAAAATGAAATAAGTTCTCTAGAGACAGAAATGATAAGTTTTTTTCAAGAGACTTTAGACAAGAATTATGGTGAGAAAGATGCTCTGTACTTATTAGTAAAAGGCTTGGAACGGTATCATTTCAATTATTTATTAGAAGTTGATAAGGAACGATTAAAACGGATCAATAAGAAGCTTTATTCAGGTTGGCTCTATTCTTATTTTCTAAATGGAACAGATTTAAATGATTCTTGTGGAGTGTATGTACCAGAAGGTGTTTCGATATCTGAGTATGCGCAAACAGATGAGTTCCGTGAAACTTTGAAGAAAATGAAGTTGAAGAATGCTCGTAGCGTCAGTTTTATTACAGATTCTGCAAAGCATGTATATGCTAAGGCGCAGGTAGAAAATGTCGTTCTTCCATTTAAAATGCATATTGGCGGATTTACTTATAAGCAAAAGGAATTGGAGTATGCTTCTCATCCTGCAATGAAAACCATCCGAGAATTGATAGATATAACAGGAAATATTCCATCTCCAGTATTATGGGAGGTGATCGTTACAAATAGAGATAATATTTGCAGTGATTTTAAAACTAATCGGGATGTACAAATGTTTCTGACACTTTATTTTTGGAGATATTTGTGTTATTATGCAAATATTGATTTTTATACTGGCTTGGATAAAACAGAAGAGATTGTTGGTGATTTTATTTATGATAATCTGGAAGTAAAGCATGCATTTCCAGGGGGAGAGAAAGAATTATTTACTTATTTGTATAAAAAAACAAGTAAATATAGCTCTCATGATCAAAAAAGTTTTCGTATTAGATTTGTGGTAGAAAAGGATGGTAGTATTAGTCATCCTTGTATTATAAAAGATATAGCTCCTTTAGGTAGAAATCCTTTTTTAAAAAAAGCTGCATTGGAAATTCTGGAACAAATGCCAAAGTGGAAACCAGGATTAAAAGATGGTAAACCTGTGCGAAGTTATTATACACTTTCTATTATCTTTAAATTGGTTTGACCGTATGAAATGTGACCGTTGTTTGATATCGATCAAAATTGATAATAAGTGATTATATAAAATATGTATTCATTTTTTCTTAATAGGGATGTGGCTGTACGGTATAGCATATCAATGGTGGTTGTAAAATTTCTCTTGGTTTGAAAACACAATTAAAGGAATAGCTATACCTTTGCACTATCTTTTATAAAACACGTATTGTTATGGAACAACATCCGATAAAAATTAATAAAGTGCAGATACGCAATCTGCAAATAGAAGATTATGTACAGTTATCCCAGTCGTTTACTCGTGTCTATTCAGATGGTAGCGATGTGTTTTGGACCCGTGAGCAGATCCAGAAGTTAATTAAGATTTTTCCGGAAGGTCAGATTGTCACAGTAGTCGATGATAAAATAGTTGGTTGTGCTCTTTCTATCATTGTTGATTATGATAAAGTAAAGAACGACCATACGTATGCACAAGTGACAGGGAAGGAAACATTCAATACACATAATCCTGAAGGAAATATCTTGTACGGCATTGAAGTGTTCATTCATCCGGGTTATCGCGGTTTGCGCCTGGCACGTCGTATGTATGAATATCGTAAGGAACTATGCGAAACATTGAACCTGAAAGCTATCATGTTTGGCGGACGTATCCCGAATTATCATAAATATGCTGACAAAATGCGTCCGAAAGAATATATCGAACGAGTGCGTCAACGCGAGATTTATGATCCGGTACTAACTTTTCAGCTATCGAATGATTTTCACGTGCGAAAGGTGATGACCAATTATCTGCCGAATGACGAAGAATCGAAACATTATGCCTGTTTGCTTCAATGGGATAATATCTATTATCAACCACCTACGCAAGAATATATCAGTCCTAAAACTACGGTTCGTGTAGGATTAGTGCAATGGCAGATGCGTAGCTATAAAACGTTGGACGACCTGTTCGAACAAGTAGAATTCTTCGTGGACGCAGTATCCGATTATAAAAGTGATTTTGTTCTTTTCCCGGAATATTTCAATGCTCCTTTGA
>OGFO01001070.1_pt1 | contig 10936 bp, 5 predicted proteins | sample 1570981 | NCBI WGS metagenome assembly OGFO01 (sample SAMEA2581955, study PRJEB24529) | metagenome | biome: Human gut stool | place: China | collected 2011
CGCTTTATACTTATGCCGTGCAAGAAACCAATGAGATATTCAATGTGCCTGTTTCCGCTACTGTGCCTGCAGATTACGACCGCACCTTTGGTGTCGAAGTGATAGATCAGGAGAGTAATGCGGTGGAGGGTAAACATTACAAGATTTTGTCGAATACCGTTACTATAAAAGCGGGAGAATTGAATGCGAATGTTGAGGTGGAAGGTATTTATAAAAACATGGATATTACAGATTCATTGGGATTCGCTTTGCGATTGATAATTCCCGAAACTGAGCAATGGGGTCTTTACAAGAATGAAGCCAAAGTGGTGATGCAAAAGATTCGTCCGTTTGATATTAAAAACTTTAAAGGCCATTGTAAAGTAACTTCCACTTATTTATCTTCAGACTACTATCCGCATAAAGTGGATTTGCGTTTAGTGACTTCGGATGTGGTGAAAGGAAAAGATAATACGATCGTAGTCCACGGGCTCTATTTTGATGGCTATGATATGGAAATCACCTTCAACCGGAAAGATGTTCTGGAGCCTTTGGTTGAAATGGAAGAACAAATCTGTGGCTCTACTGGAGAAGCTTTCAATACGATTCATGGTGACGGCAAGTTGCGGTTAAATCAACCTACGGCTTATACATCTTACTTTAGTACCAACGAGAATTTTGTCTTACAGTATGTTACGATGAGTGTGAACAATAAAGACGGATCGTACTATGGTACAGTAGGAACATTTGTCAATGTACTCGAATGGATAAGTGAAGCAGAAGCTGAAAAATTAAAAGAACAAGGATATTAAAAAAATAGCAATAGATAAAGATATGAAAAAGTTTAGTTTAAAACCTCTAGGAGATTCTTGCATGATGAAGACATTATGCAAGGGTTGGCTCTTTATTGGCTTACTTATGGCTTTCTGCCTGGCGGCATGTTCGGACGACGATGATAATGCAGTGACTCCGATATTTCCGGAAAAGCAAAATCTCATCTGCAATTCTAATGATACAAGAGAGTTTACATTTACGGCTAATACGAACTGGAGTTTGGCGTCTTCTGCCATTTGGTGTAAGTTTAAGACAGACGATGATCTGGGAGAATTTGTTCTGTCCGGTACAGCCGGTACGCAAACAGTAACTCTTGTGATTACGAATGATAATATGCAAGTGGGCGACGTCAGTGTGGCTAAATTGGAATTGACTATGGGCGGGCAGACGATTGTGATTGGTGAAGTGACTCGTTCTAAGGTGGATTATGAATTGAAGATATACGATAAGGAAGGAAATGATATCACCAAAGACGGAGTTCTTAAAGTCGGTTATCAGGAATATGTTCATTTTGATGTTGAAGCAAACTTCCGTTTTGCAGCTACAAATTTGCCGGGTTGGGTGGAATTGGATGGCGGCTCTCTTGTAGGTCCGGTCAATAAGAAAGTGCGAGGTGGTTTGCGAATAATCGAAAACGAAAGCCGTGAAAAGTATCCGGTTTTGGCTAGTGATGAAAATGTGATAACATTTTCTGATGAAGAAGGAAGAGCATTCCATTCTATCAAACTAGTTTACGAAGGTATGACACCGGGAGTAATGGAATTGAAACGTCCGTCAAGTAATATGTATGATTGGGTTGTATCTTTGGATGGAAAGAGTTTCACACAAGGCTCTGGTGGTGTGGCTGGTACTGGAAGTAGTACAACCTCTTTCAAGAACCGTTTACCGTTTACTGTTAAGACTTTGGAGGATAAATATCATGTGGTTTTTGTAGCAAAAGGTGCTTCTAATAATAATTTGTATGTAGAAGGTGTTGATGATGAATGGGTGAGTGAGAAATGGATGAGTTGTGAGGACGAAAAGAAAAATGGAAATATTTCACTTATTGTAGATCCTTTTACTCCTATTCCCGGGTATTCTGAAGAAAAAGTCGGATATGTTCTTGTATTCTCTGAAATGGAATATAATAGTATTAAAGATGACCTGGAAAATACGATTATTGATGGCAGTAATTTGGTGTATAAATATGAACAAGCTAATCTTCTTCTGCAATTCACTCAAAAAGAAGTAAAAAGTAGTGGCGAAGATGAAAATCCATTTACAGCAGTAGATGGTCAATCTTATAGTCCTATTGAATGTACATCTTATATGGGGGAAGATGCTGAAAAACTAAAATCGGAATATGGTGTTACTGGAGTTTATGAAATTAAACAACCGGCAATAAGATCAACTATTATAAAAATGGCTTTTAGCCTGACTGATGCTATATGCTATTATCTTGATAGCAAAGAAAAAGCTGATGGAGTTATTGAACCGGCAGAAAAAGAAATTACTGTTACTACCGAAGCTGCACATGGTAAAGATGTATTCTTGGTTATAACAGATGAATCAGGCAATAAACGAATGGTGGTTGTAAAGATAAGTAATTCCGGAAGTGGAGGTGGAAGTAAATCTGTCTTTACTATAACAGATGGAATGTTACAGCCTGTTAGTTGTGTTGCTTATGATGGAAGCCAAGGAGGAGCTGATTATTTTAAAAATAAATATAGTGTAAATGATATTTTTCAAATTAGTAATGTTCCTCAGTCAATAATGGTAACACTTAACTCCTCTAATATAACTACTTTCAAATGTTATGATTTAGAGACAGAAAATGAAATGAAAGAAATTAGTGATATTACTATTGAAGATTCTTGGAGTGGTGGTAATAATTATCTGAACGTTTGGTTAGGAGGTGATCAAATAACTAAATCCGTATTTTTGGTAATTTCAGGAGAAGATGGCACTGAACAAATGCTGTTTATCTTTAAATGAATAAATTAGATGTGATAATTTTAACGAATAAATAGATTAAATGAATCTACAAAAATTATACTCAATATACCTCTTACCCCTTATCGTCAGCATGCTGACGATAGGGTTGGTAACTAGTTGTTCCGACGATGATGAGGCACTGCAAAGCCAATATGGCTATGTGCAGTTCAAGCTTTATAAGAGTGCCTCATTTGATAAAGGGACAACTACTCGTGCAACGGACAAACTCGAATCATTGTCGAGTGCACAGAAAATTAAAGTTGTGATGGAGCATAACGGTACAACCGTTTCGCAGACTTTGCCTTTGAACGCATATAATGAAAGCAATGCGGAATATGGTATGCGTAGTGATAAATTGCAGTTGCTTGTCGGTACTTACAAAATCATCGGTTATTATCTGTATGGTAAATTGGATGAGGTATTATTGGCAGGACCCGGCGGAGATGACAATGAACTGATCGTCATCAGTGGCGGACTTCAAGAGAAGGCTTTGGTAGTAGATGCCGTGCCCCGCGGAACTGTAACTTTCAAATTGACAAAAGAAGGACTTGCTACTCGTGCTGCCGGTGAATACCTGTTTAGTGATATTCGCTTCATCAAAGTCACAGTGATGAATACCTTTAATCGTGTTACTACCGAATTGAAGGATATGAAAGTCACCTATAAAGAAGATTCTAAGAAACATGAGAATCCAGACAATCCTAATGACCAGTATATGGATATAGGTGTAGCGACCTGTGACTCTGCCGTATGGCTTCCTGCCGGAACTTATCAGGTAGTAGCTTATACCACTTATTCAAAAAGCGGTAGCACAAAAAAGGAACTGGAAACACAAGTTGTCAGAGGTGAACCTTTTATTGTGAAAGATAATGAGTTGACAGAAGATGCTAATGTGCCTATCCAATTGAAAGAAACTGCAGAGTATATCAAAGACTATAAAGCACTGAAAGAAATTTGGGAAGCTTTAGATGGTAAAAACTGGAAATATTATGGAGGTTCAGTAGATAATTCTGTGCACAGCACGAATTGGAATTTCAATAAAGAAATGGACATGTGGGGGGATCAGCCCGGTGTTGACTTGGATAATAACGGGCGCATTACCGGACTTTCAATTGCCGGATTCGGAGCTAAAGGTATTGTGCCTGATGCTATCGGACAATTAACGGAATTAAGGACGCTGTCTTTTGGTACACACAGCGAAACGCTGAGCGGGAGATTGTTTGGTGAAGACGAACTGACTCCGAATATGAGTGACGAACAGAAACAGCGGATACGTATGCATTATAAGAGGACATTCCTTGATTATGACCCGCGTCAGGGTATGTCGGAACTTATACAAGATGGCATCAATAGGAATCCAGATATGAAACCTATCAAGAAAAACAGTCGTATATCATTGAAGGATACACAAATAGGTACCCTCACCAACCAGATTACGTTTGTTTCGAAAGCTATTATGCGATTAACTAAATTGCAAGCGCTTTTTTTCGCTAATTCGCCTTTTACTCAAGATGCCATCGCAACCAGATGGGCAGACGAGAATTCCGAGTATGCCAAACAGTATATGGATGAAGATTTGAGTTGGAGCAAAATGGAGTCATTGACAGATGTGGAACTGTATAATTGTCCTAATATGACCCGTCTTCCGGAATTTATATTTGATCTTCCGGATTTACAGTTGCTTAATATTGCTTGTAATAGAGGTATTGAATCTGGCGATATATTGACTGATTGGCAAAAATTGGCGGACGATGAAGATACAGGTCCGAAGATTCAGATCTTATATATGGGATACAACAATCTGGAAGCATTCCCACCACACGAGTCATTAAAGAAGATGGTAAAACTCGGCTTGTTGGATTGTATTCACAACAATATCAAGAGACTGAAGCCTTTCGGTACGGAAGTTAAGTTATCAGACCTTAAATTGGATTATAATCAGATTGAAGAAATTCCGGATGATTTCTGTGCTTTTACCGATCAGGTGGAAGGCTTGGGATTTTCACATAATGAACTGAAGTATATTCCGAATATATTCAATGCCAAATCGGTATATGTAATGGGCTCTGTAGATTTCTCGTACAATAAAATAGGTTCGGAAGGCAAAAATATAAATTGTCCGATGAGTGAATTCAAGGGTATTAATGCTAGTACAATTACCTTATCTAATAATCAAATAGGGACATTTCCTACAGAATTGTTTGCGTCAGATTCTCCTATTTCTACTATTGATTTAAGTAACAATAGAATGACGTCGATTCCGAAAAACTCACTTAAACCGAAAGATGGAAATTATAAGAATACGTATATGCTCACTACGATAGATTTACGTTTTAATAAACTGACAAGTTTATCTGATGATTTCCGAGCGACTACTTTGCCTTACTTAAGCAATATGGACGTTAGTTTCAACTGTTTCTCAAAGTTCCCGACGCAGCCGTTGAATAGTAGTCAGTTGCAGGCTTTCGGTATCCGTCATCAACGTGATGCGGAAGGTAACCGTATCTTACGTGAATGGCCTACGGGGATTACTTCTTGTCCGAGCTTGATTCAGTTGCAAATCGGTTCGAATGACATTCGTAAAGTAACTGAAAAGCTAACGCCACAACTGTGGATTTTAGATATTGCCGACAATCCGAATATATCTATTGATGTGACAAGTGTATGTTCTTATATTGAAGCAGGTATGTACGTACTTATATATGATAAGACACAAGATATTCGTGGTTGTGATGCTTTGGATATTGAACGATAATATAAAGGATGCTATTAATGAAATATTTTAGTAAAATAACATTAGGATTAATTCTTTGCACGGGATTCCTGTTCTCGTGCAAGGATGACGATGAAACGAGAATCGACGGTATTACGGTAGATAAGGAAGAAATTACTATCGGTGCTGAAGGAGGAACAGAAAAGATATCCGTTTCGGCCAATGATCAATGGGTGGCACGTGTGTCACAACCTTGGATTGCTGTTTCACCGGCAAATGGTATGGGAACAGCAGATTGTGTTCTTGCTATAGACTCAACATTGGCAAATGTTGCGCGGACAGCACAGGTGCGTTTTTCAATGGACGGTCGTGAACCTAAATTGGTTACGGTTACGCAATTCGGGTTTGGGAAACAAATTTTGGTAAAAGAGCCGGAAGTGGAGATTCCCAGTTCTGATGCTTACAAGAAACGTCATTTCGAGACTACGATCTCTACAAACGTTAAATTTAGGATCGAGGAAAATGTAGATTATTCTTTTGCGGAAGAGGCTACAATGACCGAAGAGGAAAAAAAGGAAGCGGAGGGAGAACGTACTGGTTGGCTGACATTGCCGAAAGCAGAGGATTTAAAGGTTGATCTTGACAGAGGTGCGCGTCCCCGTACTCTGAAGGTTGATTTCCGTTGGGGAATGAATGTGGCTCCTTATACCCGTGTGGCAAAAGTACGCTTGGTTCCACAGGATCAAGAGAATGATCAATTAGTGGATAATGACGGTAATAAAATAGATGCTGTTGTGCTGATTGTAACACAGAAAGCTGCAATGAAAATTGAAGATAACCGTTCGGGAGACTCATTGGCTGTAATCACGATCAATAGCAAACTTCAGACTATGATGAGTTTCGATACCAGTGAAAGTATGACTAACTGGGATTTTGTAACGCTTTGGGAAGCTACTGATAAAGAGATTAAAAATAACGAAGTTCCTGAAGAAGCAATAGGACGTGTACGTTCGGTAAGCTATGCTATGATTGATTTGCAAGACGGTGAATCATTACCGAAAGAAATTCGTCACTTGAAGTATCTTGAATCATTCTCTGTCCAGAGTAATGCGAACCGACAGACACGTACAGTTCATTTGGGTGAGGAAATCTGCGGATTGGAATATTTAAAGAATCTTACTGTATTTTCTTTCGGAATAGAAGACTTTCCGAATAATTTCGAAAAATTAGGCAAAAAACTGGAGAAACTGGATTTGGCAAGTAATAATTTCAAGAAATTGTCTGTGATTACAGAAGAAGTAAACCAAAACAGTTTTCCGAAATTGAAATATCTGACATTGACCGGATGCCGTGCGACGGAAACGCTGAACGATCTGAGTCTGATTGAGGGTACTCAATACAATGGTAGAGAGGTAGGCTTGTATGTAAACATCTCTAAGGGACAGCCGGAACGGGAAGCTTTCTTGAAATTACTGACTTGGGATAATCTGCTTTCACTGCAAATGTCATACAATTTTATAGAAGGGGAACTTCCTACAGATGAAGAAGTAACCGAAGCTTTGAGAGCGGCAAATAAACCGTTGACTTATCAAGCAGGAGATTTCTTTACTAAAGAGGAACTGACAGCTACGCCGTCCATATACCAGAATCATATATCAAAAGACACTTGCCAATGGTTGCTGACGACAGATCAACCTGTGGAATATAAGAAAACTAAAACTATAGTAAAGGGACAAGATATTCCACGTGTACTGCCTTTTGCCCGTATTGTTCGTTTTAACTTGAACTTCCTGACAGGTGCAGTGCCAAATTGGATCTTATTCCATCCTTATTTTGCATACTGGTACCCGGAAACCATGATATTCAATCAACAGGAGAATGGAAAGAACTCAAGTGGAACTGCGGTGGGATTTAGTAATGTGGATCTCGTGAACTACGATTATTCTTATTATTATGGAAAAGAAGATCCAGAGGATAATGCAGTTGTGGAAGGTGTGGCCTATCCGTTGTATTTCAGAAAATTCGTATTATCGGGTACAACAGACTAAGCTATTGTGGCATAAATATCATTAACAAGAATAATTTAAAAAGGAACAATGAAGAAAAAAATCTTATATACAGCATTGTTTGCCATCACATTGGTTTCATGCTCGGAACAAGAACTTATTGAGCAACCGTCTACCCCTATAGGGGGGACGGAAGTTCAGCTTCCGGCTGATGTCACTTCCGGTGAACTGCTGATTAAATTCGATCCTCAAATGACAGATATTCTTGATCGGACTCTAAAGGTTACGACAAGAAGTGGAGGAGCTATGACTCGTTCCGGTATTCCATCTACGGATGAAGTATTAGATATTTTGGGAGCATATCATTTTGAACGTATATTTCCGGTAGATGTTAAGAATGAGGAACGTACACGTTCTGCCGGATTACATCTCTGGTATCGGGTAAAGTTCGATGAAAATACAGACTTGAAGGAGGCTGCCGATCGTCTTGCCAAATTGGGCGAGATATCGAAAGTACAGGCCAATGGGCATATTAAACGTGCTTATAACACTAAAGGCTATAGGAGTTATATTAGCGAGGCTGTGTTACATCAAAAGTCGGCAACACGTGCTGTAGCAGACGGTAAATTCTCTGATCCCGGATTATCTTATCAGTGGCATTACATCAACAGTGGTACTAATGATTTTGATAATAAAAACGGGCTTGATAATGGTTCGGAAGTTGGATGCGATGTAGGTTGTGCGGAAGCCTGGAAAAAGTGTACTGGTGATCCTGCTATTGTTGTTGCAATATTGGATGAAGGAGTGATGTTTAATCATCCCGATCTAAAAGGTAATATGTGGATTAACGAAGGGGAGAAACTTTATGCAGATACGGACAAAGATGGTAACGGGTATAAGGATGACGTGTATGGATACAATTTCGTAAATAATACAGGTATTATCTCGTGGATGGAGGCTGAAGATTCCGGACACGGAACACACGTTGCAGGAACAATTGCTGCTATGAATGGCAATAATGAAGGTGTTTGTGGTATTGCCGGAGGTGACGGTCCTGAAAATCCGGGAGTGCGAATAATGTCCTGTCAGGTCTTCTCTGGTATAAATGGTGTCACTTTGGATGCAGAAGCCAGAGCTATTAAATATGCTGCGGATAATGGTGCCGTTATCCTGCAATGTAGTTGGGGATATAACTCTTCCTTGGCTAATATGATTGAAGGATATTCTCCCGGACCGGGTTCGGAGGAGGAATGGGAAAATATGTATCCGCTGGAAAAAGAAGCATTAGATTATTTCATCAATAACGCCGGTTCTCCTAACGGAGTGATTGACGGTGGATTGGCAATCTTTGCTGCCGGTAATGAATATGCAGGGATGGCGGCATTTCCCGCTGCTTATTCCAAATGTGTATCCGTTAGTGCAGTCGCAGCAGATTTTACTCCCGCTTCTTATTCAAACTATGGTGAGGAGGTGACTATTTCTGCTCCTGGTGGTGATACGGAATATTATAATAAGGTGGGGCAGGATGATCCTGAAAGTTGGTCGGATGGAATATATTCCGGTTCTGTTCTTTCTACATGGATACAGAATGGTACGGCTACATATGGATTCATGGATGGTACGTCTATGGCTTGTCCGCATGTATCGGGAGTTGCAGCGTTGGGATTGTCATACGCTTACCAGCAACGTCGTCATTTCAAGGCTAGTGAATATGTGGAATTGCTTAAGGCATCAACGAAGCCGTTAGATAGTTGGTATGGTGGTGGAAGGGTGAAAAAATATTATCGTAATCATCTATCTGTAGGCGCTTCTCTCACCCAAGTGAATTTGTCGAAATACATTGGTAAAATGGGAGCTGGCCTTATAAATGCAGGAATTCTGCTTGACAATATTGAAGGCAAGGGTTCGGACATGGTAGTACCTAATGTATATGTAGCTGAAGGTATGGAATCAACTCTCAATCTGGCTTACTACTATGTGAAGGGAGAGAATCTGACTTATACTTGCACATCGAGCGATGCATCTATTGCTACAGTCACTGTTGAAGGCACACTAATGAAAGTGTCCGGAGTGAAAACTGGTGCGACTCGCATCTTGGTGAAAGTAAGTAATGGAAACGAACAAACCATAACAGTCACCGTTCGTAAGAAGGCGAATGATAACGGTTGGATGTAAATTCTGATATTTTAATGAAACCATTTACTCTAATACGGCTAATTTTATTAAGTGTAGTCATTGGACATTGCCGGGCGCTCGAAGCCCGGATTGGCTGTTCAGCTCTACAAGTGCGAATAGATTCACTTATAAATCCGCCGTTGTTAAAGCAGGCCGGACAAATATTACGTTTCGACAGGAATTTGTTGGATATCGGGACATTAACCGAAGATGATACTCCGAAGACATATTGTTTCATGTGTACTAACGTAAGTGGTAAGACCTTGAATTTAACCCGAGTTAAAACGACTTGCGGATGCGTGGTTGCGGATGTTCAAACTGGAGATATATTACCGGACGAGACAAAGGTTATCGGATTGACATACAATCCGAATAACCATCCCGGAACGATAGATGCAAATGCTTTCGTTTATTTGTCTCTCTCTGATACAAAGCCTGTGGCACGACTTACTTTAAGAGGAAATGTGTTACCCAGAGCGGATGAATGGGCGCGATACCCATATAGAATGGGACAATTGCGGCTCAAACAAAACCGGATGGAATTTAATGACGTAATTTCCGGAAAGCGTCCGTCAGAACGAATTCTTTGTGGTAATAGTGGAGAGCGAGAGTTACGTTTATCAGCCTCCGGTGTTCCCAAGTTTGCAACTTTCTGTACAGAACCGGAGGTTATCGGTCCGACGGGAGAAGCTGATATAGTGGTTACGATAGATGCGTCACAGATTCCTTCAGGAAAAGGCTATTCGTTTACCTTTTCTATTATAATAGAAGGAATAGATGTACCACAGTCTGACCGTACATTGAATATTAGAGTAAATCGTATTGAGTAACGAAATAAATAAAAGAAATATGAAGAATGTATTTAATTTGATAGTATTATTCGCTTTTGTACTTTGTTTCACTTCTTGTGATGACGATGAGAGGACGGATATTCCGACATTGCCGGTTACTCCGGCTAACTTGAACGGGACGTGGCAATTGGCCGAATGGAACGGACAATCTCTTGCCGAAGGTACATATTGCTACATAACCTTCAACCGCAAGGAACAAACTTTTGAAATATACCAGAAGTTTGACAGTATGTACGCGCGTTATATCACTGGTGATTTTAGCATTGAAAAAGATCCTTATTTAGGATATGTGATTAGTGGTGAATATGATTTTGGTAACGGTGAATGGAATAACGATTACATCGTAACTGATTTATTGGAAGCCGGTTCTATGATTTGGACAGCGAAAGATGATGCGGGAGATG
>OGFO01001075.1_pt1 | contig 10850 bp, 8 predicted proteins | sample 1570981 | NCBI WGS metagenome assembly OGFO01 (sample SAMEA2581955, study PRJEB24529) | metagenome | biome: Human gut stool | place: China | collected 2011
CTGTAAAAAAAGATGGTGTTACACTTCCAAAACGGAAAGAGACCATGACTCTGGAAGAATATGAAACAATGAAAGAGCGTATGCTCCAGATGGAAGAGGAGATACGCCAGTTAAAAGAAAAGTTAAATAAGCAGTAAAGTTATAAAACACCTGTTGTCCGCATAGACTTTCGTAAAAGACTATTAGAACGGCAGGTGTTTTTTATGGAATTAATAAAGAAGCAGATACATATGAACCGGTGGAAAGGAAATGCAGTGACCCAGATCACTCTGGATGAAGATTTTATTGTTCCTGATACACTGGAAGATATGGAACAGGTCATACTGGAGCAGGCTCATATCCAGGGGGAAAATGTAAAGACCCAGGAGGAGAAGATAACCGTAAAAGGAAAACTGGAATTTCAGGTTCTTTACAGAAAAGAAAATGGGGGACTGGAAACATTAGGAGGAAACATTCCTTTTGAAGAGACTGTAAATGTTCCGGGACTGGCAGAAGGAGATCATACAGGTTTAAACTGGATCCTGGAAGACATGAAAACGGATATGATCAATTCCAGGAAGCTGGGGGTAAAAGCTGTGATCACGGTGGAGATCCATACAGAGGGAGAAACATCCCAGATGGCAGCTTCGGACCTGAAGGAGACGGGAACAGCCGGAAGTTTTTCAAGTCAGACAGAAGAAATGCCCCCGGAAGTGAAAATGGGAAGTATTTCTCCTGTTATACTGGCTCTTCACCGTAAAGATACTTACCGTATACGGGAAAATACGGTCCTTACAGGGGGAAGACCGGATATAGAAAATCTATTGTGGAAGGATATTTCCATAAGCAGCCAGTCTGTAAAGCCGTTAGATGGCCGCCTGCACCTGGAAGGACAGCTTACATTATTTGTGATCTATGAAACAGAAGAAGAAAATATGCCGGTGCAGTGGATGGAAGAGGTGATCCCATTTTCAGGTGATATAGAGATAGCCCAGGCACATGAAGGACAGATCCCCATGGTATCTTTGCGCCTGGCTCATGGAGAAGTGGAGGCGAAACCGGATCCGGACGGGCAGATGCGGGAACTGGATCTGGATGTAGTCTTAGATCTGGATATCCGGCTGTATGAAGAAAAAGAAGAAATGCTGTTAAAAGATATTTATTCTAACAGCTGTCAGATCACGCCGGAGAAAAATGAGATGGGATATGACCGGCTGATCGCAAGAAATGTATGCAGACCGAGGATTGGGGAGAAAATACATCTGGGGCAGCAGGAGCGGATCCTTCAGATCTGCCATACCCAGGGAATGGTACAGTTAGATGAGATCGAACCGGAAGAAAACAGTTTGGATATAGAAGGAATCCTGGATGTGACCATTCTCTATCTCACCAGTGATGACAGTGCCCCAATCCAGTCTGTTTCCAGGCAGATCCCTTTTAAATGCAGCGCCCAGGCAGCAGGTATTACCAAAAAGAGTATTTATCAGCTGGATGCAGGAGTAGATCAGCTGACAGCTGTAATGACGGGAGCAGATACGGTGGAAGTAAAAGGTGTGGCAGCCCTGGACTTTATGATCCTGGAACCGGTACAGGAAACGGTGATAACCGGAATAAAGGAAGAACCCCTGGATCTGAAACAGTTACAGGAACTTCCCGGGATCGTCGGATATATTGTCCAGGAGAAAGACTCTCTTTGGGATATTGCAAAAAAATTTCATACTACAGTGGAAAATATCGTTACCACCAATGAACTTCCAGGTGAACAGGTAAAAACGGGGCAGAGGCTGCTTCTGGTGAAAGAGGTGGGAGTGTAGGTGGACCGCCTGTGCTATGGAGAAAAAAGTAATGTAAGATAGATAGGAAATATGGTATAATCTGATGTGCGCAAACGAAAAAAGAAATGAGGTACGAAATGGATTTGAATTTTAGGCCTGTAGAGGCTGAAGATATGTCCAGGCTGCGCCCTTTTTATGGTCTCAGGCCCAACAGGACCTGTGACAGCGTATTCCTGGACTCTTTTTTATGGAAAGATTACTACAAGGTAGAATGTGCAGTCAGCGAAGACAAGGCAGTTTTATGGCTTATGGAAAAAGATGGCATACTTTCAAGCGCCATGCCTCTTTGCAAGGAAGAAGATCTTCCATATTTCTTCTATCAGATGGTAGATTATTTTGACAATGTACTCCATAAACCTTTCTATATTTCTCTGGCTGATGCAGAAGCTGTAGAATATCTGAACCTGGATCCGGAAAAGTTTGAAGTAACAGAATTAGATGATCTGAAAGATTATCTTTATGATGGAAATGCCATGCGTACACTGGCTGGAAAGAAGCTTCATAAGAAGAAAAACCGCTTAAACGGCTTTTTAAAGACCTATGAAGGCAGATATGAATACCGCAGGATCTGCTGCTCCGACCGTCAGGAAGTATGGCAGTTTATGGAAAAATGGAGACAGCAGAAAGTAGAGTCTTATGAAAATGAGATCTCCCTGGATTACGAGGTAGCCGGTATCCATGATATTTTAAAGAACTGCTCTGCTTTCAATGTGCCGATGGCAGGCGTTTACATTGACGGGGAATTGAAGGCATTTACAGTAGGAAGCTTAAATGAGCGGGAAAATATGGCAGTGATCCATATTGAAAAGGCTGATCCGGAGATCAACGGTCTGTATCAGTTTATCAATCAGCAGTTTTTAGTTCATGAATTCCCGGATGTAGCCCTGGTAAACAGAGAAGATGATGTAGGTATGCCGGGACTGCGCAAGGCGAAGATGAGCTATTATCCGGTGGATTTTGCAAGAAAATATTCGGTTAAGAAGAAATACTAAGATCATGAAAATGAGGATGAAATATTCCATTAAATGAGGCTGTGATACTGGGCAGAAAGAGGCGGATATGGTACGATATTTAGAGAAAAGTGAATATGGAAAATGCAGGCCCTTATGGGAAGAGGCATTTCCGGAAGACTCAAAAAGCTTTGCAGATTACTATTTTTCCGAAAAACTTCCCGGCAGTAAAGTGCTTGCCATAGAAGGAGGAAAACTTCTGACCATGGCTCACTTAAATCCCTATACCATTTCTGTAAATGGAAAAAAATGGGAACTGCCTTATATCGTTGGTGTAGCCACAGCTGCCCACCAGCGCCATAAAGGCTATATGCGCCAGGTTCTTAATCAAATGCTCCGGGACTTAAATCAGGAGAAAAAGCCGTTCTGCTTCCTGATGCCTGCTGCAGAGGCTATCTACCGGCCATTTCAGTTTGCTTTTATCTATGACCAGCCGGTATGGAAGCCTGAGGATGAACCGGAAAAAGATCTGGAAAAGGTTCCTGTAGATCTGGCGGAAAAGTCAGAAGAGCTGGCTCACTGGCTGAATAACTGGCTTGAGAAACGTTATGAAGTCTATGCAGTGAGAGACAGGGCTTATATGGAACTTCTTAAAAAAGAGCTGGAAAGTGAAGCAGGAGAAGTGACGGGGCTGTATGAAAAAGACGGAAAACTTCATGCTTTGGAAGCCTGGTGGGGACTTGGAAAAAGAGAAGAGCGGTTTTATTACAGCATATCGGAAATAAAGCCTTCAGATATGCACCCGGCGATCATGGTCCGGATCACAGATGTAAGATCATTGTTAGAAGTCATTGGATTAAATGAAAACGCGCCAGGAGATAAATTTCAGGCAGTTCTTTCCATAAAAGATCCGATTATTTCGGAAAATGAAGGATGCTGGTTGTGGAAACTGGGAAAAAATGGAAGTACTCTGGAACGGATGAAGGGACTGGGGCTGCAGACAGAGGCAGATGAGGCAGAACAGATCCCATCTTCCAGCGAAGTGTTGGAGATCAACATTGACGAGTTGGCACAGTGGATCTTTGGGTACAAGACGCTGGAAGAGACATTAGGTGTGATGCCACCGTTCTGGACAGAATATGTGAGGACGCTGCAAGGGGTATTTTTGGACGAGGTTGTGTAGGAGGAAACGCATATGGATGAAAAATGGCAGCAGTTAAAAGACTGGATCAATGAAAGCGACAACATCGTATTCTTTGGCGGAGCCGGTGTTTCTACGGAAAGCGGCATACCGGATTTCCGCAGTGTGGACGGACTGTATAATCAGAAATATAAGTACCCGCCGGAGCGGATCATCAGTCACAGCTTTTACATACAAAATCCGGAAGAGTTCTACCGCTTCTATAAAGACCGTATGCTGTTTCCGGATGCAAAACCTAATGCAGCCCATAAAGCCCTTGCAAAACTGGAACAGGAAGGAAAATTAAAGGCTGTGATCACCCAGAACATTGACGGCCTTCATCAGATGGCAGGAAGCAAAGAAGTGCTGGAGCTTCACGGTTCTGTACACAGAAATTATTGCACCCGCTGCGGCCAGTTTTATGATCTGGACTATGTGAGAAACAGCGAAGGCGTTCCTACCTGCACCTGCGGCGGCCGTATCAAGCCGGATGTAGTCCTTTATGAGGAAGGACTGGATGACCGGACTATCCAGAAGTCCATTGATTATATCCGCAACGCGGACATGCTTATTATCGGAGGTACGTCCCTTGTGGTCTATCCGGCAGCCGGTCTTATTGACTATTACAGAGGCAACAAGCTGGTTCTGATCAATAAAAGCGTAACATCCAGGGACTCCCAGGCAGATCTGGTGATTTCTGACAGCATCGGAAAGGTTTTGGGAACAGTTGTTGGAAATGACAATGGATCAGGAAGATCCAAGGAGAAATAGAACTATGCCAGGAGAACGTTTAAACTACGAAGTAGGAGATATCGTAAAATTAAAAAAGCCCCATCCATGCGGAAGCAGTGAATGGGAGATCTTAAGAGTAGGAGCGGATTTCCGCTTAAAATGTACCGGCTGCGGGCACCAGATCATGGTAGCCCGCAGACTGGTGGAGAAGAATACAAAAGGGTTAAAGAAAAAAGACGAGATCACCGGTTGATATAGCGCCACAAAGTGGTCCGGCTGATTCCCAGCTTCTTTGCTGCAGCTGTCTGGTTTCCATTGCAGCTGTTTAAAACATGCTGGACAATGTCCTGGTTGATGCGGTCAAGAGGCTGTTCTAAGTTCAGGGAAAAGCCTTCTTTTTCGGTGGCTGCTTTGGAATGTGTTATCATATGCGCTTCATGGTCATCCGGGAAAAAGGCAGATTCTTCTTTTAATATTTTTTCAATGGTATCACGGGATATATAGGCAGTGCTGGTTTCCAGTACTGCTTTTTTTAATATACGTTTAAACTGGGTGCGGTTACATGGATAGTCATATTCCATAAGAAGCTTTGCGGCACCGTCTTCCAGTCCTACCACCTGGCGGCCCAGATTCTGGTTCAACGTATCAATATAAAGAGCGGCTGAAGGAACAATGTCATTTTTCTGTTCCCGTAAAGGCTTGATAGGAAGAGGCACACATCCAAGCATATTGGTATACTCCAAGGCAGCATGAGGCAGGTGACCATCTTTGGACTGGGTGCAGGAGAAAATCAGCCGGTTGCGGATATGCAGGTTGGTGTCCAGTATGATAGATAACAGCTGTTTCTGCCGCGGGTGGGACAAAACGCCCAGATTGGAGATGTAAATGGTATTTCCGTTGTCTGTAAAAGGAGAGTTGTAATGATTGATCAGGAAATTCCAGGTTTTATCATTTAACATGGAACAGTTTACAACGTAAAGCGGTTCATCATTAAACTGGCTCTTTGCATAGTGGAGATAAGCTACACGGTCTTTGCCTGTACCGATCTCTCCGGTGATCATAAGAGGGACTGAAGAAGAACCTGACTGATCCATGGCAGCGGCAGCGCTGCGGGATAGTTCTGTATTGCTGTAAAAGCTTTCAATAAAGCTTTGTAATGCCTGTTCTTTATCCATAATGGTGATGCCGTATTTAGAGTGGCTTAAAGGGATCTTGGATAACATGATGCGGAAGATGATATAAGGGAAATCCCCTTCCTCAGCCAGGCTGGAGCGGACGGAATACAGCTGGTTTCCCAGTGTGACAAAGAAAGAACGCCTGGAGGAAGTGCGGCATTTTCCAAGCTCTTTTTGCAGGCTCTGGATAAATTCTTCCTCTTTTTCATCATTGATTGTGGAATAATGGCAGCGGCCTTCCAGATCCAGGATCAGATACTGGTTGGAGCTGCTGCGGATCAGGGACTGCATCATGGCATTGGAATTGCACAGCTTCTGGTACTGCTGCCAGGTGCCAATGGCATTTTCCATGGCCTGTTTTACGCTTTCTGCGCTGGAGGTAAGAAGGATAGGCGTAAGTCCGATCATTTTTGCATGGTCATAAGGATCATATCGCAGACTACAGTTTTATAGCCCTGTTCCTTCATACGGTCCAGAAGATCGCCGGAGCCTTTCCAGTTATCTACGGAGAAGGAGAAAATATCTACATGGATCTGGAGAAGATCGCAGAGGTTTTTTGCGATGACAGTCAAAGACTGAAAGCCTAAAAGGGCAAATTTGGTCCCGGTATTCTGGGCCATTTTAATACAGCGCAGTACATCATAATAGCCAATACCAATATCGATGACCGGGATATGCACAGACTGGGAGATCATCTTGGCTGTGTTTGCGCGGGAGATGATAACGTCATAATGTTCGCTGTAGCGTTTTGCAAGGGCAAGTCCCTGTTCCATGCTTCCTGCATAGGCGGTAAATTCGATCTCAGGGTATTGCAGGGCACATTGTTTCATAAGAGTGGCAAGTCCTTTATAGGGAGCAATTCCCAGTATACGGATTTTTTTTATCATTTAAGTCACCTCACATTTATAAATGTTACAAATTTAAACATATTATACAATAAATTCATTGAAATAGAAAGACAAAAGCGTGTAGAATATAAAACGAATGAGAAAAAAATCTAAAAAAAATATGAACTCTCACAAAAGTGTTTCAAAAATGAACAATTAGAAAGGCGGTGAAATGGTTGGAAGAAAGATACCTGATCATTGCAGATGATTTTACCGGAGCCAATGATACCGGAGTCCAGCTGCGCAGAAGAGGTTTTCCAACAGAAGTGCTGTTTTGCGGAAAGCCGATGGGTGCAGACAGATCCATTGTCATTGATACAGAGTCCAGAACAGTTCATCCTGATCATGCATATGAGATAGTGTCCCATGCGCTGGAAGATGTGGATTTTGACAGCTTCCGCTATGTGATCAAAAAAGTTGATTCCACCATGAGAGGAAATATTGCAGCAGAGATCAAGGCAGTAGATGAACATTTCAAACCGGAATTAATGATCTTTGCACCGGCTCTTCCGGATTTAAAGAGAACGACTGTAGATGGGGTGCAGTGTTTAAACGGCGTAGAGATCTGCCGCACGGAGCTTGCCAGCGACCCTAAGAACCCGGTAGTAGAAGATAATCTGGTACGGATGCTGGGAAGATATTATGAAGAAAAGGTCATTTTAAAGAGACTTCCGGATGTGAGAAGTGATGATCTTGACTTTACAGAAGGCCGCATTTATGTATGCGATGCAGACTGCAATGATGACTTAAAGAAAGTTTTAAAGGCAGTTGCAAAGACAGGAAAGAAGGTACTTTATATTGGTACCGCAGGTCTGGCAGATAACCTGATGGAACTGGAACGTCCGTCACTTCCGGCACTGGGAGTAGTTGCAAGCGTAAGCACCGTGACCAAGATGGTAAAGCTTCCGATGCATGATATTCTGTCCGGAAAAGAAGAGACAGAGCCTTATCTGAAAGAAGTGGTAGATTCTTTAAAGGCAGGTAAAGATACCATTCTTCTTACTAATACAGCCTATGACAGAAGCGAACTGGAGCTTTCCTTTGAAGCTGGTGAGGCGTTAGGACTTGGCCCTGTAGAGACTGGTGATAAGGTACGTTCCATAGTTGGCCGTCTGGCAATGGAAATCCTGGAACAGGTAAAGGTTTCCGGTGTATTTCTTACAGGTGGTGATACAGCCCTTGGAATGCTGATGAACATTGAAGCAGACGGTTCACAGATCCTTTCTGAGATCCGCGTAGGTATCCCGTTAGTCCGGGTAAAGCTGGTAACAAAGGCAGGTGCTTTTGGAGCTGATGATGCAGCTGCATTTGCATTGCGTAAGATCAAAGAAGCATAAAAACAACTTAAAACTTAACGATCCAATCATTCATTTAAAACAGGAGGAAGCAGAGATGAAAGAATTTTTATTACCTTATGGAAAAGAAAAATTAACAGCAAAGATCGAGGATGAGCATCTGGCAGGTGTGCTGTTATCTGAACTTCACAGCTACAAGGCGCCAAAGAGCGGGGCAGAGCTGGTTCAGGATGCTTTGGAGCATCCAATCGGAACTCCAAGACTGTGCGATATGGCAGTTGGAAAGAAAAAGGTAGTTGTTATTTCTTCTGACCATACAAGACCTGTTCCAAGCCACATCATGATGCCTCTGATCTTAGCAGAGATCCGTAAGGGCAATCCTGATGCTGATATTACCATTCTTATTTCAACCGGTCTTCACAGAACAACTACCAAAGAAGAGCTGGCAGCAAAATTTGGTCCTGAGATCATGGCAAATGAGAAGATCGTAGTTCATGATTGCGATGACAAGGACAACCTGGTATACCTTGGCAAGCTTCCATCCGGCGGCAATCTGATCATTAACCGTCTGGCAGCAGAAGCAGACCTGTTAGTAGCAGAAGGCTTTATTGAGCCACACTTCTTCGCAGGTTTCTCCGGCGGCAGAAAGAGTATTCTTCCTGGTGTTGCAAGCCGTGAGACTGTTATGTACAACCATAACTCCGGATTTATTGCTGATCCTCATGCACGTACCGGTGTTGTTGAAGGAAACCCGATCCACAATGATATGCTGTATGCAGCAAGAGCAGCAAGACTGGATTTCATCGTAAATGTAGTTATTGATGCAGCACATGATCCTATTTTTGCAGTAGCTGGTGACTGTGATCTGGCTCACAGAGTTGGACGTGAGTTCTTAGCTTCCAAGTGCCAGGTAGATGCAATTCCGGCAGATATCGTTATCTCCACCAACGGCGGATATCCTCTGGACCAGAACATTTATCAGTCTGTAAAGGGTATGACCGCAGCTGAGGCAACTGTAAAGGAAGGCGGCGTTATCATCATGCTTTCCAAGGCAGCTGATGGACACGGCGGAAAATACTTCCATGAGACTTTCCGTGATGAGAAGGATCTGAACCGTATGATGAAGACCTTCCTTGACAGAAAACCGGAAGAGACCATTATCGACCAGTGGCAGTCCCAGATCTTTGCAAGACTGCTGTTAAAGGCAACCGTAGTATTTGTATCTTCCTGCGATGACCAGTTAGTAGAAGACCTGCATATGGTTCCTGCACACAGCATGGAAGAAGCTTTGGAGAAGGCAAAAGCCATCGTTAAGAAGGATGACTACAAGGTAACTGTTATCCCGGATGGTGTATCTGTTATCGTCAGAGAGTAATTGATCAACTTTGAACTCTGAATTGTCTGGAAGCAGGCTTTCTGGTGTGTTTCCAGACAGATGAAATAAATGTACTCCCGGAGTCTTTCTCGCAAGATCAGGTACAGAAAGATTCCGAGAGAACATATAAAGAAAAAGGAGAAAGACAGACATGAAATTTGTTCTCATTCCTGATTCATTTAAGGGAACCTTAAGTTCTGAGCAGATCTGCGAGATTGCAAAGGAAAAAGTAGAAAAACATTTTCCTGGAGCTGAAACAGCCTGCGTTCCTGTAGCAGACGGCGGCGAAGGCTCTGTAGATGCATTTATTACCGCTTTAGGCGGCAGCAAGGTAACTGTAAAGGTTAAAAACCCATATTTTGAAGATATGGACTCCTACTACGGTCTGATCAACGAAGGCAAGACAGCAGTCATTGAAATGGCTTCCTGCGCAGGACTTCCATTAGTAGAAGACCGCAAGGACCCAAGAAAGACCACTACATATGGCGTTGGACAGCTGATCTTAGCAGCAGCTGAAAGCGGCGTAGAAAAGATCATCGTAGGACTGGGCGGATCCAGTACTAATGACGGTGGTTGCGGTGCAGCAGCAGCAGTTGGCGTTAAATTCTATGACAAAGACGGAAAGGAATTCGTTCCAACCGGCGGAACCACCGCAGATATCTGTAAGATCGACTTAAGCGGCAAGGCAGAGATCTTAAATAAAGTTGAGATCGTTACCATGTGTGATATTGATAACCCAATGTACGGACCAACCGGCGCATCCCACATCTTCGGACCTCAGAAGGGTGCAGATGAGGCAATGGTACTGGAACTGGATGAAGGTATCAAGAACTTAAGCCGTGCTATTACAGAAGCCATCGGCAAGGATATCAGTGAAGTTCCTGGAACCGGTGCAGCAGGCGCTATGGGCGCAGGCATGATCGCCTTCTTTGGCTCCCGTCTGCAGATGGGTATCCAGACGGTTCTGGACACTGTAAAGTTTGACGAAATGATCAGCGATGCTGATTACATTATCACCGGTGAAGGAAAGCTGGATTCCCAGAGTCTTCGCGGCAAGGTTGTGATTGGTATTGCAGAGCGTGCAAAGAAACAGAATAAAAATGTGATCGCTGTTGTAGGCGGTGCAGATGATGCAGAGATCGATAAAGCATATGAAATGGGTGTAACTGCCGTATTCCCTATCAACCGTCTGCCTCAGGATTTCTCCATAAGCCGTCATCACAGCAAGGAGAACCTGGCTTATACAGTAGATAACGTTTTAAGACTGATCGCTGCAAAATAAAAAATATAATTTAACATAAGGGGGATACTAGAATGAACATTCTGAAAACCGTGAAAAAAATTCCTGGTGGTTTAATGGTAGTTCCGTTGCTGTTAGGTGCAATTATTAATACATTTTTTGGCGGTACGATCTGGACCATGTTTGATGGTACATTTACTAC
>OGFO01001079.1_pt1 | contig 10827 bp, 11 predicted proteins | sample 1570981 | NCBI WGS metagenome assembly OGFO01 (sample SAMEA2581955, study PRJEB24529) | metagenome | biome: Human gut stool | place: China | collected 2011
CTTCGCGATCTGCATCAGAAGGTTCGTGGACTCCCGGACCTGGCTCACGCTGCCCGGTGCAGAAGAAATATCTTCCCGGAACATGGTCTGGATCGAGTCGATGATCACAATGTCCGGCTTCGACCTCTCGATGGCGCCATGGATCGTATCGAGGTTCGTCTCGCAGAGGAATAAAAGGTCTCCTGTGATCATCCCGATGCGGTTTGCGCGCATCTTGATCTGCTTTAAGGATTCCTCACCGGAGATATAGAGGACACGTTTTCCCGCCCCGGCGAGGTTTCTGCAGACCTGTAAAAGCAGCGTCGACTTCCCGATTCCCGGATCACCGCCGACAAGCACGAGACTTCCCTTCACGATCCCGCTTCCGAGGACCCTGTCAAGCTCCCCGAAGCCTGTGGGCGTCCTGTCCTACTCATCGAGAGAGATCTCCGAGATGTGGACCGGGACCGCCGTCTTTCCGGCTCCCACCGCGGCGATCTGCCCCGACGGTGCCTTTTTCGCCTGGGCCACCGGCTCCTCAACAAATGTATTCCATTCCTTGCACACCGGACACTGTCCGAGCCACTTTGCGGACTCATAGCCGCACTCTTTACAGAAAAAAGCTGTGTTTCTTGCTTTTGCCACAATATTCTCCCTTTTTATAGTCAAAATGCCATGATACGTTTAGCTGCCTTACCTGACTGCCTGCGCCAATCGATATTCCTGCGTGAATTCGCACGACCTTTGTGCAATGCTTTCTTGGTGAACAGAAATATTTCATAAAACAGGAAACGCTCCGAAGTTCATCCCTCGGAGCGCCATAAAATACTACCGTCCATACCCCGGCCAGCAGCAATCTTCAATTTCCTGATCACTTGCGAACAATCTTAACTTCTACTTCCTTGCCCTCATTGAGCTCAACAGAAAGACTCAGCTTGCCGCTCATATTTGTCTTCATTCCGCCGACGCCAACGCCGTCCTCGTAAATCTCGTACTCGCAGTCGTCCTCTAACTGTACGGTGATCTGGGCATCCTCAAAGCCCTCAACCTTGAAGGTAACGGTTGTATCGGTCACTGCAAATTCTGTTACTGCAGTTCCTGGAACGGACTCGTAAACGAACATTCCGTTTCTTTCTAACTTTGTGATTTCCTTAAATGTCTTAACTTTATAAAGATCACCTTCGTGCTCGAAGTCTTCTACCTTGGATTTTGCCGCGAGGCTGTAGTTTCCGAAGCTTAAGGTTCCATTTGCCTCTGTGCGGATCAGTTCGTTGATTACTGACATAATGCTTACTCTCCTTTTGTGTGTTTCAACAAGGACTAAATTTTCCCTATTGCTATTGCTATTGTAATAGGTAACGGTCACAGGCAGCCGTCCCTTCTAACCGTTACGTCGTGCCTATGATTTTACCACACTGGCGGAAGTTTTTCCAGCAGTTTGTGGATGTCTTGCTGAAAATTTCAGTTCTCCGTCCTTGCAGGTGATCTTCACGGAATCGCCTTCCCGCACTTTTCCTTCCAGGACCAGCTCCGCGAGCTTATCCTCGATGAGGTTCTGGATCGTGCGCTTAAGCGGTCGCGCGCCGTATTTCTCGTCGTATCCCTTTTCCACAAGGTATTCCTTCACGTCATCCCCGGCATTTAAGCGGATGGACATCTGATTCTTTGTCCGCTTTGCGAGGACATTCAAGAGGATCGTCACGATTTCCTTCATGTGATCCTTCGTCAGCGGATGGAACACGATGGTGTCATCAATACGGTTTAAGAACTCTGGCTTGAACATCCGTTTCACTTCGTCCATGACGCCGGTCTTCATTCTCTGGTAGCGGACCTTCTCATCGTCCTGGGACATGAATCCAAGCTGCTTCGGCGCGATGATGTTCTCGGCGCCCGCATTGGAGGTCATGATGATAACGGTATTCTTAAAGTCGATCTTATGGCCCTGGGAGTCCGTGATATGACCGTCGTCCAGCACCTGTAAAAGAATATTGAAAACATCCGGATGGGCTTTCTCCACCTCATCAAAGAGGATCACAGAATACGGGTTTCTGCGGACTTTTTCACTCAGCTGCCCGCCGCCCTCGTATCCCACATATCCTGGCGGGGATCCGATCATCTTGGAGACGCTGTGCTTCTCCATGTACTCTGACATATCAACGCGGATCAGGGCGTTTTCCGTTCCGAACATGGCCTCCGCAAGGGCTTTGCAGAGCTCCGTCTTTCCGACACCTGTGGGTCCTAAGAATAAGAAGGAACCGATCGGGCGCTTCGGGTCTTTTAAGCCGACTCTTCCGCGGCGGATCGCCTTCGCGACGGCAACCACCGCCTCGTCCTGCCCGACCACGCGCTCATGGAGAATGGATTCCAGCTTTAAGAGACGCTCCGTCTCGCCTTCCGCCAGCTTGCTCACCGGGATCTTTGTCCAGCCGGAGATCACGTCTGCAATGTCATTCTCGTCGACGGTCAGCTCCCGGCTCTCCTTCTCACTCTCCCATTTCTCCTTCAGCTTGCGGATCTTCTCCCGCTTTGAGGCCTGTTTCTTCTTGATCTCACCGGCGAGCTCATATGCCTCGTCACGGATCGCGTCCTCTTTCTCTTTCTCGAGCTTCTTGATCTCCTCCTCGAGAGTCTTGATTCCCTTCGGCTCCACATAGACGGTCAGTCTCGTCTTGGAGGCCGCCTCGTCCACCACATCGATGGCCTTGTCCGGCAGGAACCGGTCGTTGATATAGCGGGCGGAGAGGCGCACTGCCGCCTTTAAGGCCGCGTCGGTGATCGTCACATGGTGATGTTCCTCATATTTCGGGCGGAGTCCCTTTAAGATCTGGAACGCCTCGTCCTCCGTCGGCTCCTCCACGGTCACCGGCTGGAACCGGCGCTCTAATGCCGCGTCCTTTTCAATATATTTCCGGTACTCTTCAAGCGTCGTAGCACCGATGAGCTGGATCTCACCGCGGGCCAGGGATGGTTTCAAGATGTTAGACGCGTCTAACGCGCCCTCCGCTCCGCCTGCGCCAATGATCGTGTGGATCTCGTCGATAAATAAGAGGACGTTCTCCGCCTCTGTCACCTCGTTGATCACATTTTTAATGCGCTCCTCGAACTCACCGCGGTACTTGGATCCCGCTACCATGCCGGAGAGGTCAAGGATCACCACGCGTTTTCCGCGGATCGTATCCGGGACGTCGCCGGAAGCGATGAGCTGCGCGAGACCTTCGATCACAGCCGTCTTTCCGACACCTGGTTCTCCGATAAGGCACGGGTTGTTTTTTGTTCTTCTGCTTAAGATCTGGATCACGCGGCGGATCTCCTTCTCCCTGCCGATGACCGGATCCAATTTTCCTTCTTTTGCGAGGACTGTAAGGTCGCGGCTGTAGGCATCAAGTGTCGGTGTGGCGCTCTGTCCGCCCCGCTGCTGGCGTCCCTGGGCCAGGTCCTCTTTTCCTGCGTTTCCGTCCTCACCCATGGCGGATAAAAGGTCGATGTAGACCTTCTGAATGTTGATATTTAAGGTGTTTAACAGGCGGACTGCCACACAGTCCGATTCCTTTAATAATGCCATCAGAATATGCTCGGTACCGATTAACGGCGCATGGAACCGGACAGCCTCTTTATAGCTGTTTTCCAGCACATGTCTCGCACTTGGAGTGTAGCCGTCCCGCTCTTTGGTGGCTGTATTCTGATAGGAAGAGACAAGCTGCTCCACAAGGGCCAGCAGTCTGTCGAGCTTCACCTCGTTGGCCTCGAGGACCATGGCAGCGGTACCGCTTCCCTCCTCGATCAGCCCGACCAGGATGTGCTCCGTTCCGATCACAGGGGAACCCATATCCTCCGCCGCTTCACTGGCGAGAACCAGTGCCTCCTGGGCTTTTTCTGTATATTGTGCCATCTGTTCTAATTTCCTCCTGAACTTTTCCGTCAACTGCGTAACCATTCAATCCATTCATAGTTACGAACATAACTCCATTCCAAATCAACTGCGCCGATTAAAATTTTGCCTCCCTGCCTATGTTTTCTTTCGGTCGGTGCAGCAAAAGCGCAGATCTGCCGAACCGTCAACTAATTTTCTATCTCTATGATCTCCGGCAGCCGCCTTCTCAGGAACTCTGCCCGGGCGGCATCCAGCTCATCCTTGTCAAGCGGGCGGTCCGCCAGACTCAAAAGGTTCGCAGGCTGGATCCCCAGCATCAGACCGTATACAGAGTACGGTTCCTTCACTTTTAAGATCCCATCCGTGATTCCTGTCATGATCTGGGACAGGAATTCCATTCCGTCTTTTCTCGTCAGCCGTCTCGCGTACTTTAAGACGCCGTAGGATTTATAGCATTCATCGGCCGCCTGCACCGGCTTTCTCTGACGGTATTCCCGGCGTACCCGCCGTTCCTGGGCATCCAGCTCCTGGGCTGCCTTCCTGACGATATCGATGATCTCCCGCTCCGTCTGTCCTAAGGTTTTCTGGTTTGAGATCTGGTACAGGGAGCCGAAGTTCTCCGCGCCCTCACCGTACACGCCCCGGACCTGGGCCCCGAACCGGCCCATATCCGCAACGAGACTGTTGAAATTTTTATTCTTGGACAGCATCGGCAGGTGCAGGACCACCGCTGCCCGAAGTCCTGTGCCCACGTTTGTGGGGAACGAGGTCAGGTAGCCGTATTTTTCATCGAAGGCGTAATCAAAACGCTCGCTGATATAGTCATCGATCTTATCTGCTCTCTCGTAAAGCTGCTCCAGGGTCAGCCCCGTCTGCAGCGTCTGGATCCGCACATGATCATCCCCATTTAGGAGGATCGCCGTTGATTCGTCCTCCGACAGGATCATTCCCGTCGGGTCTTTCTTCTTTATTACACTGCGGTTGATCGCCCGGCGCTCTAAAAGCGCTGTTTTTTCCAGGTCGCCCATCCGCTCTAAGTGTGTAAACCGATACTGCATCCGGTCCATGGACGCGATGCCGGTGAGTCCGCCGAGAAGCTTCTCCGAAAGCTCCGCGCTCTGCTCCTTGGTGAGGCGGCCAGGAAACGGATACTCTTTCAGATTTCGAACCAGACGGACACGGCTGTAGATCACATTTGTGCCTGCTTTTCCCGGTACTTCATACCATTTATCCATTCTGTCTCTCCTCTTTCAACGCCCGGATCTCATCCCGGAGCTTCGCGGCCTCCTCGTACTCTTCCCGGCGCACCGCGTCTTTTAATCTCGTCTCCATCAGGCGGATCTTCTCTTCCTTTGAGAGTTCCGGAATATTCACCGGATCCTCTCCAATAGTTCCCGTCCCGTTCATTTCTTCCATCTCGGACCGGTATCCCGCCGGACGCTTTCCGACGTGCTTTTCGCTGCCCTGAAGATGACGGATATTGTCGCTGATCAGAGGATCAAACACGCTGTAGCAGTCCGGGCATCCGAACCGGCTGTCCTTTACAAATTCCTCATAAGTCGTTCCGCAGGTCGGGCACACGACACCGGAGTACTTTTCATCTTCTTCCTCCGTCTCCTGGGTTCCAAGAAGTCCGGAGAGAAGTTTTCCTAACGGGAATTCTCCCTCAAAGAGAGCTGAGAACTGTCCAAGGTCCGCATGGGCGGCACACTGGGTACAGAGGTTGTGCTCTGTCTTCACGCCGTTGATCACTTCCACATATTTTACGGTTGCTTCCCGCTTTTTGCAATGTTCACAAAGCATACTGCCCCTCCTTTATGCCTGTCCGCCAAACTCATCATAGATCTGGTCTACAAGGCTGTGGATCTCATCTCTGCCGACATTTTTACAGATTCCCCGGGCAACGATCAGCGCGAGGTCGTTCTTCATCTCTTCCATCGTCCGCAGTTTATCCATATCCAGGGCGATCACGGCCCCGCGTCTGCGGTCCAGGCGCAGAAATCCTTCCTGTTTCAATACAGCATATGCCTTGTTGACTGTATGCATGTTAATTCCGATCTCATCTGCAAGCTGTCTCACCGACGGGAGACTATCCCCATCGTGAAGCACATCCATTGCGATGCCGCAGATGATCTGGTTGCAGAGCTGGGTATAGAGTGCTTCTTCACTGTCAAAATCGATCTTCAGTACCATTTGATCACCATCTTTTTTCTTAATATTTTTGATGCCGGGACCGTTTATGCGTTTCCGGTATCATAGTATTCCATTTGTTATATGTGTATAGTAACAGATTGTGTGGTGTTCGTCAAGTGAAACCAAAGTTTATTCGTACGTATGTTCTACTTTCATTTTTGCCTGCTTTGCAGTTTCGCCTCAAAGTATTATATTTTCCTACTCTAAGTCCAGACGTCCATCCGCCGACCGGTTATCCGCGATCCGCTCGATAGTCCAAGTAATATCTGAAGCTTTTGCTTTCAGCGCGTTCCAGACATCCGGGTCCTGATATATATGAAACAGCGCTCCAAAGATCACGTCATACTCTCTCTTCGCGCCTTCCGGCAGGCCCGTCGCCTGGGCGATCTCCGCAAACCGGTACCTCGCCGCCTTTGGGAACTGGTCTTTATTCATCTCATCCCCGGAATTTTCATAGACATACGCCCCGAATCCGCCCTTCACGGCATCCGTTTTCGAAAACCGGAGTTCTTTCTTCTCCTCATCCAGAGAATAATTGCAGGAATAGAGTACGTTTCCCCTCTTATCTTTGAAGGTTCTATATGCCCCGCCCGACGGACAGTACACAAACCTCCATCCGTCATCCCGGAACTTCTTTCTCCAACCATCCGGGAAGGCGTTGATATACACGGCGATCTCATTTTCCTCGGCCTCGCTCACCGTCTTCGCCGTTCCATCCGCGTTGACCGCCAGAATATCCCCCGCCGGATCCGGCTGTCCGTCGTAGTCGGTGTAGGAAAAGCCCGCGTACTCATTTACCCGCATGCTTCCATCCGGGCGGAACGCGTATGTCTTTCCTTTTATTGTGCGGACAGCTTCCTTGTTCATCTTTCCGTCCGAGTCAAACCAGTACCAGTTTCCCTTATCCTGAAACCACTGGATCTTCGCGTTCCCCGCGGAATCATAGTAGTACCAGTTTCCGCCGCCCGGACCGTCGTACTGCCAGCCCTCGGAGAGGGAACCGTCCTGGTTGAAATGGTAACGGATGTTTCCCACCGTCTTCCATCCGGTCTCCATGATTCCGTTTCTGTCAAAATGGTACCACTCGCCGTCGATATCCTCCCAGGTACCCCGGGCTTTGCGCCCATCCGAGTATGTGAAGGTGTAACCGGCATCCGTGAGCGTCCATTTTCCATCCGCAGCGAAAGATGTTATAGTCTGCACAGCAAGCAGGATGCCGACAGCGCCGATCAGGATAAGTGTTCGTTTTTTCTTCATGGTCACTCCTCCTTTCCGTTTTTATCAAATGCTGGTAACTATTCAGCACCTTCATAGTTACGCGCAAAAATCCATTCCAGATCAGCTTCGCTGATGGGATTTTTGTCTTCCGGCCTATGTTTTCTTACGGTCAGCGCAGCAAGTGCGCAGACCTGCTGAATGGTTACGATATATTCTGTTCAAAAATCTTCCTTCCGGAACCGGAATTACATTCTTTATGCCTCATTATCTTGAATCCCGCTTTAAAATACCTTATACTAAGCAGGAACTCAAAGTATGTACATGAAAGGAACCTAAATATATGAAACGATTTTTCGCCTGGGCCGGGATCCTCATCATCGCCGCGGTCTTCCTCGCCCTCATCGTCCTGACCTTCACCGGTGGCCCGGAGAATGTCATCCTGGCGCTCCTGTTCTGCGTCATCGTCATCCCGGTGATGCTCTACGGCTACGCGCTGATCTTAAAGTACGTCCGAAACAGAAACAAAAGGGATAACTAACAAAATCCGTAATCTTTTGCCATCTTTTCCAGACGGTCAGCAGCCGCCTCAAGCGTCTCTTTCCCTCTGGAAAAATGCAGGCGGATGTAATTGTTTACCGGCTCCTTAAAGAAGCTGGAACCCGGCACAGCTGCCACACCGTAATTCTTTATCATCCATTCACAGAATTCCAAATCTGTCCAGCCGGTAAACTCCGGCTTCTCAAGAAATCCCGAGATATCCACGAGAACAAAATAGCTGCCCTGAGGTGTCGTGTGGGAAAGTCCCATCTGCTCCAACCTTCCACAGAGATAATCTCTCTTTTCTGTGTAGAGATCCTTTAACCATTGATAGTACTCTGGTCCAAATTTCAGACCAGTGACTGCCGCTTCCTGAAGCGGTGCCGCAGCGCCTACGGTCAGGAAATCATGGACCTTCTTCGCCGCCTCGATCACATGTTCCGGTCCGATCAGATAGCCGAGTCTCCATCCGGTCATGGAGTATGTCTTTGAGAGGGAGCTACAGGTGATCGTCCGCTCATACATTCCGGGCAAAGCAGCCATGGAGATATGGCGGTTCTCACCGTAGATAATGTACTCGTACACCTCATCCGTACCGCTTTGCGAGCTCCGCGATCTCCTCCATCTCTTCCATCGTAAATACTTTTCCACAGGGATTCGACGGATTACATAGGATCAGTGCCTTCGCACCGGCCTGAAACGCCCGTTCCAGAGCTTCGCTGTCATAATGGAAATCCGGCGGCACAAGCGGCACATAGACCGGATCTGCCCCGGAGAGGATCGCGTCCGCCCCATAGTTCTCATAGAACGGGCTGAACACCGCGACCTTATCTCCCGGATTGCACACGGTCATCATCGCCGCCATCATCGCTTCCGTTCCCCCGCAGGTCACAACGATCTCCTTTTCCGGATCGATCTCACGGGCAAATTTCTTTGTATACATTTCTGCCAGCGCGTCCCGGAAATTCTTCGCCCCAAAGGTGATGGAATACTGGTGCGGGCCATGCTCCGCCGCTTCCTTTAACGCGTCCAGGATCTCCTGCGGCGGATCAAAATCCGGGAATCCCTGACTTAAGTTAATGCTTCCCGGTGTCATATTGTTGATCCTTGTCATCCTGCGGATGACGGAGTCTGTAAATGTCTGTACTCTTCTGCTTAATTCCGGCATATGTAAAACCTCTCTTCTATTGTCATGTATGATGTCTTTCCGGTATTCCGATCCTTCCGCGCGCACATCTCAGTATTACGTTCCGAATCGTCCCTCTGTTCTAATATCTTATCATAACTTTCATGACAGACCTATTGATTTTTCTTTACATTTCTATAAAACTTCCCCCGGATCATTTGTATTGTCAAAACAAAAAGCGACAAGCCTGATTCATAAGCTCATCGCCCTTAATGATCACAGTCGGACCTGTTTACAGAGTTTTTCTCCCTCTTCCTCTCGGACTCTCCGCAACTCACTGCCGGGGCTTTGATGAAGAGGTATTCTTCTCCCTGATCCTCATACCAGCCTCTCTCCTTCCCTCTCGGCTGATATTTTTCCATCATCGGTCCATTCGCAGCCTACCGATTTCATGGTCTCCCCCGGCTGTATCAGCTCGATCCATGTCTCCAGTGCACTCTTCCGCTCTCTGTCTGACAGCGGCGTGTTGAAATTTTCTGTGCAAAACATATTCACACACCTATTTAACGATTGGTCCCTTACTCTTTTGTCATAACCCCTGAAAAAAAGTAGCTTTTATAACGCAAAAAGACTCAAGTCTCTCGACTTGAGTCTTTCGTGCGGAAGATGGGACTTGAACCCACACGATGTAACCACCACAAGATCCTTAGTCTTGCTCGTCTGCCAGTTCCGACACTTCCGCGTATCGGGTGTTTCAAGATTTTGTATCTCTCACCGACGCATATTAATATATCATAGTTCTTTCTGTTTGGCAAGTACTTTTTTAAACTTTTTTTATTTTTTTAATAACATATTTTTTTTACTCAATTTGTACTATATTCTATCCCATGGCATAACCGAAATCCGCTAAAGAGATCATCTCCACAGTAAGACCCATCCCAAAGATATCATGCAATGATCTCTACGGCTATATCTCACAAAACATCTTCTGCAGTCATCCTTCAGAAATATCATCTATCTTAAATTTCCATCGCCTTTTCTCCTGCTCTTCCCACAAATGCCGAATATAGCGCTTCCCTCTGGTGCTCATCGCAACCGCGCTTCCTTCTCTCCATGTTACACTTTGCGTGGCATTTTCCTCAAAATACGCATTCATACATTAATTTGACAATTCCAGTACCATCACCTCAATCACCAGGCTCTCCACATCTATCGCTATTTTCTCTATAACGCAAAAAGACTCAAGTCTCTCGACTTGAGTCTTTCGTGCGGAAGATGGGACTTGAACCCACACGATGTAACCACCACAAGATCCTTAGTCTTGCTCGTCTGCCAGTTCCGACACTTCCGCGTATCGGGTGTTTCAAGATTTTGTATCTCTCACCGACGCATATTAATATACCATAGTTCTTTCTGTTTGACAAGTACTTTTTTGAATTTTTTAAAAAAAATGTTTTTTTAGCAATATTTAAAAAACTCTTGACAAATCCCACGCCTTATACTATAATATGTTTTGTCAATGAGATACGTCATCTGACGAGATGCAGAAGTGGCGGAATTGGCAGACGCGCACGGTTCAGGTCCGTGTGATAGCAATATCATGAGGGTTCAAGTCCCTTCTTCTGCACGAAGGCTTAAGTCGAAAGACTTAAGCCTTTTTTAGTTTCACATCAACAATCTCGCGATGCCGCGGCGCCCAAAGGGCCCCGCGCATCGTCCAGCTTCCGCCACCTCCTCTCTCCCACCACAACCTTCCCTTCATCCCTCACTCCCGCCAACACACAGCGCCGGTGAGACTCCGGGCACGGACCGCCTGGGTGGAGGGAGCTGGCTTCCTCTTGGCTCGCAGGAAAATGCGTTGGAGGCCCGGGGACACTTGTCTGAGCAACGCAAGTTGCGAGTT
>OGFO01001083.1_pt1 | contig 10747 bp, 9 predicted proteins | sample 1570981 | NCBI WGS metagenome assembly OGFO01 (sample SAMEA2581955, study PRJEB24529) | metagenome | biome: Human gut stool | place: China | collected 2011
TGCAGTTTATTACTGCGGGGCTTTTTTTGCTTTTCATAGGAAATTGTGTCCTGTGAAATAAAAATACATCTGGTCTGGATCGTACTGCAATAAAACAGAATGTATTTGCAGATAAAAACAATATATAGATAGAATTGAAAAATAAAACACTATATCTTGTATACTCACAATGAGTATATTGTGTAAAAACGCCAAAATACTCACTGCGACCATATATTTTCTGTACATAATACAGTATAAAGAAAGAAATAGATCGGATGAAACAAAGAGGGGGAAATGAGAATGAATAATCCGTATGTTACAAAAAAAACAACAAGACCGAGACCGTGGCAGGGAGCGATCCTTGGGATATGTGGTTTTTTTACAATTGTCATTGGTTCGATGGTTCCGGATTATGTTACTAAAAAAGGTGCCATTGATAACGGAGTGCTATTTGCATTGCTGCTTGGCAGTGTTACGCCGATCCTGCTGGTTATAAGAGAAATCTGGCGGTGTTATAAGGCAAAACGGATTGGCAACTGGTTTGCGTATTACCGGGAGACCAGTGTTACATTTGACAAATTATCGAAGGAGATCAGTAAAAGTGCAGTTAAGCTGATCGATGAGCTGTTAAAAATGGGATACCTGCAGAATCTCCATATCGACTATGAAAAACGGTTTGTGGAGCTGACAGCAGACCAGCGTCTTGTGAAAGCAAATGTTTATATCACCGTTACATGTCCATGCTGCGGAGGAAAAAATATGGTGATCCAGGGAAAAGCCAGCAAATGCATCTATTGTGATCAGCCTTTGCCGACGCGGTAAGTTTTGCGTGAATGTGAGGTGGTAATGATCAAGATCAAAAAGAAAGGGTGGATCATATTTATGACGTTTTCATCATGGGCAACCTTACTTGCCGGGTGCAAAAAGTGGCCAGGTGATCAAAGCCCTGTAGAAATCACAACAGAAGCACCGGTGGCGATCACCGATATACAGGAGATTTCATTCCAGGAAAGCGGAAGCATGATCCCTTTAGTTTCTTACACAACCATGACCCGGGAGAATGAAGGAATCAGAGTTCAGCTGGAGCTTCAATATCAGTACGAATATGAGAAGATGATGGATGCTTCTCTGATGGATCAGGTGCAAAAAATCCTTGAAACCTATGATGTGGGAAAATGGAATGAATTCAGGGGAAATGACAGTATGGTTCTGGATGGCAGCAGTTTTTCATTTCACGTTACGTTTACGGACGGAACATCCATTTCTGCATCTGGAAATAATGCATTTCCAAAGAATCAGAGAAAGGTCTTTTCCGAGTTGAATTCCCTGATCGCTCCCGTCGTTGAGCAGTGGTATCAGGAGCAGTATCCGAAGATGATCGAGGATAACAGGATCAACGGTTTTTCGTTTTATGTCTGTTCAAAGGATCAGGCGCAGAAATTTGAGTGGAGATCTGAAAAAAGAAACGATGATCCCCAAGCCGATTACCTGTATGCGGATATTGTCAATATAGACCAGTTTGAACCGATTGGTGAAGTGGAGTATTTCTTTTACGGAAAAGTCCCGAAGCTGCCGTATGAAGAATTGCAGGAGATCGTAGAAAGGTTCCACCTGGCGGAATGGAATGGGGAAACTTATCCTGCTTCATCAGAACAAGAGGAGAAAAGCTTTAGACTGCTCATTGAATACCAGTCAGGCGAATCGATCATGGCATCCGGGGATTCTTTTCCCGATGGATATGAGGCGGCGGAAGATGCGATCATCTCACTTCTCTGGGATTATATTCAGGAGAATCGAGAACAATTTGTAGCTTGGGAATAATTAAGAGGTGAGTGCTATGAAAAATATACATATCAGAAAACAGACAGGAATCCTTTTGTGCATGCTTTTTGCGCTGGCATTGAGTGCATGTACTTCAAAGAATATAACAGAACCGGCAGAACCGGCAAAGCAGACCTTTGGTGCAGCACCGATACAGAAGTCAGAAGAAGCGGAAGCTGTTAGCCATCGCAATAGTGGCGTACACATCAGCCATCGCATCGTGGGCGTTGCTATGTTCAATACCATTCGCTTTGGCTGGTTATGAATATGGGGAACGTGAGAATGCAGGGGATACGCCGATTAGAACTCCATATTATTTAGCAGGGGATGAAGGCGAGGAATCTAAGATCCACATTTATTCAGAAGGTGACCAGCTATATGCAGATTATTATCATTGCCAAAATGAAGGAACAACAACGATCAATGGTATGGCATTTGAGGAAGAAACAACGACCACAGAGGATCAGCCGGCTGCCCGCTTAAAAAACAGAATGGATGAATCGGAAATACGCCGTACAGTGACTCTTTTGGAGGACAATGTGCTGCAATACCGGGAACAGTATTATGGCATGACATCGGATTATACATATAACGGAATCTATATGCGGGAAGGATCGAAGGAACTGGAACAACGTAGTGAGTATCAGTATCTGGATGTTGTTACTGTATCAACGGTGGAGGAACTGGTGGAAGCGATCCAGGACAGGACGAAGGTCATTCTAAAAGGGGGAGAATATAATTTTTCCAGTCTTGATGATACAGAAATCCAGAATCCTAAATTGGATGCGATTTCGTATTATGATGAACCGGCGGAATATACGATCAAAGATCTCCATAACTTCTGCATAGAAGCAGCAAATGGTGAAAAGGTCGTGGTCAGCACGGCATCACCCTATGGAAAAGTACTGGCTTTTGAAGGCTGCGACAATATTACGGTCCGTGGACTGACCTGTGGCCATGAGGTAGAACCGGGATATTGTACCGGAAGTGTGATCTATTTGAGTGAGACAAACAATGTCATGATCGATGACTGTCATTTGTATGGAAGCGGAACTTACGGTGTGGAGGCACATAACTCAAGAGCTTTGCATGTGGAGGGAACAGAACTGTTTGATTGTACTTATGGACTTCTTGAACTGGACAATGTAAATGTAGCAAGATTTCAGGAATGTACATTCCGGGACAGCAAGGAATATAATATGTTTTCCTTCCAGGATTGCTATAATATACTTCTTCAGGACTGTCTGATCTCCGGAAATCATTCTGATGCAGGGTATTTTCCATTTATATCGGCTCCGAATTCATATAAAGTCCTGTTTAAGAATTGTGAGTTCAGGGAGAATACCTACAGTGATTTTTTAGCTGAGACAGACAGCCTGAGTATGGAACGGATTGTATTTGAAAATTGTCTGATGGATGATGGGGAAATCGTAAATACAGTTGATGAACATTAAAAAAAGGGGGATGCGATCATGAAACACACAAAAAAAATTACGATCCTGCATTCAAATGACCTGCATGGGGATTTTCTTGCAGAGCAGGTAGATGAAAAGCTGGTTGGTGGAGTTTCGATGCTGTCCGGTTATATTGAGAGTGTCCGTAAAGAAGAACCGAATACGTTGTATGTGATCGCAGGAGATATGTTCCGCGGTTCAGTCATCGATTCGGAATACAAAGGGCTTTCTACGATTGAAATCATGAATGCTCTGGCTCCTGATGTAGTCACTATCGGAAATCATGAGGTTGATTACGGGATCGCCCACCTTCTGTTTATCGAGAAATGTGCAAGATTTCCGATCATCAATGCGAATCTTTACATTAAGAATACGGCGACCAGATTATTTACCCCGTATAAGATCTTCCGGGTGGACGGTATGAACATCCTGTTCATCGGTGTCATTACCCAGGATGTGATCAATCAGACGAAATCGGAATCATTAGTTGGAGCATTTGTGGATACAGCTGCTGCGGCTGCTGAAATTGGAAAGATCTGTAACGCACACAACAGTATCGATATCGATTTTACGGTTATTCTGACGCATATTGGTTTTGAGGAGGATAAGCATCTTGCAAGACAGCTGGATCCGGCCTGGGGTGTAGATCTTATTATTGGAGGACATTCTCACACATTTCTGGAGCATGCTGTGGAAGAAAACGGCGTTGTGATCGCACAGGCTGGTACCGGTACGGACCAGATCGGCCGCTTTGATATCATTGTTGACACCGACGGAAACTGTATTGATTCATATACCTGGCGGAGCATACCGATCACAGCAGATAACTGTCCGCGAAGTCCGATGATAGAGCATGTGCTGGAGCGTTTCACACAGCAGATCGACGAGAAATATAATTTCATTATTGGACGTTTCCGCCGTGAACTGACACATCCGGAGCGGACGCAGGAAACAGAGCTTGGAAACCTGTTTGCAGATATTTTTACGGAAAGTCTCGGCGTGGATATCATGCTGATCGGTTCCGGCAGTATCCGGAGTGAGAAGCTTGGTCCGATTGTTACATATGCAGACCTGATCGAAGGATTCCCTTATGATGATGGTGTATATATGTTCAAGGTGACGGCAGGCCAGCTGCGAAAGATGCTGCTCTACATGGTCCGGGATGAAGCGTTTTTAGGACATACGGAGTTTTACCAGATCCCATCAAAGTTCCGTTTCTGTTATAACCGTGAGAGGGGCGAGTTTGATTCCTTTACCTATTGCGGCAAGGAACTTGGCAGAGAGATCAGTGATGATACGGTCTTTACAGTTGGAATGCAGAATTTCCATTTCCAAAATGTGGAGAAGTTCCTGAGTATATCTTACGAAACTATATCCCAGCTTCAGAAACCGCGCTGCATTGCTTCCTCCTGTCAGGATATCCTGATGGAGTATTTCAGGGAACATGAGTGGCTGGATTCAGCTGTGGATGGCCGGATGACCATAGAAGGATAAACTATATATATGAAATAATTTGAAGCAGACACTACATCTTGTATACTCACAGTGAGTATTTTGCCAAAATTGACCTAAAAGGGATAAATATACTAACGGTGAGTATATATTTTCGTGAAAAATCTGATATATTCAAATCAGATCAAAGATTTGGATCATGAAAAGGATCATGAAAAATCCGGTGATATGGAAAGGAGAAATGAGTATGGGACTTATTAGAGCAGGAATTGGAGCAATGGGCGGAACATTGGCAGATCAGTGGAAAGAGTTTTTCTACTGTGATTCCATGGGAAAAGATGTACTGGTTACAAAGGGTCAGAAGCGAACCTCCGGTCGTTCCTCTAACACAAAAGGTAATGACAACATCATTTCCAACGGCAGTGGAATTGCTGTTGCAGATGGACAGTGTATGTTGATCGTGGAACAGGGAAAGATCGTTGAGTTCTGTGCAGAGTCTGGAGAATTTACTTACGATACTTCTACAGAACCCAGTATTTTCAGCGGTAATCTGGGAGACAGCGTTAAGAAGACCTTCCAGGTTATTGGAAAACGTTTCGCATATGGTGGCGATACAGGAAAGGATCAGAGAGTTTATTACATTAACACAAAAGAAATGGGTGAGATCCTTTACGGTACAGCAACACCGGTTCCATTCCGCGTGATCGTAAATGAGGAGCTTGGCTATAAGCTTTCTGTAGATATCCGCTGCAACGGAAACTTTACATACCGGATCTGTGATCCGCTGCTTTTCTATACAAACGTATGTGGAAATGTGGAACAGGATTATGAGAGCTCAGAGATTGCAGGACGTTTAAAGGGCGAGCTTATGACAGCACTGCAGCCGGCACTTTCCACACTGTCTGCAAAGAAAGTCCAGTATTATGAGATTCCGGCTCATACACAGGATCTGTCTGATGCATTAAATGAAGTCCTTTCAAAGACATGGAAGGAAAAACGAGGCATTGAGGTATTTTCCTTTAATATCAATTCCTTAAGTATTCCGGAAGATCAGCGTAAGAAGATCAATGAGTGGGAAGAAAATGCAATGACCACCAATCCGACAACAGCGGCTGCCCGTCTTGTTGGAGGACAGATCGATGCGATGAAAACAGCTGCAGGAAACAGCGCCGGCGCAATGACAGGGTTTATGGGAATGGGAATGGCAATGAATGCTGGCGGAATGGGCGGCATGAATGCCCAGAACCTGTTTGCAATGGGACAGCAGCAGCCGCAGGCAGCACCGCAACCGCAGGCAGCTCCACAGCCGGCAGCGCCGGAACAGCCACAGGGTGATACATGGACCTGTTCCTGCGGAACAACGGTGCGAGGAAAATTCTGTCCGGAGTGTGGTTCAAAGAAGCCGGAGCCGAAGATAGAGCCAGCAGGAGGCTGGAAGTGTAAATGTGGTGCAACAGTAACCGGAAAGTTCTGTCCGGAATGCGGTTCTCCAAAGCCGGCGGACAGCGAAGGCTGGACCTGTTCCTGCGGAGCCGTAAATAAAGGCAAGTTCTGTCAGAATTGCGGAGCGAAGAAACCGCAAGGAGCACCGTTATACCGCTGTGATAAGTGCGGATGGGAGCCGGAAGATCCGAAAAATCCACCGAAGTTCTGTCCGGAGTGTGGTGACCCATTTGATGATGGAGATATCAAAAACTAAAAATTAAGAACAGTAATATACTGGCCGCGGTTGTTTCCTGAAAGGGAATCTGACCGCGGCACATGAAAATTAAGGGAACTGTATGTTCTCACAAGATCAGGTGCAGGCAGGACTTCGAGAGTACATCTGTTAGAAAGGAAGGTTTATATGGGATTTTTTGATAAAAAATACTGTGACGTATGTGGAGAAAAGATAGGTCTTCTTGGCAACCGGAAATTAGAAAATGGGAATCTCTGTAAAGACTGTGCGGCGAAGCTTTCCCCATTCTTTTCTGAGCGGAAATCGTCTACAGTAGAGGAAATCAAGGAACAGCTGGCTTACCGTGAAGAAAACAGAAAAGAGCTGGAACGCTTCCAGGCAACGCGTATCATCGGCGAGAGGATGAAAGTTATGGTTGACGAAGCGGGAAAACGTTTTGTAGTGACCTCTTCTTCAGACCTTTTAAAGGCAAATCCGGATATTATCAATCTTTCTGACGTGATTTCCTGTAATCTGGATCTTGATGTAGAAGATACAGAAATCATGAGGAAGGATTCACAGGGCAAGGAGGTCAGTTATAATCCGCCGAGATTCTGTTATTCCTATAACTTTAACATTGAGATCGGGGTAAGAAATCCATGGTTTACCCAGATCCGTTTCCGCTTAAATCCCAGTGATGTGGAGATCGTTGATGAGCAGACCGGTGGTGGTTTTGGTGGAGTCGGAAGACTGACAAGCAACAGGCGTCAGAGCATGGTACATCCGGAGTATAATGCGGATTACCGGAAATACCAGCGTATGTCCGATGAGATCATTGCTGTTTTATTAAATCAGCCGATGCCGGCCAGTGTCCTTGCAGATCAGATGATGGACGGACCGGGAATGGTAAATAAGATTCTGCAGACAGGTGCAGGAATGCTGGCTGGCGGAATGATGCAGAGCGGAAACATGATGCAGAATGGAAACATGATGCAGGGCGGAAACATGATGCAGAATGGAAACATGATGCAGAATGGAAATATGATGCAGGGCGGAAATGTGATGCAGAATGGAAATATGGCACAGGGTGGAAATTGGACCTGCTCCTGCGGTATGACAAATACCGGAAGATTCTGCCAGAACTGCGGCGCACAGAAGCCGGAGGCGATCCGGTATCGCTGTGACAAATGCGGCTGGGAGCCGGCAGATCCGGCACATCCACCAAAATTCTGTCCGCAGTGCGGAGATCCTTTTGACGGTGGAGACAGAACTAATTAAGTGATGATGTTGTTAGAATTGCGAGAGTGCATCCCGGTGGAAAAGGAGGAACGGATAATGAAGAAAAGTAGATTTATGACGGTTGCTCTGGCAGCAATGCTGATACTCAGCCTGACTGCATGTGGCGGTGAAAAGAAGCCGGCGGAAACCAAAGGATCCGTTCAGGCATCACAGGAGACTACGGCTGTGGCATCGAAAGAAACAGAAGCTGCGGCAACAGAAACTACAGAAAAAGAAACAGAGCCTTTGGAGACAGAGGCAAAGATACCGGAAAATGCAGAAGAGATCACCATGACGAACCAGAAGCTTCAGATCCAGGCAAAGTTCTATCTTCCAAAACAGGAAGGAGAATGGGAAGTAGAAAACCGAGATGGAAGAGATCCGGTTACACCGGTGCAGAAAAATGTTTATAAAGCGAAGATCAATGAGGATAAATCAGCGAATGGGAAGATCCAGCTTACAGCAACGACACCGGAAAGTCTTGAGAAGCAGATGGATGGCAAGGAAAAAATCACGATCCGGGATTATCCGGGAACATTTGAAACAGGAACTACATCCTGGGATTATCTGATTGATCTCGGTAAATATGAGGATGGATTAGAAACCTATATGCTGGTGAAATTCTGGACTGGAGATGACAGCTATGCCCAGGTGGAGGAGCTGAAGGAAACAAGAGATCTGTTCCTTGATACGGTTATGGTGGCAACAGACTATGAAGGCAAGGAGGACCGCAGCGGACGTAAATATATGGGAACTCCTACATGTTCTCTACCGGAAAGTTTTGAATACAATGGAGTAACTGCTGAAGTGACACAGCCTGCGGATTCTTACTGTGTGCATCAGCTCCGGTCAGAGATCCACGAGGCAGATGAGATTCCGGTCAGACTTGTTGGCCTTATGACCTCTACGATCAATCAAGCAACCTATGAAGTGACAGAAGGATATTCCGACTACACCATTGCCGGTTATCCTGCACATATCAAACAGACAAAGTTTGTAGGTTATCTTAGCACCGATGTCCGGTTTCAGGTCGGAGATAACTATTATCGTGCATTCGCATATACCTATGTAGATGATTCTAATATGGATATGAAGGAAACGGCAGAGGCTGTTAAGGTTCTGAACGAGAATGAAACTGTATACTTCCAGAAATCACTGGATTTCCTGGATGCCATGATCAAAGCTGCAGAATTTACGGAGCCGGATGAAGAATGGTTTAAATAAACACAGGCAGCAGGGGGTGGAATATGAAGCGAAAACAGCACCGCTGGCTGCTCCTGCTCCTGGCTGGAGCGATGTCTCTTGGATTTGCAGCCTGTAAGAAGGCATCGGAGGTTCCTTTGGATCCTGATCACATTGTTCTGGACGATTATGAGATCTGGTATAAGGGATTTGACGTTACGCCGGATGCGGACGGTCAGTCAGCCCTGGTCCTGACTCTGGATTTTACCAATAATGGCAAAGAGGCAACTTCTTATCTCTGGGCAGTGTCAGAAAAGGTGTTTCTTGATGGGATCGGCCTTAACACGGCAACTGTGCTGCAGAACGGGAAATCCAAGGGAACGGTCTCTGAAACACAGCAGACTGAGATCATGCCGGGGAAAACAATTGAAGTGAAGTCTGCGTATAGTCTGCCGGATGGTGATAAAAAGACGCTGGAAGCAGAGTTTTCACAATTGTTAGGAAAGAAAAAAGGGATCCTAACCATTGACCTGGAGGATGCGCTGCCGTAGAAAGGCAGCGCCCTTAGGAATCTGGAGAAAAGAAAGGGAAGAAGAACAGGAGTATGGGAAATATACAGGAATATAAGTGTCCGTGCTGTGGTGGTGCCATCCACTTTGACAGCACAATCCAGAAGATGAAATGTCCGTACTGCGATACGGAGTTTGAGATGGAGGCACTTCAGGGATATGACGAGGCACTGAATCAGGAGCAGCCGGATGAAATGGTATGGGACACCAGTGCAGGAACGGAATGGAGTGAGGGAGAGACAAATGGCCTTCACACCTATCAGTGCCAGTCCTGCGGCGGCGAGATTGTTGGAGATGAGAGCATGGCAGCATCTGCGTGTCCATATTGCGGAAACCCTATCGTTGTCACAGGACAGTTTTCGGGAGCATTAAAGCCGGATTATGTGATTCCATTCAAGCTTGATAAAAAGGCGGCAAAGGCTGGCCTGATGCGTCATCTGAGAGGAAAACGGCTCCTTCCGAAGGTCTTTAAGGATCAGAACCATATTGATGAGATCAAGGGCATTTACGTTCCTTTCTGGCTGTTTGATACAGATGCAGATGCGGATATCCGCTATCGTGCGACAAAGGTCAGAAGCTGGAGCGATAAAAACTATAATTATACGGAAACAAGGTTTTTCATGGTAGCACGCAGTGGAAACATTGGTTTTACACGGGTTCCGGTAGACGGATCGACGAAGATGGAGGACGATCTTATGGAATCCATCGAACCTTTTGATTTTAAAGAGGCAGTCCCGTTCCAGACAGCATATCTTGCGGGTTATATGGCAGATAAATATGATGTTGGAGCAGAGGAGAGTATTGCCCGTGCGAATGAGCGCGTAAAACGCTCCACAGAGGATAATTTCAAATCGACAGTAACCGGCTATACGTCAGTGACAACAGAACAGAGCAGTGTAAGGCTTCATGACGGAAGTGCGAAATACGCACTTTATCCGGTCTGGATCTTAAATACAACATGGAATGGAAAACAGTACCGTTTCGCTATGAACGGACAAAGTGGAAAATTCGTAGGCGATCTGCCGGTAGATAAAAAGGCAGCAAAAACCTGGACGATAGGGCTTTCCGCAGTGTTTGCAATAGCAGCTTATGGTGTCAGCTGGCTTTTATGGCTGGCACGGATCATATAGAAGGGGGAGTGGAGAAGATGAAAAGAACAGGACGTAAACTGATCGGAATGGCAGCTGCCGTGCTTCTCATGGCTTCCGCTTTCTGCACTGCTGTTTATGCAGCGGACGGTTTTTCAAGTGAATATGAACGGCTTTTAGATACTGCATATATTCTTTCTGATGCGGAAGCAGATGAGATCACCGGGCTGCTGGATGAACTCAGTGAACGCCAGAAGATGGATG
>OGFO01001100.1_pt1 | contig 10569 bp, 5 predicted proteins | sample 1570981 | NCBI WGS metagenome assembly OGFO01 (sample SAMEA2581955, study PRJEB24529) | metagenome | biome: Human gut stool | place: China | collected 2011
ACTTCCCGAAACAGGGCTGGATCGATCTTGCCCAGATTCCCCATCTTCTGGATTTCTTCCAGGGTTCCCGTTGTGGCATAGATCGGCACTTCATATTTTCTCGCCATGACACCCAGTCCCGCCACATGATCCATATGTTCGTGGGTCACCAGGATGCCATCCAGATCTCTTCCGGTGAGTCCCAGACTGTTCAGCCCGGCCTCCGCCTTTTTGCCGCTGATTCCCACGTCCACCAGCAGATGCGTGGCCTCTGATCCCACGTAAATACAGTTGCCGCTGCTGCCGCTGGCAATACTACATAATCTCATAACTTCTTAATCTCTTTTCTATCTTACTTCTGTCTTACTCTTTGCCGTTTTCCATCTTCGGCATTAATGCATACTAGTGCATGCTTTTCCAGTAGATCTCGATCACATCTCCCTCTTTCAAAGGTTCCATGAACTGTGCCGGGCGTCCATTTAAGTTCGTCACAATGGATCTGCCTGCGGATGCGGAGGATCCCAGATCAAAATCAATATAATCAAACACATCCACAAATACATAGGAAGCCTTACCCTGCATGGTGATGGGGGAATGGTTCACGATCACTGTTAACGGATGCGGTCCCTGTGGTGACACGCTTTGGCTCTGTGCCGTCTGTTCCACGCTTTCGTACTTTTCGTCCTGCTTCCCGGAAGTTCCCTGCGTTGACCCGGAAGCCGTGCCGGTTGCTGCTCCAGTCTCTGTCCCCTGTGTCATCGCCGCTTCTCCTGCCACAGCCTCTGCCTTCTGCATCACAGGCCCTTCTCCATAAACAGGCTCTTCTCTATAGGCATCCTCTTCTGTGTCCGCATCCGGCAGGTCTGCATAACTCCCTTCCGGCAGCGGGTTCTTCATATCCCAGCTTACGGTGAAATGCTCATAAACTCTGGTATCCGGCTGCGCCGCTGTATCATTGACCCTGATATCCGCACCGAGAGGCACATCCAGAAATTCTGCGATTTCCTTTACAGTATAAGAATTCCGAATCCGAATATCATCGTTCTGGCCGATCCGGTAGAATTCATTCTCTCTGTGACCGTTGACTTCCGCTGTCTTCGGCAGACTGATCTGTTTACCGTTCACATAGACCTGCAGTGCATCCCCCAGTTCAGAGAGTTTTCCCAGCTCCAGCACCGCCGGTTCGCCCTCCGTGGAAGGTGTTACCACAATGCGGTCCCCATTATGTACCTGGGTATACATATCCGCCTCGTCTCCGTTGACCCGGATGACTGCTGCCTCTCCCTGTTCGCCCCGCACCATACGGGTCTTACCATTGACAGTAAACAGAAGGGCTTCCCCTTTTCTGGGGAACAGCTGGTCATTGGGGAACTGCATCTGCATAGCGGCATCTGTCACGGATAATTTGCCGTTATCATAGAGCTTTACCCGCTCTCCGTTGAATTCCACGAAAATAAAATTATTGCTCTGTACATAATAGCTTAAACAGATACCGATAGGTGTTACCATCATGGCATCCTTTCTGGCATTTTCCAGTTCAAATGTAATGGTCTGCATGACTTCCTGTCCCCGGATTGCCACACGTTCCTTCACGATGCCCAGCTTCTCTGCCAGCTTCTCCGTGTAACCGGGCACCATTCCACCGCCGCCTACCACGAACACGGCACTGACCGGTTTGTCCCCGTTCAGTTCTTTGATGGTATCGGATACCAGCTGGGTCATACGTTCGATCTCCGGATCCAGCAGTTCCAGCACTTCGCTGGCTTTGATGGTCTGGGGCAGTCCCATGATATCTTCGTATTCGATAGTCTCCTGGGTTCTGCATTTTCTCTTGATCTGCTCGGCCACCTCGAATTCCACGAGACAATGCTGTACCAGAATATCCGTCAGGCTGTCTCCTGCTACGGGGATCATGCCATAGGCTGTGATGGTTCCCTCTTTGGTAATGGAAATATCACTGGTGCCTGCACCCACGTCCACCAATGCCATATTTAACATACGGAACTTCTCCGGAATTGCTACCTGAATGGCAGCAATAGGCTCCAGTGTCAGATTCGCCACATGCAGGCCCGCCAGTTCTACTGCCTTATACAGACCGTCCACTACATCATCCGGCAGAAACGTGGCAATCAGATCCACTGCAATGTTTTTTGCCTTATGTCCCTCCAGATTACCCATCTGGTAGCCATTCATGTAATACCGCATGGCCGTATAACCCACACAGTAGAATTTCATATCTGTATCCGTATTGCTGTTCTGGAATTCCTCGTAAGCCTTCTCCACGCCCATGGTACACAAGGAATACACATCTTCCTGCGTGATCTCCCGGTCGCTCTCAAAGCTGTGCTCCACATAGGTAGTGACGGTACGCAACACACGGCCTGCAGCTGCGATACATACTTCCGTAAGTTCTCTGCCCAGATCCGCTTCCAGCTGTTCCTTTACCTGGGAAATAGTCTCTCCCACCTTGCCGATGTCATGGATCTGTCCGTCCAGCATGGCTCTGGTCTCATGCTCCTTGGAGCGCTGTGCCAGCACATGGAACTTCCCGCCATTTAAGTATCCTACCGTACCTACGATGCTTCTCGTACCGATATCCAGTCCGAATACCAGCTGTCCCTGTTTTTCTTTTACTCCTTCCATGAATATGCCTCCAGTTTCTGTCTGATCTGTCTGTAGCTGTCTTCCAGACTGTCACTGTTATCAATGACAAAATCACAATGCTGCCGGAATTCTTCCTCCGAAAGCTGTGATGCTATGATCTTTTCTATCTTCTCCGGTGTGTAACCGCGGCTTTCCGAAAGTCTTCTTCTGCGTACATCTTCTCTGGCGTAGATATACCACATTTCATCCACTATATGTTCATACCCGCTCTCGATCAAAAGTGCCGCTTCCACAAAAAACAGTTCCACATCGCCCTTATTCTTTGCCTCTGCCAGACGATCCGCCAGATATTTTTTTACCGCAGGATGAATGATGGCATTCACCTGTTCCAACAGTGTCGGATCTGCAAAAATCTTTGCCGCCATTGCCGGCTTATCGATCTGTCCGTCCGGCGCAAGGATTCCGTCTCCCATCAGCGCTACCAGCGCATGATAGCCTTCGGTTCCCGGTTCCTTGACTTTATGCCCGATCTCATCCGCCAGATAGATCTCACATTTATAATGCTGTCCGATATATTTTAAAATCTCTGTTTTCCCGGCACCCACACCGCCGGTAATACCTATAAAACGCATTTATTTCGCCTCATACCAGTTATTGCCCGTGTGCAGATCGATTTCCAGCGTCACCGCCAGATCTGCCGCGGACTTCATATTTTCCGTAAGGATCTCACGGACTCTTGCCTCTTCCTCCCGTGCGGTCTCGACCAACAGTTCGTCATGCACCTGCAGGATCAGACGGGATTTTAACCCTTCCTCTTTCAATGCTTTCCATACCTTGATCATGGCGATCTTGATAATATCCGCCGCCGTTCCCTGAATAGGGGCATTCATGGCCACCCGCTCGCCGAAGGACCGTTGCATGAAATTGGAGGATGACAGTTCCGGGATAGGGCGTCTTCTGCCAAACATGGTCTCCGTATAGCCCTTTTCCTTTGCATCCGCCACCAGTTTGTCGATGAATTCCTTCACCTTCGGGTAAGTGGCAAAATACTGTTCAATGTACTGTGCCGCTTCCTTTTTGCTGATACTCAGATCCTGACTCAGTCCAAAGGAACTGATACCGTAGACGATACCGAAATTGACTGCCTTGGCATTCCGGCGCTGCAGATCCGTGACTTGCTCGAAAGGAGTATGGAATACCTTGGATGCCGTGATCCGGTGAATATCCTCTTCCTGTCTGTAAGCATCAATCAGCTGTTCGTCTCCGGACATATGAGCCAGCACACGCAGTTCGATCTGGGAATAGTCCGCATCCATGAATTCATAGCCTTCTCTGGGGATAAATACCTTGCGGATCTGTCTGCCCAGTTCCATACGCATGGGAATGTTCTGCAGATTCGGCTCTGTAGAGCTGATACGCCCCGTGGCAGTAATGGTCTGATTGAAATTCGTATGGATCCTGCCGTCCTCTTCAATAAAAGCTGCCAGTCCGTCTGCATAGGTGGACTTTAACTTGGTCAGACCTCTGTATTCCAGGATATCTCTTACAATAGGGTAATCCGCCGACAGCTTTTCCAGCACATCCGCAGCTGTGGAATATCCGGTCTTGGTCTTCTTGCCGCCGGGGATCTGCATGGTCTCAAACAGTACCTCGCCCAGCTGCTTGGGGGAATTGATATTGAACTCTGTTCCTGCCTGTGTGTGAATGGACTGTTCCAGTTCCTCAATGCGGGCCACCAGTGCATCCCCATAAGCCTTCAGTTCCTCCCGCTTTACAGCCACACCTTCTTTCTGCATGTCATACAGTACCAGTGAAAGAGGCATCTCCATCTCCTCCATGAGACATTTCATGCCTGCTGCCTCCAGCTTGTCCTTCAGGACTTTTTTGCCTTTCCGGGAGACATAGGCTCCGTAGCACGCATACTCCATGGCTTTCCCGGTGTCCTCGGAAAGCAGTGTCCGGAAATCTCTCTTGCCGAATACTTCCGCTCTGCCCGGGATCAGAATTCCCAGATGCTCCGAAGCAATGGCCTCCATGTCATAATCATTCTTCAGAGGATTCAGCAGATACGCCGCGATCAATACGTCAAAATACTGTTCTGTACTGCTGCGGTCCAGATAGTCATACTGGTGCTTCACATCAAAGGTAGCGATCTGTGTATCCGTACCTGCGGAAAGTTCCTGTAGATCTTCCGTGATCTCTGCGGTGTCATCCACAGATTCCACCGCTTCCGCAAACAGACTTAACTGCCCTTCCGGTTCCTTTTCATGGATCAGGGCATAAAATACCGTCTCCTCATCGGACACAGACAATGCCACCCCCAGCAATTCTTCTTTTTTCGTAGTAGCATCCACTGGTTCCGTGATCAGCCACAGGCCGATCTCCTTCTGTTTCTGCGCTTTTTTCAGATATTGTAAAAATTCTTTTTTATCTTCAATCTGTCGGAAGCTTTCTGCGATCTTGCTGTCATTGTCGGCGGCATCTTTTTCAAATCTTCCCAACAGATTTTTGAATTCCAGACGTTTGCACAAGGTATAGGCTTCCGGGGTATAGAACCCCTCTGCTCTGGCCTGTTCGTAATCCAACTGCAATTCGCAGTCGGTCTTGATCGTTGCCAGCGTCTTGCTCAGATCTGCCAGATCCTTATGCTCGATCAGGGATTCCCGGATACTTTTTTTCGAGATTTCTTCCACATGGGCATAAATATTATCCAGAGAACCGTACTCCACCATCAGTGCCTGTGCGGTTTTCTCTCCCACCTTCGGCACTCCTGGAATATTATCGGCGGTATCTCCCATCAGGGCTTTCAGTTCGATAAACTGTAACGGAGTCACCTGATAGGCAGCCAGTACATCTGCGGCATAATAATCCTCGATCTCCGTTCTGCCCTGCTTCGTCTTCGGAATCCGGATCTTGATATGATCCGTGGCAATCTGCAGCAGATCTCTGTCCCCGGAGACCAGTGATACTTCCAATCCGGCCTGCTCTGCTTTTTTGGCCAGCGTTCCAAGAATGTCATCTGCTTCCAGTCCCGCCTGCTCCATAATGGTAATATGCATGGCCTTCAGGATTTCCTTCATGACGGGCACCTGCTCCCGCAATTCCTCCGGCATAGGCTTTCTCGTTCCCTTGTAAGCCTCATACATCTTGTGGCGGAAAGTCGGTGCATGAACATCAAAAGCCACTGCCAGATATTCCGGCTTTTCCTCCTCCAGAATTTTAAACATAATATTCAAAAAACCATAAATGGCATTTGTGTGCAGTCCCTCTGCATTACTCAGATCCGGCACTCCGTAGAATGCCCGGTTCAATATACTGTGTCCGTCGATCAATACCAGTTTCTGACTCATACTCTGTCTATCCTATCTTAATTCTGTCCTCTTGATTCTATCAGGTGTCGCTAAGAGATGATCCATCCCAGAAATCCCATAAGAAAAATCACCGTCAGCACTTCCAGTACGGCCCCTGTCTTCAGAAAAGCCATATGAAATCTTACCTTGCGCTTTGCTTCCGCAAGTCTCAGTTCCAGTTCTCTCTGCAGGTCAAAAGCATCGCCGTCTTCCAGACGCTGCATACCTTCCGTTACAAGGAACTGAATCACCAATTCCTCCTTGCAGCCCGGGCATTCCCGCATATGCTCCCCGAATTCCTGCAAGGTCTGAAAATCCAGTTTTCCTGCAATGAAATCAGGAATATTCTTTTCAAATTCTTTGCAATTCATGCTTCCACCCTATTCCAAAACAGTTCTACAGATTGCGTTCCCATATACTCATACACTTCTACTATACAACATCTTGTGTAAAAAGACTAGAAAAATAGTAGCAAGATTCCAGAAAAAAACTCTTGTCAACTTTTTTAATCTATGATAAGATAATCTCTGTTGTGAGTGTTTGAATGCCGGCGTGTCGGAATGGCAGACGAGGCAGACTCAAAATCTGTTGGTGGCAACACCGTATGGGTTCAAGTCCCATTGCCGGCAGTTAGTGCAGAATCGAATCGGTTCTGCGCTTTCTTTTTGTATTTTTATAACCACATCGCATTTCCTGCTTTTTCTAATTTTTTTCCAATCATCTCCTATGGATTAATTGTTACAAAATTGTTACAATTCATTTGTGCTTAGCTAACACAGACGTAACCGAACACCAGGCAACAGGAAAAGGAGGAAGAAAGTATGTGTTTCAAATTCATTAACTGTTCTCAGTGGTTGAATGCATTCTGCGGCTACTTCAATTTTGGCTGCTAATATCGTTTTCGACGAATAGAGCGTTCCATAGACGCACGAAAAGGCTCTCCCGTTTGGGATGGGCCTTTTCTTATTTCTACACTTTTTCTATGAATTTATACATTTTTACCGATAGTCATAACGGAGGGTGACATCATTGCCCTGTACCTGTACTTCCGCACAGCTTCCGGTGACAATCGGCATCATGGGTGCCAGATGTCCCAGATCCACATCCATGATCACGGGAACATTCTTCTCTCCCGCCACGGCCAGAACTGCCTGGTACTGATCCAGTCCCATCATCTCCTGTCCGAAACACAACGGTCTTCCGATGAGAAAACCTTTGACATACTGAAACCATCCGGCTTCCTCCATCTGCCACATGGCTCTGCGGATGGCAAAAACATTCAGGTCACAGGCTTCCAGGAACCAGATGATTCCGTCCTCTTTATACTTTTCCAGAAAATCCTGTGTTTTATCAAACCGGGTTCCCAGTAGATTCACCAGACAATCCATACAGCCGCCCAGCAACCGACCTGAAAAGCGGATCTCCGGTTCCTCTTCTGCTGTCTGTCTGCCAAGATACTTTTTCAGCACTCTGGATTCCGTGGTGTTATAGGGCAACAGGGGCTGTTCTTCATTTTTCAGAGACTCCTTTTCCCACTTGTCATATCCATGCACCTCTTTGGTCTCTCCGGTCAATATTCCGAAGGCATCTCTCAGGGATGCATGCCAGGGCTCCATGCCAAAAGCGGCCGCGCAGGGGCCGTAGACGGAGGCGGTATCACAGATGGTTGCCAGCAGATAGGTCATGTTGGTATTGTCAGAATACCCCAGATACCACTTGGGCTCTGCTGCCTGCAGACGCTCAAAATCCACATGGCTCATGGTCTCGCACATCAGTTCTCCGCCACCGCAGGAGATCAGACAGTCATTTTCCGGGCTGCAATAGTAATCCGTCAGCTCCTGCCCGCATTTTTCGGGGGTGTTACTGATACCGATGCCCTCTCCGGCATAACAGTTGGGGCCTAATTGTAACTGATAGCCCATTTCCCGGAATTTCTTCTGGGCATTGCCAAAGGCAGTGTAATAAGGTTCTATCTGACAGCCAAAAGAAGGGGCCACAAATCCAATGGTCCCTCCCCGCTGTATATGTTTCGGATATTTCATTGCTTCGTATCCTCCTATATCGCCCATTCGCATTCCGGGCTATCGCCCTTCTTGCTCATGTTCGTTCACTTCCCTCATAGGAGGTTTGCTTTGCCTGCAAGCAGTCACGCCAACCTCCTATGGGTACTCCCATTCGCATTCCGGGCTATCGCCCTTCTTGCTCATGTTCGTTCACTTCCCTCATAGGAGGTCTGCTTTGCCTGCAAGCAGTCACGCCAACCTCCTATGGGTAAGTGTTATGCGTCAAAATTAATCTTATTATAAATATCGAAACAGTCAAAGGTTGCAAAATAATCCTTCGGTGTCTCGGCACGGCGGATCAGTTCCACGCTGCCGTCCTCCTTCAGCAGAAGCTCTGCGGATTTCAGCTTACCGTTGTAATTGTAACCCATGGCAAAACCGTGTGCACCGGTATCGTGGATGGCAATATAGTCACCGATATCGATCTTCGGCAGCATCCGGTCGATGGCGAATTTGTCGTTGTTCTCGCACAGGGAACCGGTCACATCGTACTTGTGGTCGCAGGGCTCGTTTTCCTTGCCCAGTACAGTGATGTGATGGTAAGCGCCGTACATGGCGGGACGCATCAGGTTCACGGCACAGGCATCCACACCGATGTATTCCTTATGAGTATGCTTCTCATGGATGACCTGGGTCACCAGATGTCCGTAAGGTGCCATCATATAACGACCAAGCTCTGTGTAGATTGCCACATCACCCATACCAGCCGGAACAAGAACCTCCTCATATACCCTGCGGACACCCTCGCCGATCGCCATAATATCGTTCGGCTCCTGCTCCGGGCGATATGGGATTCCGATTCCACCGGACAGGTTAATGAAGGTAATGTGCGCACCGGTCTCCTCTTTCAGCTTAACAGCCAGCTCAAACAGAACCTTTGCCAGCATCGGATAGTACTCGTTGGTTACAGTATTGGTTGCCAGGAACGCGTGCATACCGAAGTTCTCTGCGCCTTTTTCCTTCAGAATCTTATAGGCCTCAAACATCTGCTCGGTGGTCATGCCGTACTTGGCATCTCCCGGGTTATCCATGATGTCGTTGCTGATCTTGAAGATCCCGCCCGGATTGTAGCGGCAGCTGATGGTCTTCGGAATAAAGCCCAGGGTCTTCTCTACGCACTCGATGTGGGTAATATCATCCAGATTGATGATGGCACCCAGGTCGTTGGCCAGCTTGAACTCTTCCGGCGGGGTGTCATTGGAAGAGAACATGATATCATGGCCGGAGAAACCGGTTGCGTCAGACATCATCAGTTCCGTTGCGGAGGAGCAGTCGGTACCACATCCATACTCCTGCAGGATCTTCAGAATATACGGGTTCGGAGTTGCCTTTACCGCAAAATACTCCTTATATCCTTTATTACAGGAAAACGCCTCTTTTAAACGTTTTGCGTTCTCACGGATTCCTTTTTCATCGTACAGATGAAACGGAGTCGGATAGGTCTTGGTGATCTCTTCTAACTGTGCTTTGGTTACAAATGGTTTCTTCTCCATGGTATCTCCTCTCTCAAATCAGCGGAGGCATCACTGGTGCCTCCTCGATATGCATAGCAATCAGCGGACGCGCCACTGGCACACCTCGATATACACAGCAGAAAGCGAATACGCCTCCTGCTTTTTCTCAATAAACAAAAGAAAGAAGCCTGATCAGGCCACAATCAAACTGATTGTAACCTATATCAGACTTCTTTGTCCAGTTCTTTCTATAAATATACAGAAATATGCAAAAATATGATTTTTTTACTCAACAACTACCACACGCATGATGTTGGTATGGGTAGCCGGCTCGTGACGGGTATTCTTATTTACCACACCAGCGGTTACGACTGCAACATCGCCGCTCTTGATCACGTTCTTCTCTTTCAGAAGCTCGATGGAAGACTCGATCAGAACATCGGTGGAGTCTGCGCGCTTTGCCTGGAACGGTTTTACGCCCCAGGAAATCTGCATCTGACGAACTGCGGTTGCGCTCGGGGACAGGCCAACTACGGTCGTGCTCGGTCTCCACTTGGAGAGCAGACGGGTGGTAAATCCGCTGATGGACGGAGCAATGATAATATCTGCTTCCAGGTCATGAGCGGTGGATACGGAAGAGTAGCAAACTGCGTTAGAAATGTTCTTGCGGTTTGCGGTGGAAACTCTTCTCATGCGGTATGCGTTGTAATCCAGGTACTGCTCGGAGGTCTCGCAGATCTGAGCCATCATCTTCAGAGCCTCTACCGGATATTTACCCATAGCGGTCTCACCGGACAGCATAACAGCATCGGTTCCGTCATAAACTGCGTTTGCAACGTCGGTTACCTCTGCACGGGTCGGACGCGGATTACGGATCATGGAATCCAGCATCTGAGTTGCTGTAATAACAGTCTTGAAGTTATTATTACACTTCTGAATCAGCATCTTCTGCAGGTAGGGCACTTCCCCTGTGGGACCGAAGATATAAGGACGGGTTGCTGATCGAATGATACCATCTGCAGCACGGATAATCTCATCAATATTACGAATTCCTTCTGCATTCTCAATCTTCGCAATGATCGGAATATAAGGTGCATCCAGTTCTTTCAAAAATGCGCG
>OGFO01001102.1_pt1 | contig 10562 bp, 7 predicted proteins | sample 1570981 | NCBI WGS metagenome assembly OGFO01 (sample SAMEA2581955, study PRJEB24529) | metagenome | biome: Human gut stool | place: China | collected 2011
AAGAATTAAAAGTGATAATTACAGTTCAGCCCGGTATTCATACATAATCCTGCAGTTCACAGCAGGGCAGTGCAGACGTTTTTGCAGATGCTTCCGTGTGAACCGCATATAGAGAATACCTGCGGCTGAATTGTGATGTTATAAAGAAAGGAATCTATTACCATGAATATTTTAGTTATTAACTGCGGAAGCTCTTCCCTGAAGTTCCAGCTCATTGATTCCGAGACCGAGAAATGCATCGCAAAGGGTCTTTGTGAGAGAATCGGTATCGAAGGAAGCCAGATTACCTATACCCCCGATGGTGGTGAGAAAGAGCAGACTGTAACTCCCATGCCGGATCATACCGAAGCTATCCGTCTGGTACTGGAAGCTCTGACCAATGAAAAGACAGGTGTGGTAAAGAGTCTGGATGAGATCGGTGCCGTAGGACATCGTATCGTACACGGCGGCGAGAAGTTCGCAGCATCCACCATTATCACCGATGAAGTTATGAAAGCCATCGAGGAATGCAACGACCTGGCTCCTTTACATAACCCTGCTAACCTGATCGGTATCAATGCATGCAGGAAGCTGATGCCCACCACTCCCATGGTAGCTGTATTTGACACCGCTTTCCATCAGACCATGCCTGAGGAAGCTTATATGTACGGTCTTCCTTACGAGTATTATGAGAAATACAAGATCAGACGTTACGGCTTCCACGGAACCAGTCACTCTTATGTATCCAAGAAGGCTGCTGAGGTTCTGGGCAAAAAGTACGAAGATCTGAAGATCATCGTTTGCCACCTGGGCAATGGTGCCAGCGTATCCGCTGTTAAGAACGGCAAGTGTGTAGACACCTCCATGGGTCTGACACCTCTGGAAGGTCTGATCATGGGAACCCGTTCCGGTGATATCGATCCTGCCATCATGGAGTTCATCGCTCACAAAGAGGGCAAGAACATCGACGAGATCATGACCGTTCTGAACAAGAAGTCCGGTGTATATGGTCTGTCCAACAATCTGTCTTCCGATTTCCGTGATCTGGAAGCAGGTTACAACAACGGCGATGCACACTGCATCCGTACCATGAACACTTACTGCTACCGTGTGGCAAAATATATCGGCTCTTATGTAGCAGCCATGAACGGTGTAGATGTAATCTGCTTTACCGCAGGTATCGGCGAGAACGCACCTTTAGTTCGTTCCTTGGTATGCGAGCATCTAGGCTTCTTGGGAGTATCCATCAATGAGGAGGCAAACCACAAGCGTGGCGAGGAGATCGCTATTTCCACTCCTGACAGCAAGACCACTGTTATGGTAATTCCTACGAATGAGGAACTTGCTATTGCCAGAGAGACTGTAAGTTTGGTAAAATAGGTTCGACGGAACCTTAAGAATGAGAACACCCATCAACCGGAGGATCCGATTGGTGGGTGTTTTACGTATGCAAATCGAGCAGGAGAAATCCCCGTCGATGTATGGTAACGAATCAACAGAGGGAGAAAAATTATGAAAAAAAATGTGATCGTAGGACAGTCCGGAGGCCCCACAGCGGTGATCAATGCCAGTCTGGCAGGTGTCTACAAGACAGCAAAGGATATGGGAGCGGATACCATATACGGTATGCGCTATGGCATTCAGGGTTTGTTGGAGAAAAAGATCGTGGATCTGGGGGAAAAGATCCGCAACGACATGGATGTGGAACTTTTGAAGAGAACACCGGCTTCCTTTCTGGGATCCTGCCGCTATAAGCTGCCGGAGATCAGTGAAGATAAAGCTATTTACGAGAAAATATTTGCAATTCTGGAAGAACTGGAGATCATGGCATTTTTCTATATCGGCGGCAATGACTCCATGGATACCATCAAAAAGCTTTCCGATTATGCAGAGACAGTGGGCAACCCGATCCGTTTTATCGGCGTACCCAAGACCATTGATAACGACTTAGAGGGTACGGATCATACGCCTGGTTACGGAAGTGCGGCAAAATATATTGCTACCGTTACCAAGGAGCTGGTACGTGACGGCCTGATCTATGAGATGCAGAGTGTGACTGTCATCGAGATCATGGGAAGAAATGCCGGATGGCTCACCGGAGCAGCAGTACTGGCCAAGAGTGAAGACTGTGAAGGCCCGGATCTGATCTACCTGCCGGAAGTAGCCTTTGATGTGGATGATTTTCTGAAAAAGGTCAAGAAACTGGTCAGCGAGAAACAGTCCATTGTCATTGCAGTGTCCGAAGGAATCAAGACGGCAGACGGAAGATATGTCTGCGAATTGTCTGCACCTTCCGACAAGACGGATTCTTTCCGCCATGTACAGCTATCCGGTACGGGCAAATATTTGTCTGACCTGATCATTGAAAAGCTGGGCTGCAAATCCAGAGCTATTGAACTGTCTACTCTGCAGCGCTGTGCCGGACATCTGACCTCCCGCGTGGATATCACCGAGGCTTATCAGGTAGGTGGAACTGCGGTAAAGGCAGCTTTTGAAGGCAAGACCGGTCAGATGGTGATCTTAAAGAGAGTATCTCAGGATCCCTATATTTGCACTACGGATCTCTATGATGTACACAAAGTAGCCAATCTGGAGAAAAAGGTGCCTCGTTCCTGGATCAACGAAGCAGGCGATTATGTGACGGAAGATATGAAAAATTATATCGAACCTTTGATCCAGGCGGAGCTGACTCCGATCATGATCACAGGACAACCCAGACACATTATTATTGACGATCTGTAAAAGAAAATGGAATAAAACAACAAATCAAATAACGATACAAAGGAGGTGGAAAGATGCCGAAACACAGGAAGAGAAGAATCATGCTCAGCATAGTGAGTATTGTGCTTTTTGTAGTTTTATCTGCGCAGCTTTCCACCTTTTCTTTTTCTGTGACTGCGGCCGGGGAACACGGAGAACTGGTGGCGGAGGAGTACGAACGATACCGGGAACGCTTTGACAGGATAGAAAAGATTGGAGATTTGGAGAACCAGGGATTCCGCCTGCTGGAGGATCAGATCTTTGCGATGCCGTTGCAAAAACTTCCGGAGGAAGCCGTAGATACGACAGAGGAACCCGGGGATGAAGTCTGGTTCTATGCGGCACTGGATACAAGGTACCACAGACTGGCGGTATTTATCGCAGATGCTTCCGGGCAGATTCTGTACAAGACGGACCAGCTGGAAGCAAATTACTGCTATTTGGGAGAAATGCGGCAGCCGGTGAAAAAACTGGCTTCGGTTTCTTTTCAGGATGTAGACAATGACAGAGATACGGATATCATCCTGATCGTCCAGTGCCATAATGACAGGGGGGATTATCAGGAAGAATCCTACAAAGTAGGAGATGTTCTGTTCCAGGACGATGGAAACTTTTACCGTGATTATCGGATCTCAGACAAGATCAACCGCTTTGATATGAACAAGAACCCTGCCTGTATTTTAAATTTTGTAAGAGACGGGCGTTCTACGGAATTCCTCTATACGGCGGAGACACTGGCAGATCTTCTGAACCACAATTTCAATGTCATCGAGGAACAGTCTTATACCCGTAATTTTGAAAAGCTGGGAAAATTAAAGGTGGTTCTGGGCACCTACCGGATGGCGGAATATGACGTGTTCATGATCTATCTGATCGATGAACAGGGAAATATTGTGTGGAGTTTTCAACCCATGGAGGATTACGACAATCTCTATGCGCTGAAGGGAATCCAGGGAAAGGACCTGGACGGTGACGGCCTGAAGGATCTGGTGGTGTTTGCAAAATACAGCTATGAAGGAGAAGACGGGGAATTGTTGGTGGACACCGTGTGCACCATTTATTACCAACGGACGGCCGGATTTGAGAAGGATACTGATTTTACAGAAAATTATGAATGTACGGAGGAGGATACTCTGGAGGCACTGGTGACGAAGATCCGTGCCTATTGGGGGTGGCAGACATAATGATAAAAATATTGATCGTGGATGATGAAAAGCCAATCTGTGACCTGATCGACCTGAATCTGTCGGCAGCAGGATATTTTTGTAAAAGTGTACAGGATGGCATGAAAGCCATTGAACTGATCGAGAAGGAAACCTTTGATCTGATCTTACTGGATATTATGCTTCCGGGAGTGGACGGTTTTGATATTATGGAATATATCAGACCTTTAAAGATCCCGGTGATCTTCATTACCGCCAAGGGAGATGTAAAGGACCGGGTAAAAGGCTTGCGTCTGGGGGCGGAGGATTATCTGGTGAAGCCCTTTGATGTGGTGGAACTGCTGGCAAGGGTAGAAGTGGTACTGCGCAGATTCCACAAACGGGGAGCGCAGCTGTCCGCAGGAGATGTAGTGGTGGATATGGAAGCCAGAATGGTGATGAAAGCGGGCGTACCTGTGGTACTTACCAACAAGGAATACGGACTTCTGGTGTTATTTATTCAGAATAAAAATATTGCCTTATTCAAGGAAAGCCTGTACGAAAAGGTATGGGGAGAAGAATATGACGGGGACAGCAGGACTCTGGAGCTGCATGTGCAGCGCCTGCGCAAAAAAATGGGATGGGAGAATCAGCTGGTAGCGGTATATAAGGTAGGATACCGGCTGGAGATTGCCTGAGAACGAGGAATTCTTGTAGGAAAGTGGACAAGAGGAGAAAAGAATGAAATTTTCCTGGAAAATTCTGCTGTGCACCATGCTGATCATGGCAGCGGCATGCGGAGCAAGCGGTTATTTTTTTGTAAATTATGTGTTTCAGACCTCCATGGAGCGTGAGACCAGACAGGCACTGGATGAAAGTAGTATTTTGAGGTTCGCTTTTGAGACGGCAGCTTTAAATATTCCGTCCAAATATGATGTACTTCCGGACGGAACGGTGGAACAGATCGGAGTATACCTGGAGAACAGTGGACAGCACGGCAACAGATTGCTGCGGATCAGCGATGAGAACGGTAAGGTGCTGTATGTCAGCGAAGGGTTTACCGGGGATACTTCTCTGTGGGAAGAACGCAGAGAAAATACGAGAGTGTACCGGGTAGTGCAGTCGGGGGATTCCTATTATATCCAGACACAGACAAGAATCAATGTGTCCGACCGTCTGCTGACGTTAGAGACCATGAAAAATGTAACTGCGGTATATACGGAGAGGACGGAAGGATTTCGGATGTATCGTCAGGTGACGGTGAGCGTCCTATGCCGCACGCACCAGCTCCGCAGCCGTCTCGTTTTGTGGATGACCTGCTGGCTGACCCGACCGATCCGGCTTCTGACGCAGGCTACCGGCAAAATGGCGGAGGGAGAATACAGCTATCGCGCGGAGCAGATCAGTAATGATGAAATGGGACAGCTGACTGCGGATTTCAACCATATGGCAGAAGCACTGGAGCAGAATATTCAGAATTTGGAAAATGAAGTCAGAGCCAGAGAAGATTTTATTGCCGCATTTTCCCATGAACTGAAGACACCGCTGACAGCTATAATCGGTTACACGGATATGCTGCGTTCCCGCAAACTGGACGAGGAGAAGCATTTTCTCTGTGCCAATTATATTTATACAGAGGGAAAACGCCTGGAGACTATGGCACTCAAACTGCTGGACATCATTGTGACCAGACGTAAGGAGATCGATCGTAAGACCACAAATGTCTCCGGTATTTTCTCGTATCTGCAGGAAATCTATGATGAGACCAATAACCCAGAAGACAGCAGGGTGAAGGTTGACATCTGCTGGGAAAAGGGAGAACTCTATGCCGAGGAGAACCTGTTGAAGACTGTTTTGATCAATCTGACCGATAATGCCATCAAAGCCTCCGAGGAGGGGCAGACCGTGGAGATCACAGGAAGGCACATGGAGAACGGTTATTATTTTCAGGTACGGGATGAAGGAATTGGCATCCCCGAGGAAGAACTTCATAAGATCACGGAAGCTTTTTATATGGTGGATAAATCCAGATCCAGGGCTCATAACGGAGCGGGACTGGGGCTTGCACTGTGCACCGCTATTCTGGAACTGCATCACAGCAGCCTGAAGATCGAGAGTACACAGGGCTTTGGAAGCTGCATGAGCTTTCTGATTCCGGATGAGGGGGTGAAGTCGGATGAATAGATGGAAGAGCTGTTCTTTGGGCTTTGCGGTATCAGTTGTGGTCATTCTTGCGGCTCTGTGGGGACCGGAATGGATCGCGGCCAAAAGTGATGAGAGACTCTTAAACAGTATTACCACAGAGGCGGTGGAAGGTGCGGAAGGATACCGTTACCGCATGAGCAGCAATCAGAAACTATATCTTTTGGGGAGATGTCTGAGCAGTCAGACCCTGCCGGAGAGTGAACTGCGTTTTTTGACCAGAGTGGACAGTGAGGCAGGAAACTACGGAGAAATGACGGGTACCTATGCGTTTGTAGAGAATCGTCAGCAACCGGGAGAGGGACAGATTCAGGAGGAAGCGGTATATGAGGCATGTAACAGAGAGATTCAGATCCTGAAGGAGCAGGGAATTCTTCCCGACGAAGTAAAGGAAGTTTCGGAAGACTCTTACGAAGCGGTGATCTGCTCTGCTATCGATGTTTTGGAGCCGAGAAATAATCTCTCTGTATGGAAAATCAGCCTGTCTACGGACGTAAGGAATGCGGATAAGAGTAACCGTTTTCTGGATATTTATCTGGATGCGGATACCGGCAAAATTTATGAATTCTATGTCCGGACCGGACTGCAATGGGAAGACATCAATACGGATGCCATGATTGGCCGGTATGCGGAATATCTGGAACTAACCGGTCTTGAAAAATATGAGGATCAAAATCCGCTGTTGGAGACGATGCCGTATTTTGCCAAGTATACTTTCCCGGGGGAGGAGGAAGACAGTACCACGGTGACCATTGGTTACTATGAAGGAATTCGTGAGCTTTTCCTCAAAGTAGGAAGATAGAAAAATAAAATACGCAAAGATTTTTTTGAAAAAAGATTAAAATCACTACTTGACGTTACCACACTAAAGCAATAATATAAATAAAAATTAAATACAGCGGTAAGAAAACTATTGATGTGGAGATAAAAACAGTTCGTGCACTTACAGAGAGACCGGATGCTGAGAAAGGTTGGAACGCAGGTTGTTAAATGGACCACGGAGGGCGCAGTCAAAGAGGACACATGGAATTATGAGATCTCAAGTATTCTGCGACGTGAGGGCATACGTCAGTTGCCGGGGATATGTTGGTATCCTGTAAGAGCACAAGAAATTGTGAAGCAAGGTGGCACCGCGGGAAATGTATATGACCCGTCCTTGACAGAAGAAGATTCTGTCATGGGCGGTTTTTTTGTAACCTTTTCAGAGCCTATGGCGAGATAGCCTCAATGAGTAAAAGGAAGCCTCAAAGAGGCGATTTTACGAATGGAGGCGCTGAAAAGGTGTGGAAAGAAATAATTTTAAGGAGGAGTACCGGAATGAAGATCACCCCCACATTGGAAGAATGTAAAATCATCGCAGCGGAAGGCGGCTACGGCGTAATTCCCATCAGCACAGAGCTGTATGCGGATATGACCACACCTATCGAAGTGTTGCGCATCTTAAAAAAGGTCAGCGGTCATGTCTATCTGCTGGAAAGCGCGGAGGCGGATAAGCGATGGGGACGATATTCCTTTTTAGGCTATGATCCATTGCTTGAGATCACCTGTTATAACGGTATGACTACAATAAAATCGGAACTGACCAGTCGGACGGATTCCGGAGATGTCAGAGGGATCATCCGCAACGTCATGGAAGAGAATAAAAGTCCCAAGCTTCCGGGACTGCCTTCCTTTACCGGAGGTCTGGTAGGATATTTTTCCTATGACTATATCAAATACAGCGAACCGACCCTACGGCTGGATGCGAAGGACGAGGAAGGCTTCCAGGATGTGAACCTGATGCTGTTCCACAAAGTCATCGCTTTTGACAATTACAGACAGAAGCTGATCCTGATCCTGAATATCAAGACCGATGATCTGGAGATCAATTATCATAGAGCGGAGCGGGAACTGAACAACATGAAGGAACTCTTGCTGAATGGAGAAAAGGCAGAGCATATTCCCTGTAAGCTCCGGACGGATTTTCAACCACTGTTCAACGAAGCAGCCTATTGCAACATGGTGGAGAAAGCCAAGCATTACATCAGAGAGGGAGATATCTTCCAGGTGGTATTATCCAATCGCCTGGAGGCGGAGATGGAAGGAAGCCTCTTAGATGCTTACCGGGTACTCCGCACAACAAATCCTTCTCCGTACATGTTCTATTTCTCTGGAAGTGATGGTGAGATCGTGGGAGCCAGCCCGGAGACATTAGTAAAGTTAGAGGACGGCGTATTACATACCTTCCCTTTAGCCGGAACGAGACCCAGAGGAGCTACCGAGGAAGCGGACAAGGCGCTGGAGGCAGAGCTTTTAGCAGATGAGAAGGAACGCTCCGAACACAATATGCTGGTGGATCTGGGACGAAACGATATCGGCAAGATCAGCCGGATCGGCACCGTGGAAGTGGAAAAGTATATGTCCATCGAGAGATATTCTCATGTCATGCACATCGGATCCACGGTAAGAGGAGTGATCAGAGAGGATGCGGATGCTCTGGATGCGGTGGATGCCATCCTGCCCGCAGGAACCCTGTCGGGAGCACCGAAGCTTCGGGCCTGTGAGATCATCAACGAACTGGAAGACAATAAGAGAGGCATCTATGGAGGAGCCATTGGCTATATCTCCTTTACCGGAAACCTGGATACCTGTATCGCTATAAGACTTGCTTTTTCCAAGAACGGAAAAGTATTCGTAAGATCCGGTGCCGGTATTGTGGCGGACAGTGTACCTGAGAAGGAATACAGGGAATGCATTCAGAAGGCAGCAGCTGTAAGACAGGCACTACAGAAAGCACAGGAGGGAATGGAAGCATGATATTACTGATCGACAATTATGACAGTTTTTCCTATAACGTATATCAGCTGGTAGGAAGCGTAAATCCGGATATTCGGGTGATCCGCAATGATGAATGCAGTGTGGATGAGATCCGCGCCATGAATCCCTCCCACATCATTTTATCGCCGGGACCCGGCAGACCGGACAAAGCGGGTGTCTGTGAAAATGTGATCAGGGAACTTGGGGGCAGGATACCTATTTTGGGAATCTGTCTCGGGCATCAGGCAATCTGTGAGGTGGCGGGAGCCACTGTGACTTATGCATCCCATCTGATGCACGGTAAACAGTCCCTGGCGACTTTGGATACAGACAGTGTATTGTTCCGGGGTATGAAAAAAGTAATCACTGTGGCAAGATATCATTCTCTGGTGGCAGATCCACAGACGATTCCCGCAGAATTGAAAGTTACCGCGGTCACCGAAGACGGAGAGGTCATGGCGGTAGAACAGACAGAAAAGCAGATCTATGGAGTACAGTTCCATCCGGAATCGGTACTGACACCGGATGGTCGACAGATCATTGTTAATTTTTTACAGACACAGAAAGGAGCAGGCAGAAACATGATTAAAGAAGCGGTTGCTAAGTTGGTAAAGAATGAGGACATAGGATACGATATGGCAAAAACCGTTATGGATGAGATCATGAGCGGTGAGGCCAGCGATATTTTAAAGAGTGCTTATCTGACAGCATTAAGCCAGAAGGGTGAGACCATCGAAGAGATCACAGGCTCCGCAGAAGAAATGCGAAAGTTCGGCAGAAAACTTGGAGCGGACGTGGAAGCTTTAGAGATTGTGGGAACCGGCGGTGACGGATCTAATTCTTTCAATATCTCCACTACGGCATCTATCGTGATCTCTGCGGCAGGCGTACCGGTAGCCAAGCACGGCAACCGCGCAGCCAGCTCCAAATCCGGTGCAGCAGACTGTCTGGAAGCTCTGGGCGTAAATATCACCATAGAGCCGGAACAGAGCAAGACGTTGTTGAAAGAGATCGGCATCTGCTTCCTTTTCGCACAGAAATATCACACCGCCATGAAATATGTGGGACCCATCCGCAAGGAGTTGGGCATCCGTACTATTTTCAATATTTTAGGACCTCTGGCAAACCCCGCAGGACCGGTATATCAGATCATGGGTGCGTACGATGAAAGCCTGCTGCCTTCTATGGCAAAGGTATTGTCCAATCTGGGTGTAAAACGTGGCATGGTAGTCTATGGACAGGACAGACTGGACGAGATCTCCGCCAGTGCACCCACTACAGTCTGCGAGATTGATAACGGTACCTTTAAAAATTATGTGATCACACCGGAAGAATTTGGCATGGAAAGATGCACGAAGGAAGATCTGGTGGGCGGAACTCCCCAGGAGAACGCAGAGATCACCAGAGCTATCTTAAATGGCGAAAAGGGTCCCAAGCGCAATGCGGTACTGCTGAATGCAGCAGCAGCCCTATATGTGGCAGGCAAGGCAGACAGTATGGCAGACGGTGTGAAGCTGGCAGAGAAGGTCATTGGTACCGGCCTTGCAAAGGCACAGTTGGAGCGTTTTATCAAGCTGAGCAATGCATGATAAAGTGTTACGAGTGATTTTGACCTGCGGTGCAAGTATTACGATTATGAAACGGAAAGGCAGGATGAATGGATGATACTGGATACTATAGCAG